>OLQI01001687.1_pt1 | contig 13257 bp, 9 predicted proteins | sample 1672171 | NCBI WGS metagenome assembly OLQI01 (sample SAMEA3136655, study PRJEB25190) | human gut metagenome
GGCTGGGCGTTTGCGCTTGGAAAAGGAAAATCGGAAGAAAAATACAAAAAAGAGCGGAAAATATTTGCTTCCTGTGGCGGAGCTGCTATTTATCGGACAAAACTGGTAAAGCAGCTGGGAGGATTTGATGAGGAACATTTTGCGTATCTTGAGGATATTGATCTTGGATATCGGGCACAGATAGCAGGGTATGAAAACTGGTATTTGCCGAAGGCAGGGGTGTATCACGTGGGAAGCGGAACTTCAGGATCACGCTATAATCAGTTTAAAATCAGATATTCTTCCAGAAATAATGTTTATATGCTTTATAAAAATATGCCATTGCTCCAGATTTTACTGAATCTGCCTTTTCTGGTGCTGGGATTCACTGTGAAACTTATATTCTTTGCTTCAAAGAAATATGGGCGGGAATATGCGGCAGGGATTAAAAATGGTTTTTCACTGTGTAAAAAAGATAAAAAAGTACCGTTTTTATGGAAAAATCTTCCTAATTACGGGAAGATTCAATTGCAGTTGTGGATCAATGTGATACGGAGATTTGACGTTACTGTTCACTGGTAATATCCCGCGAATTTATGCGATTAGCATAAATTCTGTGCATCGCGCAGCGTGTTGCTAGGCACGGAGTGAATAGTAACGATTTGGCTGAAAGAAACATTGGAGAACGTAAGTTTTGTTGACAGGAAAATATATCCTGACTATAATATGTAAGAAAAGTGTAAGCTAATTAACAAAATGTTTGGTTGTGGTTTTGTATATTGCGTATTATAGTAATATGGTAAATACAAAACATACCAGAAATACTAAAAGGTGAAAAATATTGATTAAAGATAATCAGAAGTACTTTAATCGTATGCATGTAGTGATTGATGCTGTTGTGATCATTGTTTCTTATCTGCTGGCATGGACATTAAAATTCGTGGGTCCCTTTTCAGTAGATGCGGTCAGAAGTTTATCTTTTGAATGGTATATGACAGCGCTGGTTGGAATCGTACCGGTTTATCTGATCCTGTATTATGCGTTTAATCTGTATACACCGAAACGGGTGCAGGGACGCAGACTGGAATTTTCTAATATTGTAAAAGCCAATACGGTGGGAATATTGTTGATCATCGGGTGCATTTATGTGTGGCTCAAAGAAATCAACTTTTCCCGTGATATGTTGTTTTTCTTCTATTTTATAAATATGTTCCTGGAAGAATTGGTCCGTATCACGATTCGTTATCTGTTGCGGGATATCCGTAAACGAGGTTTGAATCAGAAGCATATCCTGTTGATTGGTTACAGTAAGGCAGCAGAAGCATATATTGACCGGATACTTGAAAATCCACAGTGGGGATATCAGATCCGTGGAATCCTCGATGATAATGTGGAAGCCGGAACTATGTACCGCGGAATTAAAGTGCTTGGAAGAATCGCAAATCTGATGGTGATCCTGCCGGAAAACAGGCTGGACGAGATTGCAATCACTTTGGGACTGAGTGAATATTACCGGCTGCAGGAAATTGTAGCAATGTGTGAAAAGTCAGGAGTACACACAAAGTTTATTCCTGATTACAATAATATCATTCCGACAAAACCATATACAGAAGATTTACTGGGACTTCCGGTCATCAATATCCGTTATGTACCGCTGACCAATACGTTCAATGCAGTGGTAAAACGGCTAATGGATATTTTCGGATCGATCGTTGCAATTATTCTGTTTTCTCCGATAATGTTGTTTGCTGTGATCATGATCAAGCTGACTTCTCCGGGACCGCTGATATACAAACAGGAGCGGGTGGGACTGCATAATCATACATTTATGATGTATAAGTTCCGTTCAATGGAAGTACAGTCGAAGGAAAGTGAAAAGAAGGCATGGACCGTCAAAAACGATCCAAGGGTAACCGGAATCGGAAAGCTGATGCGACGGACGAGTATCGATGAGCTGCCACAGCTGTTTAACATTCTCAAAGGAGATATGAGTCTGGTGGGACCGAGACCGGAACGGCCGTTTTTTGTGGAAAAATTCCGGGAAGAGATCCCGAGATATATGGTAAAACATCAGGTACGTCCGGGTCTTACCGGCTGGGCGCAGGTCAATGGCTACAGAGGAAATACATCCATTCAGAAACGAATAGATTATGATCTGTATTATATTGAAAACTGGTCTGTCGGACTGGATGTAAAAATTATTTTGCTGACGTTTTTTAAAGGCTTTATTAACAAGAACGCATATTAGGAAGAGGGTCTGCAAGATAGGAAAACAAAGGAATAAGGAGTAAATACATGGCGAAAAAGAAAAACCTGACGGACAGACAGAAAAGAATCCGACGCAGACGCCGGAAAAGTACGATGAGCAGAGTAGTGTTTGCGCTGGAAATTATCATTCTGGTCGTTCTGATGGGCGGACTGTTTGTATATGCGAAACTCGGAAATATGAATTATGAAGACCTGAATTTTGAAAATGTGGATGTTAATCAAAGTGTGGAAGAAAATCAGGTTATGAAAGGTTATACAAGTATTGCACTGGTTGGGCTTGACAGTAGAGAAGGAGAACTGGATGGTGATGTCAACAGTGATACGATGATCATTGCGAGTATCAATAACGATACCAAAAAGGTAAAACTGGTTTCTATATACCGTGATACGTATCTTCGGGTTGGAAGTAATTCGGACGGCGAAAATGTATACAATAAGGCAAATTCTGCGTTCTGTACAGGTGGTCCGGAAAAAATGATGACCATGATGAATAAGAATCTTGATCTTAATATTGTTGACTATGTAACGGTTGATTTTAAAGGTGTTGCAGAGGCGGTGGAACTGCTTGGCGGTATCGATGTTGATCTGAAAGAAGAGGAGATTGAACATCTGAACAATTATTGTGTAGAGACGTCAGAAGTTACCGGTATGGATTATACACCACTGAAAAAGGTTGCCGGAGTTCATCATCTGAACGGAGTACAGACTGTAGCGTATGCGCGAATTCGTTATACAGCGGGAAACGATTTCAGACGTGCGGCAAGACAGAGAGAGGTTATATATAAGATCGTAGAAAAGGCAAAGAATTCCAGTATCAGTACTCTTAGCAAAGTTCTGGATAAAGTGTTCCCACTGATCAAAACCTCGCTGACGAAACCGGAGATTTTGCAGATGGGAATGAGTATGCTCTCCTATGATATTGAAGATCAGACAGGTTTCCCATTTGATCATTTATATGGAGGGGTAGTAGAAGACGCAATGGACGGGCTTGACTGTGTACTTCCGATTACTTTGGAATCTAATGTAATTAAACTGCATGAATTTCTGTATCCGGAAGACAGTTATGTTCCTTCGGATGAGGTGAAAACATACAGTCAGAAAATTATAGAAATCAGTGGATTTGGAGAAGAATCCAGACTGGATCATTCGGAGGATGGTTCACTGGCAGCTTATCATGAATCGGATACAGAGTCTGCGAATCCGGCAGAGAGCTCTGCAGATCCGCAGGAAGAAAGCCAGACAGATGCAACAGATGATACACAGGGATATGATGATTCTTCCCTGGAACAGTAAACCTCGGGGGATACGAAAGAGGGAGGGAAACCTATGTCTAAAAAACAGCCGTTGACCAGAAGACAGAAGAGATTATTAAAGAAAAGAAGACGCAGAAGAATTCTTTTCGGAATCGAGATTGTTATTCTGCTGATTCTGATTGCAGGTGTTTTTATATATGCAAAACTTGGCAAGATGAATTTTACGAGTCTTGATTTCAGCAAGATTGGAGTTAATTCCGGCGTCAGCAATAATAAAGTTATGAAAGGTTATACGACCATCGGCCTGGTGGGTCTGGATAATCGCAGTACTAAATTAAAATCCGGTAACAGTGATACTATGATTATTGCAAGTATCAATAATGATACCAAGAAAGTGAAACTGGTTTCCGTATATCGTGATACATATCTGCGGATTGGCGAAGATTCGGAAGGAAATGGTCAGTATAGCAAAGCGAATGCTGCATATGCAAAAGGCGGTGCCGAACAGTTCCTGAATATGCTCAATACCAATCTGGATTTGAATGTGACAGATTTTGTAAGCGTAGATTTTCAGGCGGTTGCGGAAGCCGTGGAACTGCTTGGCGGAATCGATGTGGAATTGAAAGAAGAAGAAGTGGTTCATCTGAATAATTATTGTGTGGAAACATCAAAAGTAACAGGTATGGATTATACGCCACTTAAAAAAACAGCAGGCGTACATCATCTGAATGGTGTGCAGACAGTAGCATATGCACGAATCAGATATACAGCAGGAAATGATTTCCGTCGTGCGGCAAGACAGAGAGAAGTTATCTATAAAATCGTAGAGAAAGCGAAAAATGCAGATGTCGCTACATTGAGTAAAATTCTAGATAAAGTATTTCCAAATATCTATACATCTTTTTCAAAAGCAGAAATTCTGCAGATGGGAATGAGTATGTTATCCTATGATATTGAAGATCAAACTGGTTTTCCATTTGATCATCTGTATGGACAGCGTGTGAAAGATGCGGTTGGAATTGATGTAGTACTTCCGGTCACATTGGAATCAAATGTGATCAAACTGCATGAATTCCTGTATCCGGAAGACAGTTATACACCTTCCGAAGAAGTGAAGGCATATAGCCAGCGAATTGTGGATAAGAGCGGATTTGGAGAAGAGTCAAGACTGGATCATTCGGAAGATGGCTCTCTTGCAGCTTATCGTGAGAGTGATACGGAGTAAGAAGAAAAAATGGAAAATAAAGAACTGTCGTGAAAAGTGCGACAGTTCTTTTCACATATATAGAAAATGGAGCAGATTATGGAAAAGAAAACGGTAGATGTGATTATCCCGGCTTATCGTCCGGGAGAAGGGTGGAAACAGATGCTGCGCGGACTGGAAGGACAGACCTGGCCGGTACACCGTCTGATCGTGATGAATACAGGAAAGGAAAACTGGAAAGAAGCTTATGAGAAAACGACGATTCCGATGGAAGTGCACCATCTGACCAGAGAGGAATTCGATCATGGAAAGACAAGGGATCAGGCGGCGCGGATGAGCCGGGCAGATTATCTGCTGTTTATGACTCAGGATGCATTGCCGGAAGACTGCCATCTGATCGAAAAGCTGGTGGAGGCGATGGAACGGGATGAAAAAATCGGAGCTGCCTATGCCAGACAGCTGCCACGGGAGGACTGCCGGCTGATGGAACAGTATACGAGACAGTTTAATTATCCGGAGGAAAGCCGGGTGAAATGGCTGGCAGACCTGCCGGAACTCGGTATCAAGACGTATTTTTGTTCCAATGTGTGTGCAATGTACAGACGGGAGCTGTATCTGCAGTTGGGTGGTTTTGTACAGAAGGCCATTTTTAATGAAGATATGATCTTTGCAGGAGAACTGATCCAAAAGGGATATGGAGTGGCTTATGCGGCAGAGGCAAAGGTGGTACATTCCCACAATTATTCGGCAATCCAGCAGTTTCACCGGAACTTTGATCTGGCGGTTTCACAGGCAGACCATCCGGAAGTTTTTGCCGGGATCCGATCGGAAGGAGAGGGGATCCGTCTGGTGAAAAAAACCGCCGGATGGCTCTGCAGACAGGGAAAACCATGGATGGTGATCCAGCTGGTATGGCAGAGCGGCTGGAAATATCTGGGCTATCTTCTGGGAAAGAGATATCAGAAGCTTCCAAAGTGGGTGATCCCTCGCTGTACGATGAATCCGAAATATTGGGAATAAGCGGGAAAGTTCACAGTTTTAACACAATTTTCGGATATGATAAACAGATACAAAAAACGTGAAAAAGAATGTGAAGACATATAAAGGACAGGGAGAAAAACGATGAATGATGAATGGAAAATGCCGGGAACAGAACAGGAAGAAAATCAGCAGCCGGTCGGTGAAGAATCTGAAGTGACAGAGGCGACAGCTGTAAAAGAACCGGAAGCAGGGGAAACCGCAGAAGCAATGCCGGAGGCGACAGAAAGTCAGGAGCCTGAAGTATCGGAGCGGGTGGAAGTGACAGAAACGACGGAAGAAGCAGCGACAAACGGTGACGGGCAGGTTGCAAAAACAGAGGAAGAAAAACCGAGATATCCGTGGGAAGCAGTGCTGGGAAAAGAGCAGAAGAAAGAACAGCCGGCGGATGTGACGGATACTCCGGTACAGCCACAGGAACAGCCGGTGCAGCAGAGTGGTGCACAGCCGGAGAATTCGCGGGAAGCAGCTTCTTATCACTGGGTAAATCCGGATTATCCGAAACGCCAGAACGGAGCGGGCGGCGGGGAACGTGCCAGCCAGAATACGTATGAGAATCAGAATTACCGGGAGGATGTCAGCGGGACAGCGGATACACAAAATTACACAGAGACAGCAGCCGAATCACAGGATAACGGAGGCTGGGGACAGCCGGTCGGTGGAAATCATACAACAAAAGAGATGGAAGACAGCAGTTCTTCCGGACAGACGACCGGGGGCTATCAGAATGGTAACTGGGGCTGTGCGGGAAACAGTCAGAATAACCAGAATACACAAAATGGCGGAGCGTATCAGAGTGGGAATTCCTGGACGAGCCGGGAACAGAGTACGCAGAACGGTCCGGTGACCGGTCAGAGAAAGTATGGAAATTATACGTATTACCAGCCACAGCAGGATCCGAATCAACCACAGGACCACAGAAAACCGGGCGGAACAGGAAAAAAAGTAATAGTAACGCTTGGTCTGGCGGTACTTTTTGGTGTAGTTGTAGGCGGTATCATCATCGGATCCAGTATGATCGTGCATAAAGAAATTAAAAATGAGCAGAAAACAGAGTATCAGCTTCCGACCACGGAACTGCCACAGCAGGAGAATGCTGACGGGGACAGTAACAGTGCAGCAGGAAGCGGAAGTGATGCAACGGAGGAAGTAAGCGCAGGTACAACGGGAGAATACACCGTTGCACAGGTGGCAAAAAGTTGTATGCCGTCTGTTGTATCTATTACGAATGCGTCTGTAAAAACGGTACAGGATTTCTTTGGCGGTGTGCAGCAGTATCCGAGCGAGAGTTCCGGTTCCGGTATCATTGTAGGACAGAATGACAGTGAGATCCTGGTAGCAACGAATAATCATGTAGTAGCTGATGCAGATACTATTACGGTCGCTTTTGATGATGATGCGGTGTATGAAGCTCAGGTCAAGGGAACGGATTCCGACAACGATCTGGCGGTAGTCGCTGTGAAAATTTCGGATATGAGTGAAGATACTCTGAAATCCATTAAAGTAGTAAGCATCGGCAATTCCGATGAGCTGGAAATCGGGGAACAGGTAGTTGCCATTGGTAATGCACTGGGATATGGACAGTCCGTAACTTCCGGATGGATCAGTGCGGTGGATCGTGAAGTAACCGACGAAGACGGAAAGACAACCGGGAAACTGATCCAGACAGATGCAGCAATCAATCCTGGCAACAGCGGTGGGGCACTGCTGAATATGCAGGGAGAACTGATTGGTATCAACTCTGCGAAAGCGGCAGCCACCGAAGTAGAAGGAATGGGTTATGCGATTCCGGTATCTGTGGCACAGCCAATCCTGGATGAACTGATGAACCGCGAGACAAGATATAAGGCGGATGAAGATCATGCGGGTTATATCGGTGTGACTTGTCTGAATGTAGATTCTACTTCTGCACAGACTTACGGTATCCCACTGGGGGCCTTTGTAGATTCTGTGGAAGAGGGTGGACCGGCACAGACAGCAGGTATCCAGAAAGGTGACGTGATTGTCAAGTTTGACGGTATGACGGTTTCCGGTAGTTCGGATCTGGTTGGAAAACTGGAGTATTATCAGGCAGGAGAGACTGTGGAGGTTGTGATCAGCCGGGCACAGAACGGGGAGTATCAGGAGCAGACGGTTTCGGTTACTCTTGGAAAGAAGAGTGAGATGAAGCAGGCAGATCCCCAGCAGGGTAAGTAAGAGAATAAGTAGTATCATAGACGGACGCGGCAGGGGTTCCCGTCAGAGTCCGGCAACGTGGGCAGAGCAACTTTAAGCTAAGTCCTAAGAAGAACTAAATGCCAGTTCGCGGAGAGCCGCTCACTGTCAAGTTCTTCTAAGGACTGGATCTTAAAGCTTGCTCTAAACGCCCACAAAGTGTTGCCGGACCCTGGCGGGAACCCCTGCCGCTGTGCGTTAACGGTGGGAGAAAGCTGAAATATGGTGGGAATGGAAGGAAATAAAAGGAATGAAGGGATAGAACTTATTCAGAGGGGGAGAGCAGAAGGAAAATAGGGGGAGACAGTATGCTGAAAGCTGTGTTTAGAAAAAGTTTACTTGAGGGCAAGAAGATTCTGTTTTATAATATAGGGTAAGTAACCGGAAGTACATAGGAGTGACAGGTGGTTTCGGGGACAGTGTCTCATAAAATGTGGGAAGAGAAAGGGATAAACGGATGTCAGAAGACAAGGATTTATTGGAAAAAGAAAAGCAGGGGCGAGAGACTTCTGATGAAAATACGAAGGAAGATGAATACGAAAAAGTCTGTTTTATGTGTCGGAGACCGGAGAGCAAGACAGGACCGATGATCACGCTTCCTCAGAATATACATATTTGTACGGAATGTATGCAGAAAAGTTTTGATACCATGAATAACAGCAATATGAATTACGGGGATCTGATGAGCCACATGCCCAATATCAGCATGATGGATCTGTCGAGTATTCCGAATCAGGTATCAGAGAAACAGAGAGTGAAGAAGAAAAAGAAAACGGAAGAAAAGAAGCAGGAATTTACCATGAAGGATGTTCCGCCGCCACATAAGATCAAAGAAAAACTGGATGAATATGTGATCGGTCAGGAACATGCGAAAAAGGTGATTTCGGTTGGTGTGTACAATCACTATAAACGAGTACTCAGCGCAGAGCAGAAAAATGGTGAAGTAGAGATTGCAAAGTCCAATATGTTGATGATCGGACCGACCGGAAGTGGTAAGACTTATCTGGTGCAGACGCTGGCGAAACTGCTGGATGTGCCACTTGCAATCACGGATGCGACTTCGCTGACGGAAGCAGGTTATATCGGTGATGATATCGAAAGCGTAGTTTCCAAACTACTTGCGGCAGCAGACAATGATGTGGAGCGGGCAGAGCATGGAATTATCTTTATCGATGAGATCGATAAGATTGCAAAAAAGAAGAATACGAACCAGAGAGACGTCAGTGGTGAGGCAGTACAGCAGGGGATGTTAAAGCTTCTCGAGGGCAGTGATGTGGAAGTGCCGGTGGGAGCGAACAGTAAAAATGCCATGGTACCACTGACTACAGTAAATACCAGCAATATTTTATTTATCTGTGGCGGTGCATTCCCGGATCTGGAGGAAATCATCAAAGAACGGTTAAACAAAAAGGCAGCAATTGGTTTTCAGGCGGATCTGAAAGATAAATATGACAATGATAAAAATCTGTTGAATAAGGTAACGGTGGAGGATCTGAGAATGTTCGGTATGGTACCGGAATTTCTTGGAAGACTGCCGATCATTTTCACATTGCAGGGACTCGATGAAGACATGCTGGTGAAGATTCTTAAAGAGCCACGCAATGCAATCCTGAAACAGTATGAAAAACTACTGGAGATGGACGAAGTCAAACTGGAATTTGAAGAAAATGCGCTGCGTGCAATCGCAAAAAAAGCACTGGAAAAAGATACCGGTGCGAGAGCCCTGCGAGCGATTCTGGAAGAATACATGCTGGATATTATGTACGAGATTCCAAAGGACGACAGTATTGGAGAGGTGATCATCACCAAAGAATATATTGAACACACCGGTGGTCCGAAGATCCTTTTAAGAGGACAGGAGCCGCTGTTGTTGCAGTAAAACGGATACAAATGGGGTTTTATATTCAAGGAGGTATGACTTATGAACGAAGATTTATTTGGCAGCATTAAACAGACGATTACAGAAACAGCAGGGGCTGTAGGAAAGAAAACAGAGGAATTTGTTGAGACACAGAAGATGCGAAACAAAGTGCGGACACTGCAAAGAGAAATTCGGAAAAAATATGCGGATGTCGGTGAAATTGTGTATAAGCGCTATGTAGACGGAGATAGTATGGATGAAGAACTGGCCGGTCACTGTGAAGTGGTGATGGGTCTGCAGAAAGAACTGGCAGAGTGTAAAGAGAGCATGGCTGCAAAACAGGGAAAAAATGTATGCCCTGCCTGTGGAATCTCCAATCCGAAAGATGCCGTATTCTGTATGTACTGCGGTACGGAACTTCCGGGGGAAGAGGAAGAAAAAGAAGAGGAATGGTTTACCCAGGGACCGGTAGAGGAGACGGAAGACCAGGAAGAGAAAGAAGGCGAAGAGCCGGAAACAGAAGTTGAAGAAGAAACCGAAGAACCCCAGGAAGAAACAAAAGAAGAAACAGCGCCGGAACAGGATGCAGAGCAGGAAGTATGGGATGCCTGCGTACAGAAGGAGGACGGCGATGAAGAGTGAAGAAAAACTGGATCAGTGTTATGAGGCAGTGAAAGATCAGCTCCCGTTTGTACCGAAACTGGCGCTGATCCTCGGATCTGGTCTTGGTGATTATGCAGACCATGTGACTGTGGAAAAGGTTATTCCGTACGAGAGCATCGAAGGATTTCCGCGGTCTACGGTAGCCGGACACAAAGGACAGTTTGTATATGCAAAGGTAGAAGGGGTACCGACCGTTATGATGCAGGGGCGGGTACACTATTATGAAGGCTATCCGATGCAGGATGTGGTACTTCCGGTGCGTCTGATGAAGAAAATGGGTGCGGAGATCCTGTTTCTGACCAATGCAGCCGGTGGAGTCAACGAGAACTTTCATGCCGGCGATCTGATGATGATCACGGATCAGATCTCAAGTTTTGTGACATCACCGTTAATCGGAGCCAATATGGACGATCTTGGACCGCGCTTTCCGGATATGAGTGAGATTTACCGGAGGGAGTACCGGGAAATCATCCGGGAGAGCAGCAAATCATTGAATATTGAGCTTCAGGAAGGAACCTATCTGCAGTTTACCGGTCCGGCATATGAATCACCGGCGGAGATACGCATGGTACGGACACTGGGGGCAGATGCAGTGGGAATGAGTACCGCGTGTGAAGCTGTCGCAGCCAACCATATGGGAATGAAGATCCTGGGAATTTCCTTTATTTCGAATCTGGCAGCCGGCATGAGTACACAGCCGCTGTCCCACAAAGAGGTGCAGGAAGCCGCCGATCTTGCCGCACCGAAATTCCGTGCGTTGGTAACGGAAGTGATCCGAAGAATCGGTGAACATGAAAAGTCAGAATAGTATAGAAAAAGGGGAGAAAAACGGAAGTTTTTCGCCCTTTTTTCGGTTATGATGAGAGTATCTGGTGTTTGGCAAAAACACAAAATGATAAATGTAAAAGGGAGAGATAAAACTATGGAAAAAAGATGGTGGAAAGAAAGTATCGTATATCAGATTTATCCGAGAAGTTTTAAGGACAGCAACGGAGATGGAATCGGTGATCTGAACGGTATCACAGAAAAGATGGAGTATCTGGAAAAACTGGGAGTGAATGTTGTATGGCTATCCCCGGTATATCAGTCCCCGAATGATGATAACGGATATGATATCAGCGATTACCGTGCAATTATGACCGAGTTCGGAACAATGGAAGATTTTGAACGGATGCTTGCCAAAGCTCATGAACATGGAATCAAGATCGTGATGGATCTGGTAGTCAACCATACCTCCGATGAACATCCATGGTTTATAGAGAGTAGAAAGTCTAAAGACAATCCATATCGTGACTATTATATCTGGAGAGATGGAAAAGATGGAAAGGAACCGAATAACTGGGGCTCCTGTTTCTCCGGGCCGGCATGGGATTATGATGAAGAAACGGATATGTATTATCTGCATCTGTTTTCGAAAAAACAGCCGGATCTGAACTGGGATAATCCAAAAGTCCGGGAAGAAGTATTTGACATGATGAACTGGTGGCTGGAAAAAGGAGTAGATGGATTCCGTATGGATGTTATCAGTCTGATTTCCAAACAGCCGGATCTGCCGGATGGAAAGCCGGGAATTAATGGATACGCAAGCTTTAATGAGCCGGCAAACGGTCCTCATGTCCATGAATATCTGCAGGAGATGCGTGAAAAAGTATTAAACAATGCGGATACCATTACCGTAGGCGAGTGTTCCGGTGTGACTCTGGAAGAAGCTAAAAAATACGCAAGAAGCGATGAAAAAGAGCTGAATATGGTATTCCAGTTTGAACATATGGATGTGGATGCTGATGCGGATAACAAATGGACCGATAAAAAGATGGATCTGTGCGAGATGAAAGCTGTTCTGACCAAATGGCAGAAAGGTCTGGAGGATATTGCCTGGAACAGTCTGTTCTGGGAGAATCACGATCAGCCACGTTCGGTATCCAGATATGCCGATGATTCCGCAAAATATCATGATGTATCTGCAAAGATGCTGGCAACTTGTATTCACATGATGCAGGGAACTCCTTATGTATATCAGGGAGAAGAACTTGGCATGACGAACGTTCCGTTCACATCGATCGATCAGTTCCGTGATCTGGACAGCATCAATGCTTACAGAGAACTGGTAGAAGAGCAGCATGTATTTACCGCGGAAGAAATGATGCGTTATCTGTGCCGTAAGAGCCGCGACAATGCGAGAACACCGTTCCAGTGGGATGACAGTGCTTATGCAGGATTTTCCACTGTAGAACCATGGATCATGGTCAATCCGAACTATAAAGAGATCAATGCGAAGAAACAGGTCGACGATCCGGAATCTGTATTTAATTATTACAGAAAGCTGATCGCACTGCGAAAAGAAAAAGAGATCATCGTATACGGAACTTATGATCTGTTATTGCCGGAATCCGAAGAAATCTATATGTATACAAGAACACTGGGAGAGGAAAAACTGTTGGTGGTATGTAACTTCAGTGAAAAAGAAGTAGCAGTAGAGATTCCGGAGGAATTCCGCAAGGGAAGTTATCTGATCGCAAACTATCCGGAAGGAAAAATCAAAGAACAGATGACGATTCGCCCGTATGAAGCATTTGTGCTTGAAAAATAAAAGGAAACTGTGAGGGTATTGAACAGTTATAATAAGAGATGAAAGAAAAGGTCGCTGTGTTTACAGAAAAATGTGAATGCAGCGATCTTTTTACGATTGTAGAAAATAAATATAGAACAGAAGTCAGTCTGTACAAAGACAAAAAAATAGTGCAGGAAGCGGGACTTGAACCCGCACGATATTGCTA
>OLQI01001699.1_pt1 | contig 13186 bp, 10 predicted proteins | sample 1672171 | NCBI WGS metagenome assembly OLQI01 (sample SAMEA3136655, study PRJEB25190) | human gut metagenome
TCTGCGTACATGTGGTTCAATGATACTGCATTCCCAATTGTTGCAAATGGGTCACGTGTGAAGTACAAGTTTGTCATTGGGTCGATAGCAAATGGATAGTCAGATTCAACAAGGTCTGTCAATCCTTTTGCTTCTTCAGGAATTTCTGGAAGTTCAGCTTTTTGAACCCCTGCCATTGTTTTTTCAACCAATTCTTGGTTGTCTTCAATGCTGTGAAGCAATTCACGGATCGCAATTTTTGTTTGGCGTCCACGAATGTTCGCTTCTTCAAGGTATTCTTCGATGAACTGATCACGAATTTCTGGAGAAGTCAATGATTCAGCAGCCAACTGCTCAAGATAAAGTACTTCGATTCCTTCGTTACGAAGTGCTTGAGCAAAATTGTCGTGTTCTTTTTGAGCATCTTCCAAGAATGGAATATCATCAAAAAGAAGACGCTCTAGATAGTCAGGCATCAAGTTTTCCAACTCTTTACCTGGACGGTGCAACATTACTTTTTTCAGTTTTCCAATTTCTGAGAAAACATGAATTGGGTGTGTAGACATCTATAGTCCTCCTTTTTTCTTTGAGCTTGTTCACAAGCTTATTACAATTGTTATTATATTCTTTATTGGTACCGCTTTCACGAAGGATTCTACTTTTCGAATGCAAAGAATTTTGTGTTTTTTTGAATGTTGTCTATATTTTATTCAATATGAAGCGTTTTCTTTGCATATTTTGTCTTTTATATTATTTTTATGAATATATATTTTTTTGTAAAAAATATAAAAAGATCAACAAATTAGTTGATCTCTTCAAAACTCTTTAAAAAGTAGGCTGTATCTAGAAAAGTTAGTTGTTTTCTCTCATACTGGATCTTATGAGAATCAATGAGTTTCTTTAAAACTTGATTGACGGTTTCTCGGGTTGTGGCTGCTAATTTGGCCATTTCCTTCATACTAATTGGAAATGGAAGCTGATTTCCTAGACCTTCATAGTCCTTGCACAGAATGGCTAAGGATTGAATCACGCGCTCACTGGCACTAGCTGTCACGACATTGCGCAAGCGCAACTCTTGAAATTCTAGGATGGAGGAGAGCTTTCTCATAATAAAGAGCAACTGCTCCTTACTCTCTTGGGCATATAATTCATAGAGGTTGACGGGAATCACGAAACAACGCAAATCCGTCACCGCACTAGCTGTATAGTGGTAACGCTCATCCTGGAACATCCCACCATAAGGGAACAGAGCCCCCTTCTTAATATAATCCATATAGGAGAATTGGTCAGACGAATCAAATTGCTCAATACGAGCAAAGCCTTTTGTCAGAAGAAAAATGCGCTCCCGCCTATCTCCTGCATAAAATAAAATTTGTCCTTTAGGGATATCCCTGGCATGAATTTCAACAGCTAATTTATCAAATAGCTCCACTGGTAGCGCAGAAAAGGCTGGATGCGAGCGGAGCAACTGGTAATCTTCCTTTGTAATCATGTCTATACTTCCTCTTATTACTATTAGTAGTATAACATACTTTTTATAGAAAAGGGAAAGAAGTCTCTTTAGAACAGAAAAGTAATTCGAAACACCAAGTGAATTTCATCCTACTTTGATAGAATAAAAGGCCTGAGCAAAACTCAGACCTTTTGTCGATTATTCATTCATATTGACACGATGCCATTCATTGATAACATAAGCCAATTGTCCCAATTGATAAAGACCAACGCCACTGATTTCAGAACTTTCTGGAGTCGTCCCTCCAAGTCCTGCAGTGTAGATAGCAACCAAATAAGGAGTCGATTCACGGACAATCGCATCCACATTAAGTGCTTCAGCAACATATCCTGGTTTTTGTTGAATCACCAAATCTGGCAAGAATTTTTTATAGTACTCACCTGGGAAAGACTCCCCGATCAGTTCTAGTAAATCCGCATATTTTTCTTGATGATTCCAAAGATATTCCAAGACATGGATGTAATAATCCGTTGTCGTTTTATTATCTTCGCTAAAGGTTTTAACCTCTGGTGAACGAGATTGACCATAGCGACTGAACAACTTACGCGCTTGCTCCATCCCCCCTAAACGATCTGCCAAAGCATAGGCTGGGGTATTTTCAGAGTAAACCAATGAATAGCGCTGCATATCAGGGATAGACATAGCTCCATCAAAGGCAGCAACGTAATTGTCATGCTCTCCTACATATTCATAGTAAGTATTGGTAATGTCAAACCGGTCTGTTAAATTGAGTTTGCCCTTTGCGACTTCATCCACCACCAACATGTTCAACGGTAGCTTATAGGTACTACCTGCCGTCATTGGTTGAAGATCATTCATGGCAAATTGCTCTCCTGTAATGGCATTGCGATACGTGAAGGCAACTTGTGACGGATCAATTCCACTTTCTGCTAGGAAATCCTGGACAACCTCTACTAAACCTTTATTAGCATAATCATAGACAAGGCCATAAGCGCTCATCGTTTCCATGTCTGCATCTACTACTGCTTGCTTAGCTTCAGGAGATTTGACACGTGGTTTTTTCGTCTCAGGGGTAGACTTTTCGATATCTTGTTCTTTTGCTTCTTTTGTTTTCTTTGCTTTTTTTTCAATTGCTGATGCTGTTGGTTGCGTAACATGCAAGTAGCCCAGTGCGCTTGTTCCCACTAAGCACAATAAAATACTGACCGCAATCATGATCGAGCGTAGATTAAAATATTTTTTCATACGAGATTAATTATAAAAGATTCTACTGAAAATAACAAGAATTATCAGAAAGAGAAAACGGTTTCTTTTTAAAAAGTTTTTTTCTTTTCATAAAAGGCTTATTTCCGTTTAAAGGAGCCCATAATTAGCTTAGCGATCTCACGCGCAATCGTCCGGAATAAGGAACTCAAGAAGGAATCTTTTGCCTTTTCAAGACTAGATTTTCTTGGACGACCTGGACTACGTTTTTGAGCTGCCTTATCTGCTGCAGCCTCTTCCTTTTCTGCTTCTTTTTGCTCTTCTTCTTGTGCTTCCTTGCTTGCTTTAGCTGCTAATTTTTCATAGGCAGATTCTCGATCAATCGTCGTCGCATACTTTTGATGGAAAGGCGATGTCGTGATCAAGGCCAATTGTTCACTCTCATTTAAGAGGTCAAAACTCGATTGAGGAGAGAGAATATAAGCACGCTCAACTACACTAGGCTGTCCCTTTTCATTGAGGAAAGAAACCAAGGCTTCCCCTGTCCCTAACTCTGTGATCACTGTTTCTGTATCAAAATCTGGATTTGGACGAAAACTTTGGGCAGCAACCTTAATCGCCTTCATTTCTTTGGGTGTATAAGCTCGAAGCGCATGCTGAACACGATTTCCAAGCTGTGCCAAAACAGATTCTGGAAGATCTTGAGGATTCTGGGTAATAAAGTAAATCCCTACACCCTTCGAACGAATCAGGCGTACCACTTGCTCGACCTTCTCAAGAAAGAGCTTGCTTGCATCCTTAAAGAGGAGATGCGCTTCATCAAAGAAGAAGACCAGTTTTGGCTTTTCAGGATCCCCAACCTCTGGAAGTGTTTCAAAGAGACGAGACAGCATCCAAATCAAAAAGGTTGAGTACAATTTTGGTGAATGAAAGAGCTTTGTAGCCGAAAGAATATTGATATACCCACGCCCTGATGCATCGAGTTGCATAAAGTCATTTAAATCAAGTGCAGGCTCTCCGAAAAACTGATCCGCTCCTTCTTCTTCAAGAACCAAGAGACTTCTTTGGATCGCTCCGACAGATTGTTTGGTGATATTGCCATATTGGGCCGAATAGTCTGAACTGTGTTCATAGACTTCCTTTAAAAGGCTTTGCAGGTCCTTCAAATCAATCAAGGGCCAATCTTTCTCTTGGGCCACTTTAAAGACAATTGCGAGAATTCCTGATTGGGTTTCATTCAAATCAAGCAGACGAGACAGAAGCAATGACCCCATCCCTTCGACAGTCGCACGAACAGGATGACCAGCTTGGCCAAAGACGTCCCACAATCGAACAGGGAAAGCTTGTGGCTCAAACGGATCTGTGATCCCAAGAAGCTTGTAGCGTTCTTCCAGTTTTGGCGTCCATTGCCCGGCTTTGGCTAAGCCAGATAAATCTCCCTTGATATCAGCTAGAAAGACCGGAATGCCTTCTTTGCTTAATTTTTCTGTTAGGACCTTGAGAGTAACCGTTTTTCCTGTTCCTGTTGCACCTGCAATCAAACCATGACGATTCAACATCCGCAAATAGATAGGCGTCTCAACGGCTCCTTTAGTAATGGTAATACTAGTCATTTCATTTCTCCCTGAATGTTTCAGTTTTCATTTTAAGGTTTATCTTTTCCTTGCCTAGGCCCTTCAAACCAGGCTTCAGACAAGTAAGACACACTCCTACTAGTGTATCATTTTCCTGACCAAACGCAAGAAATTATACTCCGATTTTTCGGATGCAAATAAAAAAATCTATAAGAGCCAATACTTGCTCTTATAGATTCCTTCATTTTATTATTTTGCTGCTGCAAACAATTCATTAACTTTATTCCAGTTGATCACTGAGAAGAAAGCTTTGATGTAGTCAGGGCGTACGTTACGGTATTTCACGTAGTAAGCATGTTCCCAAACATCCAAACCAAGGATTGGTGTTTTACCTTCAGAGATTGGTGTATCTTGGTTTGCTGTTGAAGTCACTTCGAGTTTGCCTTCTTTGTTGACAACCAACCATGCCCAGCCAGAACCAAAACGTGTTGTTGCTGCTGCTGTGAAGGCTGCTTTGAAATCTTCAAATGAACCAAATGTAGCATCAATCGCTGCAGCAAGTTCTGCTGAAGGAGCTGTTTGTTCTGGAGTCATCAATTCCCAGAAAAGAGCATGGTTCAAATGACCACCACCATTGTTGATCACAGCTTGGCGAATGTCAGCTGGAATGGATTCAACATCAGCTAACAAGCTTTCAAGGTCTTCTCCAATTTCAGGATGTTTTTCAAGAGCTGCATTCACATTGTTTACATATGTTTGATGGTGTTTATCATGGTGCAAATGCATGGTTTCTTCATCGATATAAGGTTCCAATGCATCATAAGCATATGGTAATTCTGGTAAAATGATAGCCATTTTATGGTCCTCTTTTCTTTATTACTGACTTGATGATAACTCAAACAGCTAAATTATTCAACTAATCTGCTTGCGATTTCATTCGTATTTAGACGCTATTAGCTACTTTCAACAGGGCCAAATCAAATAAGTAGTCTTTTTCATATGTTCCACTTTTAATCGCAAAATCCGTCTCGATGAAAGTCATCATAGCCTGCTTCAAAAAGGATAGGGAAAGCCTGCGGCTATCCCGTAAGGCAAACTTCACCTGATAAGGATTGACCTTGCGTCCTGACAACTCCGATAAGCTCGCTACAATTTGGCTTTCGGATTGGCCTTCTTCTGAGAAAATTTTAACTTGAGAAAACATTCGGAATTGCCCCAACAGAATAGCGATCAATTTTATCTCATCTTCTCCTTGTAAGCGGAGATCTTTCACCAAATTCCGAGCTTGATCGATTTGGCGTTTGAGAATCATCTGTGTCAGATCAAAAATATTATCTTGCAAGGACTTTGGAACAACCTCCTCGATATCTTGGAGGGTAATCTGACCATCTTCTTTGTAAGCCTGCAATAGAGCGAGATTCTTCTGTAACTCTCCAAAATCATAGCCAGATTTTAAGAGTAGCTGGTCTAAGGAATCGCCCACAAACTGCAGGCCCAATTCTTGGGCTTGGCTTGCAAAATAGCGCTTTACCTCTTGCTCTTTAGGAGTCGCCGCTTCAATGATTTGGGCATCCCGTTTTAAGAGTTTGACCAAGCGACGCTTACTATCTAATTTCCCTTCTGCAAATATCAGCAAATGGGTCGATTCAGAAGGATTTTCCAGGTAGTTTTCAAATTGCTTCAGATCTTCATCTGTTAAATAGCGTTTTTTGGCAGTAGTCAGATCCAATAAGTGATCCAAAATCACAATTTTTTCATCAGCGAAAAAGGGAAGACTGACCAAATCCAGCTCTACCTCAGCATAGGAGGCTTCCTTCATATCAAAATAAGAATAATTCAAATCTGAGGGATCATAGCCTATTTTTTTTAAAATGTCTTTTTTTAACCATTCAAATTGACCTACATCCTCACCCGTCAAGACAAGAATAGGAGGCAGAGTTTGAACCGTCAGATGTTTAATGTCGGTAATTGCTTGCATGAAACTCTCTTATCTCTATCAGTCTAGTGTATTTCGTGTTCAGCAGCCATTTTTTGTTCCAATGGTGGTTTTTCATCAGACAAATCAGGTGCTGCTACAAAATTAGGGATTTGCTCAAACGAGTTGCCGCCAAAGCTCCCCCCTGTCGCTGTGACCTGTGGTTCAGAAGCCACTCCCATAGGAGTTTCTACTGGTTGTGGGAAGGTGTTTTTCCCTGGAAGCATCATGAGAATCAAGAGAGAAATAACTGTAATCCCCCAAAGAAATAGGAAAATATCTAGCCCCGTCAACAAATAGAGCAGAACCGGTCCAAGGTTCAAAAAGATCCAAGACCAATGGATTCCCGCATCCCGCAAGCGACGTACACAAATGGCTTGACTGGGTACTAAAATGAGGAAGTAAAAGAATGCTAAGAAAGCGAGCGCCCATAAACCTGTCTTAGAATGAACAGTTGAAAAATTGAGCGTTTCTTGAGCATTTTGATGGGATAAAGAGGTCACGATGTAAAAAACCCAAAGAGGCAAAGAAATCAGGGAATTCCAGAAAAAAGCTAGCCAAAAATGGGCCCGACTGGTCTTACTTGAAAAATCTGCATACTGTATCCAAAATTGCTTAAATGCGTTCATACGATTCTACCTTTACATTGATTTCACTTTCTATAATAGCAATTTTCAGCATAGAAAGCAAACCTCTCCTCGTCTCTAGCGGACCGTTTCTACCCTCCAATGGTCCCACCCAATCAAGCGAATTGCTCCCCTTTCATCGGTACGAAGATAAGAAATAGAGCGTTCCTCTAGACGATCGAGCAATTCTTTATGGGGATGTTGGTAGCGATTTTTCTTTCCAACAGAGATCAAGGCCAACTGAGGATGTAACTGATCTAAAAACACATCACTAGAGGAACCTTTAGAACCGTGGTGGCCTACTTTCAAGACATCTACTTGTAATTGTGGATCGTTTTTCAATAGTTTTTTCTCTCCATCTTCTTCCAAATCACCCGTGAACAAAAATCGTTTCTGAAAGAACTGCCCATAGAGGACAATCGAATCATCATTTTTACCATCCCCCACTTCATCAGGGGATAAGACTTCTAGATGATGATCAAAAATAGGTAGTTGATCTCCTCTCTGGACTACTTTAATCGGACTATGAAGCTGTTGCAATTTCTCTCGAAATTGAGAATTAGTTAGACTACCTGGACTGACATACACTTTTTTAACTGGGATTTGTTTGGCAACCTCCACCATATCACCCATATGGTCCTGGTCTGTATGAGTCAAGACCAAAGCATCAAGTTTTCCAACACCTCGACTCTTGAGATAGGGAATCAAGGTTTGATCCGCATTGGCAGATTGACTGCGCTCTTGCCACTTTTCTCCACTTTTAAAAGTGACACGTCCTCCGACATCAATCAATATGGTTCTTCCTTTCCAATCGCGTAAAAAGATACTGTCTCCTTGACCGATATCCACCATGGTAATCTCATTTTCTAAAGGATGCTTGGTCCAACAAAAGATGAGTAGAATCATGCCTATTAACAGGAAACGACGTTTTTTTTGCTTTCGAAGATCATACAAGATTCCTAAAAGAAGGAAGAGAGCAATCAGAGCTGGTCCCGTCGGCTGACCAAATACCAAAGGTAGCGACGTGAGCTTTGAAATCCAACGAATACACTCCTCTATGAGAAGAAAGAAACTGTTAAAAATTGTAAGGGGCTTTAGAATCGATAAGATAAATAGCACCGTTAAACCTGGAAGAAGGACAAGGTCAAATAAGAAAGAAAAGAGGAAGGTTAAAGGGAGTGACCACGGTTGAAAGACACTAAAGTAATAGGTCAAAAGGGGCAAAATTCCCAGACTAATCCAGAAACTTTCCACTAGTAGCTTTTTAAGTCCTGAATAAGAACTGGTATCTACCAAGGTCAAAATAAAGGCGTAGGCACAACTCAAGACCCCTCCAGCTGTCAGGAGAAACTTGGGCATGAGCAACATTAAGATCATCAAGGTCATCGCCATATTCTCCATCCCTCGGACCCCCTTTTGAGAGAGGATCTTCTGCACGAGGCTGCGAACCACTGAAACAGAAAAACCTGTCAAGCCAGCATAGACCAAAGAAATTGGAACCATCCAGATATCAACTGTTTCTTGCAAGATTCCTAGACGTAAGAGACCTTTCCGGATCCCATTGATGAAAAAGCCGACCTGCATCCCAGATAAGGCGAACAAATGGATGATGCCCAAACTCGTGTAAAGCTGATCCATCTCTTCAAAATCCGTATCTAAATAACCAAAAAGAAGGCCGGTCATATACTGGTTCATCGGCTGTGGAAAGTGCTCCTTGCTCCAAACAATGGCTTGGCGCCTCCATTGAGATAGGCAATCGAAAACATTCCAAGTCTGTCTAGGAAGTGCGGATTGGATCGCTTCAATTTTTATTTGATAGTGAATCCCCTGTGTTTCCAAATAAGACCGATAGTCAAATCCTCTAAAATTTCGCTGCCCTTCTGGTTCTTCTATGACACCTTTATATGTCAACTCCAGCAAGTGGGTTTGACTTTGCCACTGCTGTTTTTCTTTTTCTGATTTTAAAGTGTAGAAGACTTGATAGGTTCTTCCCTGATTTTTAGCACGAAAAGACAGGGCGTCCCCATTGATCTTGATGGTATCTGGAATCAGGCGTAAGTGGGATGGGGGCTGACTTTCTGCTTGTACTGGATGATCCTGTAGTCGCTGAAAGACAAAGAAGGCCGCAAAACAAAGGGATGCTAAACCAAGCCCTAGCAAACTTGAGCGATCCCCTTTATAGTGATGAACCGCTAAAATTCCCACTACTACTAGACCGATGATTGAAAGCCAAGATGGTTGATAGATACTAAAATACAGCCATAGGAGCAAAAAGGCGAGATGGACAAGCGAAAAAGGAAGGTCTTTAATCCACCGTGAAAGCATCTCTTAGTTTCTCCAGTGTTTTCTCTCCGATTCCTGAAACATTCTTCAGATCATCCACTGATCGAAAAGGACCATTTGCTTCGCGATAGGCGATAATATCCTGGGCACGTTTCTGGCCAATGCCTGATACTGTCTGGAGATCTGATTCGGTTGCTCGATTTAAATGGACCTTGCCTGTTTTTTCTGCTGGCGCTGACGAAGTTGCAGGACTTTCTGAACTTCCAAGTGCTGGAACATCCTCCCCTTCTTTAGCAACATAGATCACTGCTTCATCGGTGAGTTTTTGCGCCAAGTTGACCGATTGGCTATTGGCATCTGCTGTCATCCCGCCTGCCTTATAAATGGCATCGTGGACTCTGCTATTGGAGCGCAACTCATAGACACCTGGTTGTTTGACGGCTCCTTTGACATCGACCGTAATGATCTCGGGTGCATCAGACACAGAAGTCGCCGTCTTTTCTTCTTTGGAACTAGCGGTCTGCACCTTTTCTTTGCTCGAAGTTGAACTCGAAGACTGATAAAGATCCGGTATGGTGGATGCACTTGACTGAGGTCGATGAAAAAGAAAATACCCTCCAAGTAAGAGTCCGATAGCAGTAAGAGCTAAAAAGAGCTTATATTCTTTGATTTTTTCGATGATATCCTCCATAAGAAACCTCCTCTCACTTTTATTATTCGTAAAAATAAAAAAAACTGAGAAAAACTCTCAGCTTTTTTACTTATTTTTCCGATGTTTGTCTGGATCCCATACAAAGCTTGCTAGGTAACTAAAGAGCAAGGTCAAGATGCCAACGACTAAGACAAGGGGAATCAAAAGGATTTTTAACAAACGAATCAAGATAAAAGGTTTTGTTGGGGTGTTGATCGCTTGTGCTTCCGCATCCAAGCGATCAAACTCCTCCTGGATACGGCGGGCAACTTCTGCCACTCCTTCGTCATTCATCTTTTTAATATCCGAAATATCAATGGGATGTCCAAAGTTCATATCAATGCGTTCACCCGTTGCCAACCCTTTCAAGTCTCTTGGACCAGTATAAGTCACTGGCATGATACGGACCTTCGCCATTTTGGCAATGATGGCAACACCACCTTTGACGTCTTGAGAATGACGGCTTCCACTTGGGAACATAATCAAAGAACGGTTGCTCTTTTTCAGCATATTGACAGGATACTTAATGGCTTCTGCTCCCGGATTTTCACGGTCGATCGGAAATGCCCCACACATGCGAATCCACCAGCCAAAAATACGATTGGTGAAGAGTTCTTTTTTCGCCATAAAGATAAACTGCTTTGGCTTGGTTGCAAAGGCCATATAGACCGGATCCCACCAAGTCCGGTGAGGGGATACCAAGATGTAGTTCTCTTCCCGATCTGGAATATTGTCCTTATGATGGTAATGGGCATTCCCATTTAAAACCCACAGAATAAAGGCAACAAGGCCACGTAAATAGGTATAAAACATAGTTGTTCCTCAAATCCATTTCATTCGTCTCTCTACAAGATATTCCATCCTGTAAAAGGTTCTTTCTTATTATACCGTATCCTGATTTTGACCGCAAACCTTTTTTAGATAAAAATTGTCTCAGCGGACCGATTCTAGATAGTCTTTTTCTCAAAAAAATGATATCATATTGTCTATGGAAACTATTGATTTAAAGGGCTTGTCCCTCAGTGAAGTCCGTAAGAAAATGGATCGCGGACAAACCAATGATTTTACAACGAATACAAATACCAGTACCTGGCAAATTATCAAGCGCAACGTCTTCACCTTGTTTAATACCTTAAACTTTGTGATTGCTGTGGCCTTAGCTGCTGTACAGGCCTGGAGCAATATGATCTTTTTCGCAGTCATTTGCTTCAATGCCATTACAGGGATCATGACCGAGATGCGCGCCAAGCGGATGATTGATAAGCTCAACCTCATGAGTCGTGAGCTAGTGACTGTCATTCGTGACGGGGAAAAAGATGCGATTCCACCAGAAAAGCTTGTTCTAGGTGATTTAATGCTTTTATCTTCGGGTGAGCAGATCCCTAGTGATGCCGAAGTCATGTCTGGTATCGCTGAAGCCAATGAAGCTATGCTGACTGGTGAGAGTGATCTGGTCTTAAAAGAAGTTGGTGATGAACTGCTTTCTGGTAGTTATATTGCCAGTGGTCAAGTCTATGCCCGTGTCAAGCGAGTTGGAGCAAACAACTATGCCAACAAACTGATGATGGAAGCTAAAACCTTGAAGCCTATCAATTCGCGTATTCTTTATAACTTAGCGAAAATTTCAAGCTTCACTGGTAAAATTATCATCCCATTTGGCCTTGCCCTCTTCTTTGAAGCATTGTTGATCAAGATGCTGCCAATCAAGGATTCTGTCGTGAATTCTTCCACAGCTCTCTTGGGAATGTTGCCAAAAGGAATTGCCCTACTGACGGTTACGTCTCTTTTGACAGCGGTTATTAAGCTCGGTATGCGCAAGGTTCTTGTCCAAGAAATGTACTCAGTAGAAACCCTGGCGCGTGTGGATACCTTGTGTCTTGATAAGACCGGTACCATCACCCAAGGGAAGATGACAGTCGAAGCTCTCCATAGTTTATCTGATCATTTTTCTGAACAAACGATCCAGGTCATCCTCTCTGCTTACATGCAATATAGCGAGGACACCAATCCTACTGCTCAAGCTATTCGCAAGGCTTATGGGGAGTTGGAGCATGCTTATACTGCAGAAAACATTATTCCTTTCTCAAGTGATCGGAAATGGGGAGCCATGCACCTATCCAACCTTGGAACCGTCTTTCTCGGTGCTCCTGAAATGCTCCTTAAAGAAAATCCAGCTCCTGTCGTCGAAGCACAAGCTCGTGGATCGCGCGTGCTCGTCTTGGCTCACAGTTCAGAACTGATCAGCATGCAGGAATTGAAACTGCCTGAAAATCTTGAAGGGATTGCCGTTATTGAGATTACAGACCCCATTCGTGAAGGGGCTTCAGATACTCTTGAGTATTTGCGCTCTCAAGGAGTGGATCTCAAAATCATCTCTGGTGACAACCCTGTGACGGTCTCTTATATCGCTCAACAAGCTGGCTTCAAAAATTATGAGAACTACATCGATTGTTCAAAAATTTCTGATGATCAATTAGTGGATCAAGCAGAAGAAACAGCTATCTTTGGGCGCGTGTCTCCTCACCAGAAAAAACTGCTTATCCAAACCCTGAAAGCAGCTGGTCGGACGACTGCTATGACAGGAGATGGGGTCAATGATATCCTTGCTCTTCGCGAAGCAGACTGCTCCATCGTGATGGCTGAGGGAGATCCCGCAACCCGTCAGATTGCCAATATTGTTCTTTTGAACTCTGACTTTAATGACGTTCCAGAAATTCTTTTTGAAGGCCGTCGTGTGGTGAACAACATTGGACGAATCGCTCCAATCTTCTTTATCAAAACGATCTATTCCTTCCTCTTGGCTATCATCTGTATTGCCAGTGCTCTCTTCTTTAACGTCAACTATTTGCTGATTTTCCCTTTCATCCCTATTCAAATCACCCTGATCGACCAATTCGTCGAAGGATTCCCACCATTTGTGTTGACCTTTGAACGCAATATCAAACCGGTTGAAAAACACTTCTTGAGACGTTCCCTTCTGTTAGCCTTACCAAGCGCCTTGATGGTCGTCTTTAGTGTCTTGTTTATTCGCCTTTGGGGAGCAAGCCATGGTTGGTCTGCAGCCGATATGTCTACTGTATCCTACTACTTACTTGGATCCATCGGTTTCCTATCCGTTATCCGTGCTTGCCTGCCACTAAATATCTGGCGGGCCCTCCTCATCATCTTCTCTGTAGTAGGATTCTACGCATCTGCGGTCGTGTTGAAAAACTTGATCGAGATTTCCCTCCTTACAGCCACTACTTTCCCAGTTTATCTGGCATTGATGGCTATCTTTACAGGAGTCTTTATCCTCACTACGATTCTCCAAAAATATGAATTTGATTAAAAAAAGAGAGTGGGACAGAAATCGGTAATTCGTTAGAATTCGATTTCGTCGTC
>OLQI01001714.1_pt1 | contig 13088 bp, 8 predicted proteins | sample 1672171 | NCBI WGS metagenome assembly OLQI01 (sample SAMEA3136655, study PRJEB25190) | human gut metagenome
TGCTCAGACAAAATCCGACAGACGGATTAATGGCAGAAATCAAAAAGAGCCATATTTTTTCAGGGGCATACTTGAGGGACGAAGATGAGGGTCTGGCGAAAGCCAGACCCTTTAAAGTATAAATCAAATAGAGAAAATGGGTTGTATTAAATTTGTTTTTTTCTTGACATAGGATTAAATTCGGAGCAGAATATAATAGGAAAGATATATAATTAGTTTGTGATACATCCGACTGGATATTCTTGCTGGAATATTCAGTCAACAAAACAAAAGTCTGTATGGATGCAATTTTGTATGATGAAGATGAAAAGACTTGTATGAGGGTGGCGAATCGTGGAAGAAATTACCAAAAACAAAGAAAAAAAGACTGGAAAATATAGATTTCTATTCTGTTTTATACAAAAAACCATTGTGTTGGTCTTGCTCCTCTTCATTCTGCTGACATTTGTATTTCAGATATTTCGAATGACTGGAAATAACATGTCTCCTTATGTACGTGACGGAGATTTATGTATTTTCTATCGTTTGGACAAGATTTATCTGAATGATGTGGTTCTCTATGAAAATAAGGAGGGGAAAAAACAGGTAGGTAGGATTATTGCATCAGGTGGTCAGAAAGTCTCATTTGCAGAGGAAGGTGGATATCTGGTCGATGATTATCAGCCTATAGAAGAAAATCCATATGAAACATATGCAGCTAAAAAAGGAACTGTAAAATATCCTCTGCAATTAAAGGAAGATGAATATTTTATCTTAAATGATTTCCGGGAGCTTACGACTGACAGCCGGAAGCAGGGCGCAATTCAGAAAAGCCAGATCAAAGGAAAATTATTATTCCTGATGAGGCGGAGAAATTTTTAAAGCAGAGGCAAAAGGACATGAAAAAGTTAAAAAAAGTAATTCGTATCTTAGACAGGATGGAGGATACCTGTTGTTTCGTGCTTTGCGTACTGCTGTTCCTGATTGGGCTTTATGCGCTGGTTGACAGCTATCTTGTCTATCAGCATGCAAATGATACCAGCCTTTTAAAACATAAGCCGGGATATGAGACAGATGATGGAAGAGACATTGTGGGAAATATGGTGGCGTGGCTTACTGTGGAGGATACCAATATTGACTATCCGGTTATGCAAGGATCGAATAATGAAGAATATCTGAATACAGATCCATACGGTGACTATTCCCTGTCAGGGTCTATCTTCCTGGACTTTCGGAATCAGCCGGATTTCACAGATTCCTATTCTTTGATCTACGGTCATCACATGGAAGGAAACTATATGTTCGGGTCACTTCATTCTTATCTAAAAGAAGATTTTTTCAAAAAGCATACGAAGGGAGAATTGATCGTTGGGGATACGACCTATGATCTGAATATCTTTGCTGTTATGAATACGGAAGCGACAGATGATTTTATCTTCTCACCGACAACATATGATTTAAAAGATATCCTTGATTACATAGAAAAGAATTCCGAACATGTCAGAAAAAATGTAGAAGAACATCTGACAGAAGATAGCCGGATTGTAGCACTGTCTACCTGTAAATATCCGGATTCTGTCTACCGGGTTGTGGTATTTGCAGAGCTAGTTAATCCACATCAGACAAAAACAAATGATAATTAGCAAGAAAGACTGCTTGCTTAATTATACAAAAAAAAGAAAAGAAAAAGGAGAGAATCACTATGAAGAAAAAAACAATCGCAAAAACAGGAGCAACGATGTTAACTATGGCAATGCTGTTGAATGGAACAACGGTTTTTGCAGCAGGATCAAATTATGGATCAAAGATTGACGGAACTAAGACAACAACGTTTGACAAATATCTGGTTATGGACCAGCAGGCAAATGTGCCGAATGCAACATTTACATATGCAGTAACAGCAGGTAATGCAAAAGCTTATGATGTTGCCGGAAAGAAATTCCAGGTTCTCGCGGGAGTAGATGCAGACAAGATTACAATGGCAGGAGTTGGAGAAGGCGCTGACGTAAACAAAATCGCATTTAAAAAGGGTGATGGTTCCGATACACATGACACAACAAAAGATGCTTACGTTAAAGATCTTGCAGCAGGCAAGAAATATGCACTGAAGACAGCTACACTTGATTTCTCAAATGTTCGGTTTACAGAGCCAGGCGTTTATCGTTATATCATCACAGAGGAAGGCACTAACCAGGCTATTACAAATGATGCTGACCCGACCCGAGTTCTTGATGTATATGTAAATGATGCTTCTACAGAAACAGAAAAGAAACTGAAAATTGCTGGATATGTGCTTCACTCTAATGTAAATGATGAGCCAGACGTAGCAGCAGGTGACGACTTCGGTTCTGCTGGAAAATATACAGATACAAAATCCCAGGGCTTTACAAACAGCTATGATACATCTGACCTGACTCTTAGAAAAGAGGTTACAGGTAATCAGGCTTCTCATGATAAATATTTTGAATTTACTCTGAATATTGACAATGCACTGCCAAACACAAAATATAATGTTGTTATTGACGGCGCAGACGCTACATCCAAAACAAATGCAGCAACAATCGATGCAAACGCTGGAAAAGCAAACGTTACATCTATTATAACAGATGAAAATGGTAAAGCAACACAGAAATTCTATCTGCAGCACGGACAGCAGGTAACTGTTCAGGGTATTGCAAAAGATACAACCTATGCATTAACAGAGAATACAGAAGATTATAAGTCTACAGCAAATACAGCAGCAAATCATGTTGTAACAATCAAAGAGGATACAGATTCAGCAGAGGTAAATGGAACAATCGCTTCAACTGATCTTACAACAGGTTACCTTAATACCCGTAACGGTGTCATCCCAACAGGTGTGATCATGACAGTAGCTCCATTTGCAGCCGTAACATTACTTGGCGCAGCTGGAATGGTTACAATGAAAATGAAAAAAAGAGAAGATGACGAAGAATAATCGGAAGTAATTGATAGCAGAAAGACAAGAACTAGTTTTATGTGAGAAAGGAGTTATGCGGCGAATGCATGATAAGAAAAAACAGATCATAATATTTGCAATGATGATTATGGTACTGGTTAATGTTATAATGTATAACCCTGTGAATGTAGAAGCAGCAGATTATACAGAAAAATCTGTAATCGCTAAAATTCCGGTTTCTTGTGCCAAAATTGATTCAGAAGAGACTTTCGAATATCAATTAAAAGGAGAACCGTCAGAATTTGAAAAAATAGAAACGACGGAACTGAAGCTAAAGAGTGGAGAAAAAGGATATTTTCAGATAAGTTATTGTTACCCTGGAAATTATCACTACATAATTAGCCAAAAAGCTGGGGCGGATAAGGAAACAACCTATGACACTGCAGAATACCAAGTAGATGTCTGTGTGACAGAGGATAAGGATGGCAAATTATTCGCCCAGCCAATCCTTTATCAGGAAGGCTCAGAAGAAAAAAAAGCAGAACTGAAGTTTTACAATACAATCAAAAAAGAAAACCAGAATAAAACAAATCCAACCAATATTAGGAAAAACGTAAAGACCGGAGATACCACTGATATCTCTTTATGGAGTGTAGTCTTGATATTGTCAGGAACTTTTATACTGATTTTAGGTTTTAAGAAATGCAAAAAGAGAAGGGAGGAGTAGAAGCATGGATCATAATCATGATCAGTCATGCAAGAAAAAAGTGTTTCGGAGCATTTTAAGTATTTGCCTGATTGTAACGTTAATCAACAGCTCTATCCTGCCCCAGTTTGACAGTATTTATCAGGTTCAGGCTGCAGAAACAGTGGATAAAGCAATTGAAAATGATGATTCTCAGGATGGTCAGACAGTGCAAGAAACTCCGGCAGAGCAGGCTAATCCAGACGATTCCGTTACGCAAGATGTACCGAAGGGTTCAAAAGCCGATGTAACAGATCAGGATAAACAGGAGCAAACACATCCGACAAATATTTTGCAGGCTGATAATACAAAACAGTGTGAAGAACAAGAAGCACACAAACAGGAAGCGAGCCCTAAAGTCTCTGTAACATTAACAGCGCAGACAGATTTTCCGGGAGATGCTATAGGACAGGTTAAAGTTTTAGAGGGAGAAGTTCTTGATAACCTGAAAAATTCTTTAAACTTAAATCTTGAGAAAGACAAGCTGGAACTTTCTGAAATAAATCTTCCAATGGAGATCGGCTTTATAAATGCTGCAGGAGAAGAACAGGAAAAGAAAGAGCAAGTAACAGTAACTGTTACACCAGCGGATGAAAAGGTCTACCAGGAACTGAAAGTACTTGATCAAGATAAAAAGTTAAGTCTTTATCATCAGAAGAAGACGGAAGCAGGCAATGAATGGGAAAAACTGGATTACGAGTTATTTGATCAAGCAGAGGATACACCTGCGCATATTGAATTTAAAACAGAGAGTATGAGTCCGTTTCTGTTTGTGCAGACGACAGAGAAAAAAGAGGATGTTGAGCCATCAACTGTTAAAGAAGATGATAAACAATCAGAAGATGGCAAACAGACAGAAGATGTAAAAATCACTCAGTATGAAATTGCTGTATCTGAAGGAGCAACAAAGAACAGTGATGGAAAATTCGTGTGGAAGCCGACAGACACAGCATCCGGACATCTGTTTATTTATGATGTGATGTATTCCATATCAGGAACTGCCTCAAGCGAAAGAGGTGCTTTAACATTTGAACTTCCGTTACACATTTTAAAAGACCGTGACGGAAAGTGGGCGGATACTTTTGAATGTCCGTACATTCAGGAATCTGAAGTCCAGGATGGAGATACACCGGATTTTGTTTATAAGATAGACGAAGAAAACAACAAAGTAATTATTTATAATTATGCAGAAAATGTGCCAAGTGCAGGATATATTGAGATTGGATACAGTACTACAAGATCAACATATGATTATGTAGATATGGGTGATCCTGGTAAAATCAATTCATCTATTACGGTTAAAGGAACTAACAATACAGAAGCTAAAAAGGAAGCAAATATTGATCCAATCTTCATAGATACACAGGCAACACTTGGATCAACACAGAAACGGGCCAATCCATCGTATTACAAGTCATGGCAGAATGAGTGGGGTGCAAAACCGGATGACGCTGCTGATTATTACTATTTAGTCTGGACGATCAGAAGTTATATCAATAACAATACTTCTCCATATACATTCACGTTAGAAGATGATTTTACAGCGATGGGAGGAAATGTAGTCGGTTATCGCTTTTCGGGACAAAATACATATAGCTCATCGAATAAAGTGGAAAACATCCGTTGGGGCGGAACTAGATATGACTATGTGTTGACGCGTTATAAGAAACAGGAAGCTGACGAAAAATTCAAGGCAGATAACAGTTATACGCTTTCTAATAAAATAAAAGCAACGGTAACTCCAATTGACGGAAATGATCCGGAAACAACTGCAAACTCTTCACAATCATGGACTTATGAGCCTCCAAAGAAAATAGAATATCAGAAGCCTATCAGTATGTTGGAATTATCTAAATATGGTATTTACGGTCAAGGATCCATAGTACAAGGTACAGACGATATTTCAGATTATACACTGGGTGAATTGATCGAGAATGAGAAAGAAAGTATTGGTTCGTTGAAATTCCAGACATCTATGAGAGGCTATCCGTATCCGGAGACATTAAAGGATGATGCAGAAGGAACAGAAACGGATGCAGAGGCAGGAAAATTTGGTCAAAAGAACGTATCTTACGAATTTACGGATGATACGCTATCTTTGGAAAATGAAGCTCTGCAAGATACGGATTATGATATTACCGACGTCCGATGGACAGCCTCCATGTGTGATGCCGTATATAATACGGACAGAAAAAGATTCGATTCGATACCAATTCAGGAATGGAAAGATACAGATCAGATAAAGATTCAGGTTCGAACCGGTAAGAAAGATGGGGCAGACTCATGGAAAGAAGCCGCTGTTTATGATATGAAAACCAGCAGCTATGGCAAAACAGATAATGAACTTGTAAGCAAAGCATCCGGAGAAAATCTGATTTTCACCCCGGGAATCAAAGGTGTCCGTCTGACCTGTGAAAATGCTCATTATAGTACAGAACTGGAGATGTATCCGACGGTTTCCCTGAAAGGAACAGAGCACGTTCTTAGTATTATCGGCGATAAGACTTTAGTTCGACTGAAGAATCAGGCAAGTGCCAGGATGATGCAAGACAATAAGGACATTTACAATAGAACGCAGCAGGCATACGATTACATCAAAAAAGTCATACCGGAATCTGAATTTAAAAAGGATATCATTCAGACGAAAAATGACAAACGAAGAAAGCAGTATGTTGTGACCTGGCGTCTGTCTGCAAAGGAACAGTACACAGACAACGACGGAGCACACGGCATCCGTCAGGATGCAGGTACCTTTTATGATCTGCTTCCGGCAGGTGCATCTTTCGTACAGGATTCCCTGGAAGTATGGGCATCCGATAAAAAACTAAGCAATGGAACCTATACCGTAAGCCTGACAGAAAATTACAAGGATACAGGTCGGACATTGGTAAAGATACAGATAAAAGAGCCCACAACAACCCAGTATCAGGTAAGCTATCAGACCACCCACGATTATGATGCGATCCAGGATCATGGAAGAAGCCTGTTGAATTCTGCAGCCTATGAAACCGGTAATGATAAAATCGCAGATGGTTACGAAGACGATGGTGGTTCTGTTACAGAAAAAGATCTGATGACGGGACTGGATACAAACTCAACAGGTAAGAAATTCCTTTATACTGAAGCAAGACATTATATTAATATCCTGTTGGCAGGAAATAATGGATTGAGAAAACAGGTAAAAAGTGAAAAAGATAATGAGTACAGCTCAGAGTCGCGCGTAAATAATGGTGGAAATTATTCATACAGGATCCGTGTGGCGAATAATAAAGTCACCAGATGCAAAAACCTCATATTCTACGATTCACTAGAAAATTATTTTAAGTCATCAGAAGAAATGGAACCAACAATTTCCTCTGACTGGAAAGGAACCCTGAAAGGAATTGACTTGTCTAACTTAAAAGAAAAGGGAATCCAGCCGACCGTATATCTGTCAAAGTTCGATAAGCTGAATATAAATAACCATCATGATTTGACAGAAAAACAAGATGGGAAATCTGTATGGGTTGACTACGACACCTTTGTTAAACAATATGGTTTGGAAAATGCCCATGCAATTGCCGTAGATGCGAGAAAGAAAACAGATGGATCTGATTTTATCCTGGAAGGACAAAAGTCTCTCGTATTTACTGTTTTCATGAAAGCACCGGAGCAGGATGATACCGAACAGAGTGATCCAAAGGCATATAACAATGTATACATGCAGCAAGATTTACTTAAAGGTGTAGGACCGGAGACAACAGAAACGTCACAGTTCTTCCATCAGGACTATACCACCTTGCATTACCGGGTAACCGGAGATGTGTTAATGAAAAAAGTTGATCAGACAGATGGAACAAGTCCGGTATATGGGGCAGCCTATCGATTGAGAGGAACTTCGAACTATGGAACCGATTATGACATAACCCAGACATCAGACAAAAACGGAACATTCAGTTTTCCGAAAGTCGAAATGGGAACCTATGAACTCCAGGAAGTATCCTGTACTGATGACTGGTTACTGAATACGGAAGTATATCAAGTGACAATTGATAATAGTGGTCAGGTGACTATTCAGAATCTCGACAAGGGAACCAAAGGTCAGTATCTGGTTAAAGATGCACCGCGTATTCATGGTGACCTGAACTTCAAGAAAACGGACAGTATCACCGGAAATCCGATTAACGGCGCACTATTCGCACTGATCGGAACATCCGATTATGGAAATGATATATTCCAATATGCAGTGTCTGAAGGAGAAGATAACGGAAATAACGAAACAGGCGATGTTGTGTTTAATAACCTGGAACAGGGAACCTATAAGCTTTCGGAGTTAATAACAAAAGAGGGGTATATTTTAAGTCAGAAAGAGTGGACAGTTCAAGTAGATGATAAGGGAATCGCTGTACTTCGCAATGAAGATGGAACAGAAGTGAAGAAAAACAGCAACAGTGTATATCTGGTTGAAAACGAACCCCTTCATAGTATCAGATTTGTGAAGAGCAGTACATACGGTGATAATATTTTCCTGGAAGGAGCAGAATTCTCATTAACCGGAATATCAGACTATGGAACGAACACTGAGGAGACTGGAGAATCAGATTCTGACGGAATAGTAACAATTGATGGACTGGAACCAGGCATATATCAGTTGAAAGAGACAAAAGCACCGGCAAAGCATGATTTGAATACAACGATCTATACTGTTGTGGTAAAAAGCGATGGCGAATTTACGATTGATGGCCTGGAAAAGACATCAATTGGCGGAGCTGAAATATATAATTTCAAAGATGTCCGGACATCGGGAGTCGTTAAACTTACCAAAGTTTGGAAAGACCATAAAACGAATGATGAACGAGGTGTACCTGATATGACTATATCAACGAAAAAACCATCCAGAAATCCAAAGGGATATACCATTACCTTTGATGCAAATGGAAGCTCGTTTAAAAATGGTGCAACAACAAATGAAATAGTATATTCAGCAGGGGGAAATATAGTTGGAGGAACATATGCTCAGCCGTTACCCAAAGATAACGGTTTCATTGGCTGGTATACGCAGAAAATAAATGGAACAAAATATGAGGTAGATGCATTGGGAAGACCCAATCCAAATATGTTGGGAGATATCACAGTCTATGCTCACTATAAGCCGCAGACGAAGTATGCAGTAGCAATCTATGGAATCTGTGTGGATACGTTAGCAGATGGAAATGCGGGTTTAACCTTTGGACCGGCACTGGGAAAAAATTATATACAGAGCTTTAAGAGTCATAAACCAACCGGAACAACAAGGTCAGGAAATAACCATCGTTGTGTACATGATGATGACTGGAAAACAATCATCGAATGGAACAAGAGGGATCCATATGTATATGAAGATTGTATTAAAGAAGGATGTACTCATAGCGTAGTACTTAGTAAAAATACAACAACAACTATTTTAAATGAAAACTTCGATCCTTTTGAAGAAACTGGAGATGGTCCAAGTCTATTGTTGCATGAAATTGTATCCGATAACGGAAAGTGTATTGAGAATATAAGATGGCATCCGAATGGAGGAAAAAGAGGAACCAATGAAGGTGGTTGGGGAGCAAGCAGAATTCGTGCAATGTTAAATGGTGCAGATGATAGGACGGACATAAGAGAAGATAATTATTGTATCGACCAGTTCAGTGATAAGCATAAATCTGCGAGCATTTACACCGAAAACAATTGTCTTTTAGCAACATTCCCGCAAGAGTTGCAAAATGCAATTGGAAAGCGTCAGGTTAAGTATGATTCTGTATTTTATGATTATAGTTCCCAAAATCTGTTAACAACGAATGACAAATTATGGTTATTTAGTTCGAACGAATTGGCAGATACTATAGATTTTCCTTATTATAAGCACGAATCAGAAGGTAGTACTTATGAGAAATATAAAGGTATAGGAAATGAAAACTGGAAGGATGCGAGAACGGCTTACTTTGCATATGACGGAGCGCATGGTGATGATATGAGGTGGCCGATGTCATTGCGCTCATTGGCTGGATTTGGTTCCGATTCTATACTCTGTGTAGGTCGTGATGGACAAATAACTAGTGACGTTGCTTCAACAAGTAATGGTGTTTCAGCTGGTTTCACATTGAAGAGATAATAAAAGTCATTGAAATGTGAATGATAATGCACAAAGAGAAAGTTAAAGGGATTGGGGCATGGTCTCTAATCCCGACAAAGGAAGAACTATAGGAGAGTTTTGTTCGAAAAGGAATGAAACAGAAAAGAAGAAAGAAGTTGATAAAAATTGAAAAAAAGAGGCAAACGGTTCCGATTTTCGAAAAAGATACTGGAATGTCTCGCAGTGATCCTGCTTTTGGGGATGACCACATTCGCAGCATCCGGTGGAATACCAGATACTACAACGACGTATTCAACAGGAGGGAGCACTTCAGCAGAGGATGCGACATATAGTACAACAGGAGGCACCTGGGTTAAAGTAGATGAAAATACCTGGACGATGGATAAGGATGGAGATGAGAAAACAGATGTTACACTGGTCAAAAAAGGAGATCAGTGGGAATATTTATTTCAAGTAGCTGATCCAAATGCACAATATTATGGATGGGAAGAAAATGTTCCAAATGGATATCAGATAGTAGGAAAGGGAGAAAGAAAGAATCCTGCGATAAGGTCGTTGCCAGTCCAATATTCTCATACTCCCAATATCAGTGACGATGGTAAGCAAAATGGTAATTATGCAAATAATTTGAATCTAAATGAGGTTATCAGTATACCGGGGGCAAACAAACTCCACGTTAAGCTTAAATATGCTGGAGAAAGTGCAAGTTATGATTGGGTTTGTATGTGGAAAGGAAACCATCCAGATTATCAAGCGGATAACAAGTATAGAGATGCTATCAGTATTAATGGCGTGCAGAAATTCGGTGGAGGTAGCGGGAATACGGTAGAATGCGATGTCGAAGGAGATACAGTCACCTTTGGATTTAAATCAGACATTGGTGGTTGCGGAAATGGTTATGGTTATTACGCAGTGGTAACATCTGGAAAACAGGAAGAGGAAGACTTTTCCATCACCAATGAAGAAAAAACACCCGAGCAACCTGGATATGGATCTCTGAAGCTTTCAAAAGTTGTTAATGGTGAGGAATCAGATCCTTCACAGAATTTCCGATTCGGAATTACTTTAACATCTGATGACGAAACACTAGGCAGTAAGCTAAAAGGCAATGTGACATTCGGCAATGTGAATTTCAAAGATGGAAAAGCGACAGTTTACCTGAAAGACCAAGAGAGTATCGAGCTGACGAACATCCCGGTCGGAATAACATGGAAGATCCGGGAAGACGCAGCAGAAGGATATGAAACCACAATATCCGGAGGCACACCATCTCCTAATGAGACCAATGCAGTTACCGGAGTGATACAAAAAGACCAGGCTGCAGACATTATTTATACGAACACGAAGACAAACTCCGATCCAGGTGGAGGCGGAACACCAGAAGACCCAACCGGTTCATTCAAAGTGAAGGTAGTTGTTGAAAATGGATACGAATACGATGGATTTGGGTATTTAGCTGTATTGACAGGGCTAAAACCACAGAAAGAGTATACTGTAAAAATTACATCAACAGATTATCCGTACGAAGATGATATACCAATAACTTCAAATGCTGTAGGAACAGCCTGGGCTAGTTTTGAATTAACAGAAGATGTGACCGCTGAATTTGTCAATCTTCCAATCGGAAGCCACTATCAGATCAAGGAATTTTCGAATGATTATACTGCATCCTATAAGATAACAGACGAAGAGAATCCGGAGAATCTGAGTACAGTCATGAGCCAGAACCAGAATTTTGAGCCAAATAAAGAGCTGGCTACACAGAATGAGACCCTGGATGCAAATGAAAAGGCAGTGATCACATTTATCAACAGCCAACCGGCATCGAAAGCGGATACGGTGGATATTGAAGTAGAGAAGAGCTGGGATGACAATGACAATTCAGCGAAGCTTCGCCCGTCTGAGATCACAGTGCATCTATATCAGAGTACATCGAAAGATGACGAGGGTGATATGATTGCCACTGCAAAGTTAGACGAATTCGGTGAATGGAAAACTACCTTTAAAGAAATGGACGAGCATCCGACGAATAGTACAACCCCATACATTTATACAGTCAAAGAAGATCCGGTATCTGGATATGAATCTGAGATTAATGGGGAAGACACATCAACCGGCAGAAAATATACTATTACCAATAAGTTATCCAAGGCAGCAACCGGAGATCTGCTGTTGTCCAAGACAGTAGATGGTGACGGAGCAGATAAAAAGAAAGAATTCCGTTTTGAACTTACCATGAAGACAAAAGACAACGAGGCACTTCAGGGAAGCTTTTCTTTAGATAGTGGTGAGGGAAAAGGTACGAAGACGGGAACAGTATATTTTGATGAAGATGGTAAAGCAACCATTTCCTTAAAACATGGAGAATCCGCTTATATTACAGGATTGCCAGAGGGCGCGAAATTTAATGTAGATGAAACAGCATATGAAGATTGGACTTCATCCTTATTAGAGAACACGGAATGGAATGGAACCATACAGAAAAATCAAGTGTCAAAGATTACAGTGAAGAATACCTATGAAGCAAAACGTCAGTTGACGGTTGAGAAGACCGTAAAAGGAAGCATGGGAAGCAAAACTAAACAATTCCATTTCCAACTGAAGTTAACAGCACCGACAGGAAAAGTCTTGCCAGATACACTGGAGTACACCAAGGGTGAGGAAAATGGTGTGATAGAGCTTAAAGACGGTGTATATGAATTCACATTGGCACATGCTGAGAAGATAGTCATTAAAGGAATTCCATCTCAAAGTATTTATACAGTTACCGAGGTTGATGGTGAATCGAATGGGTATAAAGTAAGGAAAACGAATGATACTGGAAAGATCAAAGCTGATACTACCGTTTCTTTTGTAAATACAAAGAACGGATCGGTACCGACGCTTGCAGATATGAACACAAAGATTCCATTCGTACTTGTGATTCTTGCAGTGGCAGGATCGGTAGCTATGCTGTGGAAGCAAAGAAAAAATAGGAACCAAAATGATTTGTAAAAGACTATAATACTATATGTACATTATAGCAATAACAAATTTAGTAAGGCAGAATCTTTAAAGGTTCTGCCTTTTTACTGGTACAGTTCGAACAAAAAAACAATTAAATTTTTCCTTGGCTGCCCATTATAATAATGCTTTCAAGAGGGTATAATATCGAATTTGATAAGAAAAAATATCATGAACAATATTTCTTTGGTTTAAACTAGGACTAAGGGTAATAGAAATTTTCTGATGCAACTTTTAGTAACAAGTTGCAAAAAAATGATGGTGTATCATGTTGGTGACTTCTAGAATTGGAAAATGATTTTAGATAAATTCAGATTAGCTCTTTTAAATGAAGAGTATAT
>OLQI01001717.1_pt1 | contig 13072 bp, 10 predicted proteins | sample 1672171 | NCBI WGS metagenome assembly OLQI01 (sample SAMEA3136655, study PRJEB25190) | human gut metagenome
CTCGTTCACACGCTCGTCTATTATATATTATAAAGCCCCTGTTGTCAACACTTTTTTAATAATTTTTTTAGAATTTTTGCGTTTTTAAGAATTTGTAATTTTTAACAAAATTTACGCTTAAATTTCGTCAAAACTGCACAATAAAAAATATGGTGCAAGCGATAAGTGAATATCTGCTTGCACCACAATATATTGATTGTTTGTTTGCCTCTTTAATTATTATGTGTTTAATTTTACAATTCTTCGAGCATATCCTCGGCGAAGATTGCATAGCCCTTTTCGGGTGAATCAACAATTACGTGAGTAAGTGCGCCGACAAGCTTGCCGTTTTGAATAATCGGCGAGCCGCTCATACCCTGCACTATTCCGCCCGTTTTATCAAGCAGGCGCTTATCCGTAATCTTTACAACCATATTTTTGCCTTTTTTATTTTCACGATAAGAAATACGTGTTATTTGCGCATTATAAAACTGTGGCTTGCCCAAATCGGTTGTGCAAAGAATTTGAACAGGGCCTTTGACAATTTCATCATTTGAGGCGACCTCATATTCATAAGTGCCATTTAAATCGCAAGTGTATTTGCCGAAAATTCCGCTTTGGCAATTCTTTTTAAGTGTACCGATTGTATCATTTGTAAATTCGCACGCAAGCGAGCCTGCCTCTCCGGCACGGCTTTTATAAATTTTTGTTACATTCGCCTTTACTGCTTCACCGTCCAAAATCGGCATAATTTCATTTGTATCGACATCGGTTATCGGATGGCCGAGCGCAGCAACACAATTAGTTGATTTATCATAAAAGGTAACTGTTCCCACTCCTGCCGTTGAGTCCCTGACCCATAAGCCGACCTTGTAGCACCCCTGCGCCGAGGAATAAGCAGGCTTTAAAGAAAACTCTTTATAATTTCCGTTTCGCTTGACCTTGATATTGTATTCCTTGCCGTTATTATCATTAAGTATATCTGTCACACTCGTGGCAGAATACATTTTTTTACCGTTTATTTCAACGATTATATCGCCCTTTTCAAGCCCTGCCTCTTTAGCAGGATTGCACTTGCCGCTGTCGGTTTCAACGTCACGAATACCGACGATAATCACTCCGTCGGTATAAAGCTTAATTCCGAAGCTTTCGCCGCTAACATTCACTTTTTTAGCTTTCTTTTGAGTAACACTTGCCGTTTTAACGGGAATTATTCCCAAAAGCTTAATGTCGTTTTCACTCGGCGATACCTTGGAATTATTCTGAAAATCGACCTGATAAAGCGAACTGTCACCAAGCCAATAAATGCTTTTGTATTCAACTCTTTTGTTTGAATAAGCAGTTATTTTATCAGGCAAAACAAAGTTGCCGAACGCAACAAGAGAATAAATTATAACAAGGCATAACGCAAAAATTCCGTCAATAATTCGTATAGCTTTTTTCATAATACCACCTATACTATTATTGACAGAATTTTAATAAGTATTTTTATTTTATTTATCTTCTTTTAATTGCTTTTTGAAAATCAAGCGGAATATAAAGCGAACGAACGGACCTGCGTAGAAAAGCTGCCAGCAAAGTGCCATAGGAAAATTGCGAACACAAATTCTACAAAAATTAGGAATAATATGTGCGGCGTCCTGAAAGCTGAAAAGAAGACTTGCAATAAAGCTCATAAGCGGGCACATAAAAGCAACCGTAACACTTGAAATCATAACAGTGATTAAAAAAGGATTGGTACTTTTCGGGTCAAAATGCTTAAAGGTAATTTTTTGAGCAAGCTTACCCACGGCAAAAAATTCAAGCAAAAAGCCGATTACGCCCATAATAGGAAGCTCGTGAAGCGCTAAAAGAAAAATATCGTTACCAACACCATTATCAAAAGCAATATTGTAACAAACCATTGCATAGACCATAACGATTACCATTATGATTGTAAAAATAAAATCTTGAAACTTAGTTTTTGGCATAAAAAAATCTCCTTAATAATAAAAAATTCAACTCAATAAATTTGTGTTGTTCGTTATCATTACGGAGAATGTGCGTTTCCAATATTAACCTAATATTCAGTTGTTCAAAGTGACGTGATTATAACAAATATAAATCAAAAAGTCAAGAAAAAAATCCGACAGACGAAAAACCAATGAGCAAAACTTTAGGGTAGGAGCAAACCCCTACCCTAAAAAATACTTCATATTTCGTTTTATTTTATCACTCGGTTAAATTGAAACCTCGTGAGCAACATTATAAAGATTCATATCAATAGACTTCTTCATATTAAGAGCCTCAAAGATATCGTAATCAACAACGTCTTCCTTTTGAGCGGCAACAACACGATTGCCGATATTATTCATAAGAAGCTTAACGGCATAGTTACCCATACGTGTAGCAAGAACTCTGTCCTTAGCAGTAGGAGAGCCGCCACGCTGAATATGACCGAGAACGCAGGCACGTGACTCAACGCCGGTCTTAGCCTCTATTTCCTTAGCAAGGTCATGAACATCAACGTCGACACCCTCGGCAACAATAATAATAAAGTGTTTTTTGCCTGTTCTCTGAGTTTTTTCCATACGTTCAATAATATGCTCTTGGACATCGTATTCAACTTCAGGAATAAGAATAGAAGTAGCACCGCAAGCAATACCTGCATTAAGTGCAAGATAGCCTGCCTTTCTACCCATAACTTCAACAACAGTACATCTGTCGTGCGACTCTGTTGTGTCACGAACACGGTCAACCATTTCCATAATAGTATTAAGGCAGGTGTCATAACCGATAGTATTATCACAGCAAGCAATATCGTTATCAATAGTGCCCGGAAGTCCTACGCAAGGAATACCTCTTTCGCTAAGATCTCTTGCACCACGGAACGAACCGTCGCCGCCTATAACAACAACGCCCTCAATACCGTGCTCCTGGCAGGTACGAACTGCTTTTCTAAGACCTTCTTCCGTAGCAAACTCAACCGAACGAGCAGAGTAAAGGATAGTACCGCCACGATTGATAATGTCTGATACGCTTCTAAGGTCCATTTCAATGAAATCTCCGTTGATAAGACCGTTGTAGCCACGAACTACACCGTAAACCTTAATTCCGTTTTCGCATGCTGTACGTACTACCGCACGAATAGCTGCATTCATGCCCGGTGCGTCGCCGCCGCTTGTTAATACCGCAATTGTTTTCATAATTATGTCCTCCTATATAATAATATAGACTAAAACAAAATAATCTTTATTTAACTTATATATCTTGTTTATTTTATATTTTTTCAAGAAAAAAGTCAAGTATTGTCGTAAAATTAATGAACAAAAACTACATTCTCATCGCCAAGTATCCTTTTTAATTCCTTAATTTCGGTATTATTCACCTCAACAAAACACTCCCTCGGCTGCAAGGCATACCTTTTATCATCGGTATAATAAAAATAAAGAGGAATGTTCCCGTCAAAAATATCAGTCACTCGTTTTGCAAGTGCTATATTTTCATCATTTTCATTCTTAAAGCGCAGATAAAGAGCCACCTTTTTTCTTTTGTGATTTTCATTTTTCGCCTGTTTGCTGTTTTGAATAGGCTTATTTTTATATTTTCCGCTTTCAAAATCAGCTTGAGTAGGTGCGCTGTCTATTGAATAAGCAAGTATTTTAGCATCCTTTTCTTCCTCAAGTGAGAGGTTTCCTGCAATAGTTATTATACTGCCGTCATAAAGAAATTGTGCGTACTTTTCAAGCGCTTTTGCAAAAACGATAACCTCAATTGAGCCGTACAAGTCCTCTACGGTTACAAAAGCCATTGAAGCGCCGCTTCTCGTTTGCTTAAGAATTACACGAGTAACAATGCCACAAGTACGCACAAAGGTTTTATCCTTGTAAATACTCATATCGTCATTTGCACTTTCCAAAAGCTCGCCTATATTAGCAAATCCGAGTTTTTCGCACAAATCGGAATATTTATCCATAGGGTGACCGGAAAGGTAAAGTCCCGTCATTTCCTTTTCCATTTTCAAAAGCTCAGCCTTAGGAAATTCATCAACATTCGGAACATCAAATTCAAGCGGAGAATCATTACCGCCGAGTTCAAAAAAACCAACCTGACCGTAGCGTGTGCTCTGCCTGTAATTTTCAATATTGGTGGCAATTGACGGCAAAGCCTGAAGCATTTGGCGACGATTTAATTCAAAACAATCCATCGCACCGCATTTAATAAGACTTTCAACTGCACGACGATTAAAATGCCTATCCTGCATACGAAGGCAAAAGTCAGGCAAATCCTTAAAATCGCCGTTTTCTCTTTCTTTAACTATATCGTCAACAAATTCCCGTCCGACATTTTTAATACCCAAAAGCCCATAGTTAATCACCCTGCCATTCGGCGTGAAGCCTTGCATAGAAGTATTGATATTTGCGCTTGCAAGACGAATACCAAGCCTTTTGCACTCTGCCGTATATCGTGCAATTTTGTTTGACTGATCAAGAACAGACGTCATTAAAGCCGCCATAAATTCTGCCGGATAATAGCATTTCAAATATGCAGTTCTATATGCCACAAGTGCATAACAAGCGGCGTGCGACTTATTAAAAGCATATTTTGCAAATTCCGACATTTGGTCAAAAATAGTATTAGCTACAGAACTTGAAATGCCGTTTTTTTCACAACCCGAAACAAAAGCGGTACGTTCTTTTTCCATAACATCAATTTTTTTCTTGCTCATGGCACGGCGAACAATATCTGCCCTGCCATAGGAATATCCCGCAAGCTCACGGAATATTTGCATAACCTGTTCCTGATAAACCATACAGCCATACGTATTTTCAAGTATTGGTTTAAGCTTATCGGTTATATATCTCACTTTTTGGGGATTATGTGAATTTTCTACAAAGGTGTCGATTTGATTAGCCGGGCCGGGACGGTAAAGCGAGGTGGCAGCGATTAAATCCTCAAGCCTTGTCGGCTTCAAATTCATAAGCATACGCTTCATTCCGCTTGACTCAAACTGAAATACGCCCTCTGTCTGGCCTCTTGCAAAAAGGCTGTATACTTTTTTATCATCAATAGGTATTTCGTTAATATCAATTCCCGCTGCCTTGCTTGCGTCATTAATAACAGTCAATGTGCGAAGCCCAAGAAAATCCATTTTAAGAAGCCCAAGCTCCTCAAGAGAAGTCATAATGTATTGAGTAACCGGCACTCCGTCATTAGTTGCAAGCGGAACATAAGAACTTACAGGGTCGTGAGTAATAACAACGCCTGCCGCATGGGTAGACGTATTTCTCGGCATACCCTCAACCTTTTTTGCAGTTTTGATAAGTTCGTTTATCTGCTCATTTTCCTGCATAAGGTTTGAAAGTTCTTTAGACTTTTTAACAGCCTCGTCAATCGTAATATGAAAATCGTTAGGTACAAGCTTTGCAACAGCATCAACAGCGGCATAAGGCATACCCATAGCCCTGCCTACATCACGGATAGCTGCCTTTGTTGCAAGAGTGCCAAACGTAACAATCTGAGCCACGTGGTCGGCGCCGTATTTATTAGTTACATAATCAATAACCTCGCCACGTCTGACATAGCAAAAATCTATATCAAAATCGGGCATAGAAACACGCTCCGGATTTAAAAACCTTTCAAAAAGAAGATTATATTTCATTGGGTCGAGGTCGGTTATTTCCATACAATACGCCGCAATTGAGCCTGCGCCCGAACCTCTGCCGGGACCTACGGGAATTTTTCTGCTTTTTGCAAACGACACAAAGTCGGCAACTATGAGATAATAATCCGTATAGCCCATTTTTTCTACTGTTTCAAGTTCATATTCAAGGCGGTCATAATATTTTTTAGGCGGATTTTCGCCGTATCTTTTTTTCATACCGTTCATACAAAGCATTTTGAAATATTCAAAATGGTCCATATTGTTCGGTGTTTCGTAATAAGGAAGTTTAGTGTGGCCGAATTCAAAATCGAAATTGCACATATCGGCAATAATCTGCGTATTATCAATTGCCTGCGCAGTATCGGCAAAAATTTCCCTCATCTGCTGCTCGCTCTTTAAATAAAACTCATCTGCATGAAATTCGAGTCCCGTATCATCGCCGATAGTTTTATTAGTCGCAATACAAATAAGCACCTGCTGAATTTTAGCATCTTGCTTTTCAATATAATGAACATCATTTGTGGCAACAAGAGGAATCCCCGTTTCTCTCGAAAGGCGCTTTAGTCCCTCGTTGACTATTGCCTGCTCGTTAATCCCGTGATTTTGAAGTTCCAAGTAATAGTTTCCTCTGCCGAAAAGTTCATCATACCACAAAGCGACACGTTTAGCTTTATCATAATCCTTTTGAAGCAACGCCTGCGGAATTTCACCTGCAAGGCAAGCAGAAAGGCAAACTAAACCTTCACTGTATTTTTCAAGCAAATCATGGTCAATTCTCGGTTTGAAATAAAATCCTTCGGTATACGATTTTGACACCATTTTTATAAGATTTTTATATCCCTTTTCATTTTTGCAAAGCAAAACAAGATGATTGTATTCCTTGTCAAGCACCTTGTCCTTATCAAACCTCATTCTCGGCGCAACATAAACCTCGCAGCCTATAATAGGCTTGATGACTTCTTTTTTGCAAGCCTTATAAAAATCAACAGCCCCGTACATATTACCGTGGTCGGTAATAGCAAGAGACTGCATTCCAAGACTCTTTGCACGTGAAACAAGCTGCTCGATACGGCAAGCGCCGTCAAGCAAAGAAAACTCGGTATGAGTGTGCAAATGAGTAAACATATTATCGTTCCTTTTATTATATATTAATTAACTGATATACCATTATAATTCCTTAGCTATTTCAACTATTTTCTTTAATCTGTGGTTAACTCCCGAACGTGAAAGACCGCTGAGTTTTGAAAGTTCCGCAAGGGAAGCTTCAGGATTATCTTGCCTCAAAACAGCCATTTCCTTAAGGTCGGGCTTAAGAAAATCAAGTCCTTTTTTCTCCTCAATTTTCTCGATAGCAGCGCTTTGCTCCCAACTTGCTTTAACCGTTCTCTCAATATTTGCGGTTTCGCAATTTGCCGCTCTGTTAGCCTTATTTCTGAAATCCTTAACTATTTCAACGTTCATCATATCAAACATTGAAGTGCTTGCTCCCATAATATAAAGACAATCTTCAATAGCCTCACTGTCTTTAAAATATACTATATTATATCCCTTTCTGTTAGCGGTTTTAGGCGCAAGGTCAATTTCCTCCAAAAGAGTAACAAGACTTTTTGAAAGATTCAAAAACGCAACAGTAAACTCCAAATGATAATCCTTATTTGGGTCAGACGCCGTGCCGCACGAAAGGAAAGCACCTGCCAAAAACGATTTTTGACAGTTTTCACAATCAAAATTAGAATGATTGATTTTTAAACTGCCCTTACTCTCGTGGCCGAAAAAAGCAAGCACTTTTTCGCACTGTGCCTTATCATTAATCATAACTGTGTGGCTTTTACCGCCCGGCGAAGTCTTAACATCGCATTTAATATTGCAATATTTTTTTATAAGAAAAGCATATCTAATTGCGATATCCTTATTTTCGGTTTGAACACCGACGCCGTAGCTCGAAAAGCTTTTGCCGAAAATACACATTCCGTAAAGGAATGCCTTTTCGCAGCACGTGCTGTCATATTCAATTTTTAAAAGTTCATTTTTAACCTGTTGTGAAAACGACATTATTTTCTATCTATATCCCTGTGACTTACAGTTACATTATCCCATTTTTTTGAAAAATAATCCTTAAGAGCTTCGGCAAAAGCAACACTTCTGTGATTGCCGCCCGTACAACCGATTGCAAAAACAATCTGGCTCTTGCCCTCTCTGATATAAAGAGGATTAAGAAAATCAAGAAAATCAATAAGCTTCTTTAAAAGCTCCTTTGACTCGTCAAACGAGAACACAAAATCCTGAACTTCCTTATCAAGACCTGTTTTATTTCGCAAGCTTTCATTCCAGTAAGGATTAGGAAGGCATCTTACATCAATAACAAAGTCTGCGGAATTAGGCACACCGTACTTAAATCCGAATGACATACAGTGGATATTCATATATTCCTTTGCATCGCCCAAAAGAAGTTCGGTAAGCCTTGCACGAAGTTGGTGCGTATCAATTGAAGAAGTGTCAATAATATGGTTTGCCTTTAATCTTAACGGTGCAAGAATTTCCCTCTCATAATCAAGTGCATTTTGAATATTGCCGTTGAATTTATCTGCAAAGGGGTGTTTTCTGCGAGTAAGCTTATAACGCTTGAGCGCCTCTGTATCGTTAATATCAAGATAAACAATCTTAGCTGTATATCCATATTGCTCCACATTATCAATACTTGAAATAATTTTTTCAAAAACATGACCGCTTCTTACGTCAACAACCATTGCGACCTTAGGATAATATTCGCTGTTATTTGCGAGAAGTCCTACAAAAGTAGACATAAGCTCAGGCGGCATATTATCAATGCAATAATAACCTGCATCCTCCATAAAAGCCATAGCGGACGATTTGCCGGCGCCGCTGACACCTGTTATAATTACAAGTTCCTTACTGTTATCCATATATGTTTTCCCCTTTTATTTTGTAACCCTGATTTCCATTTCAAGCTTTACGCCTGTTTCTTCCATTACCTTATCACTGCAATATTTGCACAAATCAAGCACGTCCTTACAAGTTGCGCCGCCCTTGTTTATCACAAATCCTGCGTGCTTTTCGCTGACCTGCGCACCGCCCACGCTCTTGCCTTTAAGATTGCACTGCTCAATCAATGCGCCTGCAAAATATCCCTCAGGACGTTTAAACGTTGAGCCTGCCGACGGATATTCAAGTGGCTGTTTTGCCCTTCTCCTGCCGATAAGGTCGTCCATTTTTTCTTTAATTTCCGATTTTTCGCCTTTTTTTAACTTAAGGTAAAGCCCTGTTATAACGGCGCCGTTATCATAATAAGCGCTGTGGCGGTAAGAAAGTTTCAAATCGTCATTTTCAAGAAATCCTCTATCGCCGTTTTTATCAATATGCTCACACTTATAAAGCACATCTTTCATTTCCCCGCCGTAAGCACCGGCATTCATAAATGCCGCACCGCCTGCCGAGCCGGGAATGCCGTAAGCAAATTCAAGCCCTGAAAGAGAATGCTCATAAGCAAAGCGGCAAAGTGCAATAAGCTTAGCCCCCGCTTTTGCATATATAGTTTCATCATCAATAAGCTTTATTTGCGAAAAAGGCTCACCGAGTATTAAAACACAAGCATCTATTCCGTCATCATCCACAAGAAGATTGGAACCGTTGCCAACTGCAATAAGCCTTACATTTTCGGCTTTTGCACACTTGACAAGTTCGCTTATTTGCTCCTCGTTTTGCGGATATACAACGAGCCTTGCATTGCCGCCTATTTTAAAGGTGGTATGAAGGCTCATTTTTTCGTTTTGAAGATACTTGCAATTAAATTTTTCACAAAGTTTAATTAACTGCTCCAAGCTATCACCAAATTATTATTTTACTTTACCAAGAAGAGCCGCACCGATAACACCGGCATCATTACCAAGCTCTGCCTTAACAATTTTAGTTTGAATTTTACTGTGAATTGAATATCTTTCAGACTGAACAAAACGACGAAGCGGTTTCATAAGAGTTTCGCCCTCATTGCAAATACCGCCGCCGATACAAATAATTTCAGGCTGGAGAGCATTAACAATATTGATAAGACCGCAAGCAACATACTTGATATAATCATCAACAACCTTAATTCCTGCGATATCGCCTAAACGCATAGCGTCAAAAGCAGTCCTTCCCGATACCTTGCCTTCCTCCTTAGCAAGCTTGTGCATAAGAGAATCAGGATATTCTTCCATAGCTTTTTTAGTCTGCCTGATAAGAGCGGTAGCAGAAGCATAAGCCTCCCAGCAGCCCTTACGACCGCACGAACACTGCTCGCCGTCAACAACGATTACCATATGACCGCACTCGCCACCGGCATAGTTTACACCGTTTACGATTTTGCCGCCGATAATTACACCCGAACCTACACCCGTACCGAGAGTTACGGCAACAAAGTCCTTAGCGCCATTTCCGCAGCCTGCATAAGCCTCACCTAATGCTGCGCAGTTAGCGTCATTTTCAATAAATACCTTTTCCTCAGGCTTATTAATTCTTTTTGCAAGCATGGTTCTTGCAGGAACATTATTAAACGCAAGATTGTTTGCAAATTCAATAACACCGTCCTGATTAACCGTACCCGGAGTACCCATACCAACACTGTCGATATCCTCCATAGTAAGACCTGCCGTTTTGACCGCTTCCTCGCAAACATCTGCAATATCGTCAAAAATTTCATCTGCACTCCTCGGAGAGTTCGTAGGAGTCTTTGAAGTGCCGATAATATTGTAATCATCATCTACAACCGACGCAACAATATTTGTTCCGCCTAAATCAATACCAATTGTATACATTGTGCTTTACCTCTTTTTTAATTTATATAAACAAAATTTGACTTAGCTTTGCCAAATTTCAATTTCCTTATCCTCCGGCTGAACATCGTCCATACCAAGGCTTATCATTAAATCCTTTGCCGCATTGTAACCCATTTTCTTTTGACGGTTATTCATTGCGGCAGTTTCAACAATAACTGCAAGATTTCTGCCCGGAGTAATAGGAACGGTAATAGCCGGAACCTTCACGCCAAGAACATTTGCATACTCATTATCAAGACCGAGTCTGTCATAAGCCTTTGTTGAATCCCAAGCTTCAAGCTGAATAACCATATCAATTTTTTCGCTTGGTTTAACGGCACCCATACCGAAAATACGCCTTGCATCAATAATACCGATACCTCTAAGCTCAACAAAATGGCGAATATTGCTCGGCGAATTGCCACGAAGCGTTCTTTCGTTAATTTTTCTGATTTCAACTGCGTCATCCGCAATAAGACGATGACCACGCTTGATAAGTTCAATGGCAGTTTCGCTCTTGCCCGCACCGCTTTCACCGGTTATAAGAACACCTTCGCCGTAAACCTCAACAAGAACACCGTGCCTTGTAATTCTCGGTGCAAGTTCTGTGTTAAGAAATTCAATCAGTGCGGCTAAGAACGGCGATGTTTCCTCCTCCGTCTTAAGAAGCGGAATTTCGTGCTTTTTGCAAGCGTCGTAAAGATAATCGGGAATTTCAAGACCTCTTGTAACTACCGCAGCGGCAGGTTTAAGCGAAAGCCAACAATCAAGAGCCGCTTCCCTCTCGTCAGGTTCCATACTGCGAATAAAGCCTATCTCTGTCCAACCGAGAATCTGGATTCTCAAAGAGTCAAAATAATCGGTATATCCCGTCAAAACAATACCGGGACGATTAACCTCGCTTGTTGTAATCAAAATTTCGTCAGCCGAGCGTGGCATATAAACCGTTTCAAGCTTGTGAAAATCAATCATCTTTTCAAGCGAAACAGAATATGTTTGCGACATAATCCATTCCTCCAAATCTACATTCAAAAACTATTATAAAGTATTTCGGTAACTTAATCAAGGGGAATTTGATTTTTTATTATAGAAATTATAATATAAATATAAAATATTTGCTAAATGTTTACTTTTCTTTTCTTTTGTGCTAAACTTAATACAATTTCAATCAAATTATATGGAGTTAAACCAAGTGAACGATAAAAAGAAATTAAAAATAGCAATCGGCACCGACGCATTTCCGCCTACAACCGACGGAATAAGCAACGTTGCCCAAAGCTATGCGCAAATAATCAATAAAAATTTGGGTGAAGCGGTTGTTATTACACCTAAAAACCCAAATCAGCTTGACTACAGATACGATTATCAAATTTACAGATATAAAAGTTGGTGGCTTCCGTCAAAAGAGGGCTACAGCATAGGCTGGCCTTTTAAAGACGAACTTCATCAGGACATAATCAATATGAATTTTGACCTGCTCCACTCTCATGCGCCTCTTGCAACAAGCTATTATTTCAGACGTGTTGTGGAAAAGAAAAAAATCCCAACCGTGCTTACTTATCACACAAAATATGAATACGATTTTGACAGACGTGTTCCGACAAAGGCGGCAAGGGATTTTGCATATCGATTTTTGCTTAATAACATCAATGCCGCAGACGAAGTTTGGGTGACAAGCAAAGGCACTGTTGACTCGCTTCGCAAGGTCGGATATGAGGGCGAATACATTGTTATGCCAAACGGTTGCGATTTACCTATAACAAACGTAAGTGACGATGATATTGCGCTTATTAAAAGAAAACACAATATACCAAACGATATTCCGCTTTTTATTTATACCGGCAGAATGATTTGGTACAAAAACATTGAGCTTATCCTCGATGCCTGTGCAATGTTAAAAAACGAAGGCAGGGACTTCAGGCTCATTATGCTCGGCTTCGGTGCAGACGAAAACGCAATTAAGAAAAAAATTCGCAAATGCGGTATTGCCGACAATGTTATTTGGACAGGGAAAATATTAGACAGAAACGAACTTTTGGGATATTACGGCATTTCCGATTTACTTCTTTTCCCGTCAACCTTTGATACAAACGGCCTCGTTGTAAGAGAAGCAGCAGCGTGTGCAACGCCAAGCCTTTTAGTACGTGGCAGCTGTGCGGCAGAGGGTGTCGAAGACTGCAAAACAGGCTTTTTATGTATGGAAAGCGCCCATTCAATCAAAGCAACACTCAATAATATTATGGATAACAAAGCGCTTCTTAAAGAAGTCGGCAAAAAGGCACAAAGCGATATTTATATCAGCTGGGACGATGCCGTTAAAAAAGCCTATGAGCGTTATTATGTTGTTATCGATAATTTCAAAACAAAGAATAATTTATAATAAAATTAACAAAATTTCAACTTTTTCATAGAATAAAAAAGTAAATTAAGGAGTTGATTTTTTGTTTAGTTATATAAAAAAACTGCAATACCCTATCAATATAAAACACCCTGACCCAAAAGCCGCCGCCATCATAATAAGTCAATATGGCGGAACGTATGGTTTTTAGATATACATTAATATATAGTAAAACGCCCTCGGCTGAGTAACCGAGGGCGTTTCTAATGAGATACGTAGTTTTTGGTATCGGACTACGTG
>OLQI01001724.1_pt1 | contig 13023 bp, 10 predicted proteins | sample 1672171 | NCBI WGS metagenome assembly OLQI01 (sample SAMEA3136655, study PRJEB25190) | human gut metagenome
GGGCTCCCTAGCAAGTTCGCCCTGTCAAACCACTAGAAACAGCGAAGGGCCGAAATGTTTCACATGAAACATTTGTACGGAACTCGTGTTTCCCTTTCTAGCATGCTCCTTGCATGCGATGTCCTCTCCAATGCACTAAAATCCGCGACGTGCGACGTTCGAAGGATCAAAAAGCGCTTTTCAGACCATGCTGTCGAAGAAGCTTCCCTCGTTCCTCCAAGCACTACAATCTCGATCAGGCGTTTTCCAAAACAAACGAAACCGTTCGAAAAGTCGTTTCCGGCAAGATGTCGCATACCGTGCCTTTTTGTGCGAAAGCGCCCAGTTTTCATGCGCCAACCCGGATCGGGTCCTTTCCATGTCGCAGAGTGCATTCGAGGGGCTTCCTGTGTTTCACGTGAAACATCCGTACGTTTTTGTCATCAGACGATCTGCTCTTCAGACGTTGACCTGCGGTGACAACCGCCGGTTGGCAGCGGATGCCGCGAAAAAGCATCCCGAGGTTGGTTGAGGTAACCGCCGTTTCGGTGCATGATGCAAGTCGAAGGAACAGCCGGACGCACCCTGCGAGAGGAGATCGACCATGAGCTTCAGGGACAATCTTCAGCACCTGCGCGACACGCGCAACATGACCCAGTCCGAGCTTGCGATGCTCGTCGGCGTCAGCCGGCAGTCGGTGGCGAAGTGGGAGGCCGAGAAAAGCTATCCCGAAATGGATAAGCTGCTCAAGCTGTGCGATCTGTTCGAATGCACGCTGGACGATCTGGTGCGGGGCGACCTAACCGGCCGCGCGCCCGACCCGACGCGATCGCTGCCCGAGGACGCGCCGCCCGTCGACGCCTGCGGCTACGACGAGCACATGCGCCGCCGAGCGTGGACGGTGCCGGCGGGCCTCGCGATGTTCGTCGCGGGATTCGGCGTGGCCATCGCCTTCTCGAACATGAACGGAGCCAATCCCGGCGCGCGCCCGTACATCGCGTACTTCGCGTGCGCCACGGTGGGCTTCGCCTTGCTGATCCGCGCGTTCGCCGTGCATGGGTCGTTCCGGCGGCGGCACCCGTACATCGAGGACTTCTACACGGACGACCAAAGGGTCGCCGCACGGAAGGAAGGGAAGCGCAGCGCCGTCGGCGGGCTCGTCCTGCTGTGCGCATCCCTCTTCTTCGCCAGTCCCGGAGCTATTGCTTTGGCCGATACCCTGAACCTATGGGGGCTGATGGCGAACGTCTGGAACGTCTACGGGACGCTCCCCCTCTTGCTTTTCGCATTTCTCGCGGCGAGCGTCGCCCTGCTCGTGCATGCCGCCATGGTCGTCTGCCTCATTAACGTAGCTCGCTACAATCGCGATTCCGAGCGTAAGGCCGAAGCCGCATCCCACCTCGTCGCGGCGATGCAAGCCCGCTTGGCGCAGTCGGCGGGCGCGGCTGAAACCGGGGCAGGCGCGGACGCGGACACCCCGTGCGTTTCGCATTCCAACGAAACGCACGAGCGCAAGCCCTCGCAGTCCGACGGGGAAGCATAGAGCAGTCCAATCGCGCATCTGCCCATCTTGCGGACGGCGGAACGCATTATCGGCCCAAAGACACGGAATTCCCGCGAAAACCGTGTCTTTGGGCCGATAATGCACCCGCCGAAGCGAACGCCGTGCGCAGCCGCTCCCCGACCGGCCGACCATGTTGCAGGATTGTTCTCTCTAATCTGGCGCGCGCCCTTCATTAATGATACTATTGCAATAACATATAAGACCGAGCAACAAACGCGGTAAGGAGCGGGGTATGGAAGCGGTTAAGGACGTGGCGAACGCGATGAGCGACATGACGGTCGACGAGCGGTTGACCGTCGACGGCGTAGATGTGCGAGTGGGCTACGCCAGCGAGGGCGACCAGCGCGTCACCGAGGCGGAAATCCGCGCCTATATCGAGCGTGGCGCGCTCAAGCATCCGAACAGCGCCGTTACCGGCCTCGCGCTGCTGGTGGACGGCGAGGACGTGGACATCCGCTACGATCTGGCACCGGTGCCGTTCGATCGCATCCGTCGCATCACGGGGTATCTCGTGGGAACGATGGATCGCTGGAACGATGCGAAAACCTCCGAGGAATCCGACCGCGTCAAGCACGGCGTTTGTCGTGACGACCGCGCATTCGCGTGCGCGAACGGCTGTTAACGCTGCATTGTAAAATCTTCCGCGCGTTACCGGGCTGTGACCGCGAGGCCGCAGCCCGTTTCGTATACTGTATTCATGCCATCTGAGAAAATCACATCCGAATCAGAAAGTCGCTCATCGCGTGAAGGACGCGAGGTTACCGAGGTTCGCGGGCGCCGTCAAGCGCCTGCGCAGCTTGACCGGGCGTCGCAGCGTGAAGGCCGCCGGCTGCCTGTCCGCTCCGACCGTACCCCGCACGACGAGGCGCCGCCCGCCTGTCTGAGCGGTGATCCCACCTGCGCGCCCACCGAGCGCATCCTCGAGCCGGAAGTGCGTCGCCATCATCGGCGCAAGCGCAAGCTGCTCGAATTCACCCACTCGTCCACGCGCGCGACCATGCTCATGCTGGCCGCGGCCGTGGCGGCGCTCGTCATCGAGAACACGCCGGTGCTGCCGTACTTCGCTGAGTTCTGGCACACGTTCGACATCGGCATCTCGCTGGGCGATTTTGCACCGCACCTCTCGCTGGAGCACTTCATCAACGACTTCCTCATGGCTATCTTCTTCCTGCTGGTAGGCCTTGAGATCAAGTTCGAGATGACGGCGGGCGAGCTGAAGAACCCGCGCAAGGCGCTGCTGCCCATCTTGGGCGCGGCGGGCGGCGCCATCGTGCCTGCGCTCGTGTACACGGCGGTGAACGTCGGCAGCGGGTTCGAGCAGGGCTGGGGCGTTCCCATGGCGAACGATATCGCGTTCTGCCTGGGCATTCTCGCGCTGTTGGGAAGCCGCATCCCGGCGGGACTGCGCTCGTTCCTCTCGACGCTCACCATCGCCGACGACATCATCGCCATCATGGTGATCGCCGTATTCTACACCGCGAACCTCGACGTGACGTGGCTGGCCGGGGGCTTGGGCCTGTTCGCCGTGCTCATCGTGTTCAACCGGCTGCACATCTACGACCTGCTGCCGTACATCGTCGTGGGCCTGGGGATGTGGGTGTGCTTCCTCATGTCGGGCGTGCACGCCACCATCGCCGGCGTGCTGCTGGCGCTTGCCATCCCCGCGCGCTCGCAGGTGAAGCTCGATCGTGCTCCCGGCTGGTTTGCCGCCCGCGCGCGCCGCGCCGACGATCGCTACGACCCCGGCGAGCCCGACATCGTGCAGAAGGAGTACCTGTCCGAGGTGGCCGAGATCGGCCGCGTGTCGCGCCTGTCCATCCCGCCCATCACGCGCCTCGACCATCGCCTGCACATTCCCGTGTACTTCTTCATCCTGCCGCTGTTCGCATTCTCGAACGCCAGCGTGGTGCTGACGGGCATGGACCTGCTGTCCATCGTCACGAACCCGGTGACCATCGGCGTGTTCTGCGGCCTGCTGTTCGGCAAGCCGCTGGGCATCTTTTTAGCCACGTGGCTCACGGTGAAGCTGAAGCTGTCCGACCTGCCGCAGGGCGTGAACTGGGGCCATATCGGAGGCGTGTCGGTTCTGGGCGGCGTGGGCTTCACCATGGCCATCTTCGTGACGAACCTCGCGTTCGTCGACCCGAACATGATCGCCATGGCGAAAGCGGCTATCCTGGCGGCATCGCTGATCGCCGGTATCGCGGGATTCTTCATCCTGCGCGCCGTGACCGACGAGGAAGATGAGGAGCCTGTCCGTTGAGACGCCCTACGCTTTGCCTCCCGCTTTCGGGGTCGTCGTGGCGGGGGCGGGCAGCTCGGCGGTGCAGTGCGGGCAGCGGGTGGCGCCCTCGTTCACTTCCTCGAGGCAGAAGGGGCATTTCGGGGCATCCTGCTCTTCGATATGCTTGCCCCGGCGCGTCAGCATGCGCGCCCGGCTGAGGGCCTTCACGATGAGGAACACCACCAGCGCGATGATGAGGAACTGGATGACCGCGTTGATGAAATTGCCGTAGGTGAACGCGGCTGCATCGGGCCCCGTGCCCAGGGGTATCTTCATGTCCGAGAAATCGATACCGCCCGTGACCAGCGAGATCAACGGCATGATGAGGTCGCTCACCACCGAGTTCACGATGGCCGTGAATGCCGTGCCGATGACCACCGCTACGGCCAGGTCCATGACGTTGCCCTGATTGATGAACTCCTTGAACTCCTCGAAGAACTTTTTCATAGTGTGCCTTTCTTGCGTGCTTGCGGGCGAGGATGCGTGCGTCCGCCGTCGGACAGGAATAGTGTAGAAGACGTCGTGCTAGAATGCGATGCGGGCGCGGAAATCGTTGACGATTCGGCGCGCCGGGAGCAAGGCGACGAAGGCGGGAGAGGCCACGATGACGAGAATCTTTTCATACACGCAACCGATCGAGGCCGACATCGTCGATGCGTATTGCGCGCTGCAGAAGGGTTTCACCGACCAGTTCGTCTACTATCGCAAAGACCGCCCCGTCCGCTTCATGGGCATGGGGCGCTGCATTGCGCTGCCTGCGCTCGACGGCATCGAATGCGAGCTCGAAGGCCCCGTCGGCCAGCAGCCCGTCTTCTTCTCGTTCAACCGTTTCGACGCCGAGAACCCGTCGCCGACCGACGAGCTGTTCGAGGCATTTCCCCGCTTGAAGTTCATGCTGCCCGAAGTGATCCTCGTCGAGGACGATCGCGGCGCGTATTTGCAGGTGAACTCGTTGAGCCCGGTCTATCCTGGCCGCATCGCGCGGTTCGCCCGCCAAGCCGCCGCTGCGCCGCGCCGCAACCGCCGCACCATCCCGTTCAAGCTGGAGCCCGACTCGCGTGACGCGTGGCGCGCGAACGTGGAAGCGGCGCTCGACGCCATCGGGCGGGGGCGCATCAGCAAGGTGGTGCTGTCGCGCCGCCAGCGCCTCGAGGCGCTGGAGCCGTTCTCGTCGAAGGACCTGTTGGTGAACCTCATCGACGGCTCGGCGCGCGGCACCGTGCTGCTGTACCGCTACGCCGACGTGTTCTTCTGCGGCTGCACGCCCGAGCTGCTCGTGCGCAAGCAGGGCGATCGGGTGGAGTCCATGTGTCTGGCGGGCACCTGCCCGGTGGGCGCCACGCCCGAGGCGTCAGATGCGCTGGCCGCCGCGCTCATGGCCGACGGGAAGAACCGCGCCGAGCACGATTACGTGGTGCAGCTGATCCGCGGCGTGCTCGACCGCGTGTGCTACGACGTGGCCGTGCCCGCGGCGCCCGAGATCATGCGGCTGGCCCACGTGCAGCATCTGTTCACGCCGGCTCGGGCTCGAGTGCTCGCGGGCATCACCCTAGCTGATCTTATGGAAGACTTGCACCCCACCCCCGCCGTGGCCGGCACCCCGGTGGGCGAGGCGCGCATGCTGCTGCGGGCCATCGAGCCCTACAGCCGCGGATTTTACGCCGGGGCCTGCGGCTTTGTGGATGCCGCCGGCGATGGTGAGTTCTCCGTGGCCCTGCGCACCGGCGTGTTCGACGGCGAGGGCGGCTGGGTCTACGGTGGCTGCGGTATTGTGGCCGAGAGCGACCCCGACGCCGAGTACGAGGAAATTGACCTGAAGCTGAAGACCATTCTGTCGGCCTTCGGAAAGGACGCATGATGACCCCGACCACCTCCCCGGCTCTGGCCGCTGCGACCACTCATCAGCAGGATACCGCCCTGTTCGTGGCGGCCTTCTTCGATGAGCTGACCCGCTGGGGCGTGCGCGACGTGGTGGTCAGCCCCGGATCGCGCTCGACGGCCCTGGCCATGGCGGCCCACGAACTATCCTGTCGCCGCCCCCACGACCTGCGTCTTTTCGTGGATATCGATGAGCGCGGCGCCTCCTTCCTGGCGCTGGGCATGGCGAAGGCGAGCGGGCGGCCCGTGGCTTTGGTGTGCACGTCGGGTACGGCCCTGGCGAACTACTATCCAGCTGTCATCGAGGCCTCTACCTCCCGGGTGCCTCTCATTGTGCTGTCGGCCGATCGGCCGCCGCAGCTGCAAGGGCTCGGCGCCCCCCAGACCACCGACCAGCTGAAGGCCTACGGCGATCACGTGCGTGCCTTCCGCGCCATGCCCTTGCCGGCTGGCCGCGACCGCGATATCGCCTTTGCCCGCCAGGCGGCCCGCGAGGCGGTGCTGGCGGCCCTCGGTCCCTCGGCCACCGTGGCCGACGACCTGGCTGCAGGCGGTCTGCGATCCGGCCTTGACAACTTCGGCGAGCTGGCGAACTACGACCCGAACCTCCAGGTTGCCGCGCGGGCCTCAGGTCACTACGCCGGTCCCGTGCACCTGAACTTCCCCCTGGCCGCGCCCTTGAAGCCCGATTTCCCCGGCGCCGATATGCAAGCAGTGCTGCGCGGCGCACGCGACTGCTTCTCGCTGGGGGCCCGGGCGGTCATGCCCGCGCGCCGCAAGGGCGATGACGCGGTGTCGCTGACCGTGGGACCGCTGCTCGGTTCCACCGGCCAGCTGTCGGCTGCCAGTGTGGCCGCCATCGAAGAGGCCCTGCGCAAGCGTCCCACCCTCGTGCTCGTGGGCGAAGGGGCTTGCGAGACTTTGGCCGAGGCCGAGGAGATCGTGGCCTGGGCGCGCCGCTGGTCGTTTCCGCTTTTGGCCGACCCGCTCTCGGGTTTGCGCTCGCTCGACGAGCCGCTCGTCATCGACAACTACGACAACCTCTGCCGCCGCGCCAGCTGCCCGGCCCCCGAGGTGGTCATCCGCTTCGGCCGCTATCCCGTGTCGAAGGCCGCCACGGCCTTCCTTGAGAAGGCGCGTCCGCTGTCCATCGTGGTGGATGTGGCCGAAACACGCGACTTCAACCTGGCTACCGACGTGTTCGTGGGCACCACGCCCCTCGGTTTCGTGCGCAGCTCTTGGCACGGCGAGGGCCGCAAGGTGCAGCGGAACTTCGCCGAGGCCTGGGTGGCCGCCAACGACGAGGCGCGCCTGCGGGTGCTCGCGGTGGAGAAGGCCGGCGAGGTGGAGGGCGCCTATGTGCGCGCTCTGCTGGAGCTGATTCCGGAGGGGTCCTGCCTGTTCTCGGCCAACTCCATGCCCATTCGCGCTCTGGACACGTTCTATCTGAAGGATGGTAAGCCCATCGCGGTAATGGCGAATCGGGGCCAGAACGGCATCGACGGCGTGGTGTCCACGGCTTTGGGCGCGGCCCAGCACTTCGCTCAGACGACCTTTCTCACCGGTGATTTCACGTTGCTGCACGACCTGAATGCCTTGGCGCTCCAGCGCGAGATTAAGCAGATGCACAAGAGCGCTGCGGAAGGGGAGGCCGCGGTGCCCGTGGCAAACATCGCGGAGGCCGAGAGCGCCGCGGCATGCCCCTCGGCCGTGCCGTCGGCCCGCGCCGCAGGTGCCTTCGCACCGCGTCGCGGGGCCCATGCGGCGCCCGACCCCGATGCCACGGTGGCCTTCGACCCTATCGCCGATGTCACGCTGGCCGGTGACGGGGCCATGGATGTCGGAGCCGTCGCTGCTCCTGTCGCCGTTGACGAGGGGTCCCTGCTCGACGATGGCGAGCTCGAGGCGACCGTGCCGTCTATCGTGATCGTGCTTCTGAACAACAACGGCGGAGCCATCTTCGACATGTTGCCCCAAGCTTCCGACGATCCCTACTTCGAGCGTCTGTTCCTGGCGCCCCAGGACGTGGATTTCCAGGCAGCTGCCGATGCCTTCATGGTGCCCTCGGCCCGGGTGACCTCGGTGCGGGACTTTCGTGAGGCCTATGCGGGTTTCTTGGGACACCCGGGCATCAGCCTCATCGAAGTCGCCCTGCCCCTGCGCGGTGTGCGCGACCGCTACGCTCCCTACCAGGCCTAGGCGGCCGCAATACGGGAGGAGGAGAGCGCTGTGCCGGAAGAGCGGCGGAAGATGCCGATAGCCGGGTTGAGCTGGCGGAAGACGCCGATCGCGGGGCGGCCGGAGAAGACTCCGGTCATTCTGCTGCACGGGTTCGCCCAAACCCCCGCATCGTGGAATGGGATCGCGTCGGCCCTCCAGGAGCAGGGTCGGCGCACCTATGCCCTGAACCTGTTTGAGCCGGAGAGCGGCCTTGCCCTTCGTGCGTGCGACTGCGGGGAAGAGTTGACGGCGACTGGCGACGCGGCTTGCGACCGATCCGGCAGCCCAACGGGTGATCTGGCCGCCGACCCGGCTTGTGACGTCGCCGCCAGTCCGACCAGCGATCCGGCCGACCATCCGATCGCCGACCCCCTCGCTTCGCTGGGGGCGGTGTGCGACCGCGTGGCCGCCATTGTGCACCTGGTGGCGCGGGCGGAAGGAGTCCCGGTGCTCGTCGGCTACTCCATGGGCGGCCGTATTGCCGCCGAGACCCTCGTGCGTCACCCCGACCTTCCCCTGGCCGGTCTTGTGCTGGAAAGTGCTGGTTTGGGGCCGACCGACGAGGCTGCCCGCGCCGTGCTGGTGCGTCGCAACGGGGAATGGGCCGCACGGCTGCGCGATGAGGGGGTCGCGGCCTTCATGGACTGGTGGGAGACACTGCCCCTGTTCGCCACCCAGCGCGACCTGCCCCCGGTTGCTCGCGCCGCCATCCGTGCCGAGCGCGAGGCCCACGGCGCCGAGACCCTTGCTCGTGCCCTGGAAGCCTGGGGCGCTCACCATCAGGCTACTGAGGCCGAAACCCTGGCCGCTCTGGTCGCCGTTCGCCAGGCCGGCCTTCCCGTGCGCTACCTGGCCGGCGCTTGCGATGCCAAGTACGCCGCGATGGCCGATCGTGTGCGCGCTGCCGGTCTTCCCGTTGTCCTCATCCCGCTGGCTGGCCACAACACACATCTCGAGCAACCCGAGGCCTTTCTTCGTGGACTTGGCCCATTTCTGGCTTAGAAAGAACGGTTTGGGGGACAAAACGCCCGAAAATCCAGCAAAACAAGGGGCAAAAACCGTCGCTTCGCTCCAAAACCCCAGGTCCCACTACTTCGAACTGAAGCCTTCGTCCCCCAAACCGTCGATTCCAAGCCAAAAACGCGCTGGCGGACATTTCGATAAATTATGACCTGCAAACTTTCTTTATTGTGCTAAAGTAGCGGCCATGAATTTCGTGCAGGGACATAAAAGCGGCATGGACGACGCGGCGCTGGCCGTGGCGAGCCAGCATATCGCCCAGCAGTCGTGCGGCGCGGTGGCCTGCGCTCTCATGAGCGCGCATAAGGCCGCCCAGTGTTGCACCGAGTCGGTCGAGCGTGCCCTGACTAGTGCGCACAAGGCCGCCCAGTGTATCGCCGAGGCCGCCCGCGCCGTGGCCAGCCAGCACTTGGCCCAGCAGTCCCCGCGCGAGATCTCCCCACAATTTGAGTTTCGATACCTTTAGCACACGGGTTTTCGCCCGTGGCTATTTTTTTGTAGCCCCGGGCGAAAAGTCGTGTGCGGAATTGGTGCGGGCCGCAGGGCGCGCGAAACTCGCGCCGTCGGGGGAAAGCGACGGTGGGCAGGAAAAGCACGACGAGAAAGAAGAAAAAGATGATCGCGAAAATTCTTCTAGTAGTGGCCTTTGTCGCCGTTGCGGTGGCCGTGGGCATCTACTGCCGACGTCATACCGGTACGGTTGACGGCTTTATCTTGGGCGGCCGCAATGTGGGCCCGTGGATGAGCGCTTTCGCCTATGGCACCAGCTATTTTTCGGCCGTGGTGTTCGTGGGCTATGCTGGACAATTCGGCTTCAAGTACGGCCTGTCGGCCACCTGGGCCGGCATCGGCAACGCCATTTTGGGATCGCTGCTCGCCTGGTGGATCTTAGGCCCGCGCACCCGCGAGATCACTCATCGCCTGAAAGCCGCCACCATGCCGGAGTTCTTCGGGAAGCGCTACGATTCCCGGGCGCTGCGCATTGCGGCGGCGGCCATCATCTTCGTGTTCCTCATTCCCTATACGGCCAGCGTGTACAACGGTCTGTCGCGCCTGTTCGGCATGGCCTTCGCCCTGCCCTATGACGCCTGCGTGATCGGGATGGCCGTGGTCACCTGCCTCTATGTGGTGCTCGGTGGTTACATGGCTACGGTGATGAACGACTTCATCCAGGGCATCGTGATGCTGCTCGGCATCATCGCGGTTATCGTGGCGGTCATTCTGAACAACGGCGGCTTTTCCGAGGCCATTATCAGTCTGTCGCAAATCCCCGCCGAGGGTACGGCTATGCAAGGGCCTTTCATCAGCTTCTTCGGGCCCGATCTGTTCAACCTGCTCGGTGTGGTTATCCTTACCTCGCTCGGTACCTGGGGCCTGCCGCAGATGGTGCAGAAGTTCTACGCCATCAAGACGGGTCCCGCCATTAAACAGGGCGCCATCATCTCCACGGTGTTCGCGTTCGTCGTGGCGGGCGGCTCCTACTTCCTCGGCGGCTTCGGTCGCCTCTACGAGGGCCAGATCGAGTACGCGGCCAACGGCACGCCGGTTTACGACTCCATCATTCCCACCATGCTGTCAACCCTGCCCGATGTGCTTATCGGCCTGGTGATCGTGCTGGTGCTGTCGGCGTCCATGTCCACGCTGTCGTCGCTTGTGCTCACGTCGTCGTCCACGCTCACCATCGACCTCATCAAGGGCAATCTCATCAAGAATATGTCCGAGAAGCAGCAGCTGACCTGGATGCGCGGCCTGTTGGTGGTGTTCATCGCCATTTCGGCGGTTATCGCGCTGTTCCAGTACCATTCCAGTATCGTGTTCATCGCCCAGCTGATGGGCTACTCCTGGGGCGCGCTGGCCGGCTCGTTCCTCGGCCCCTTCCTGTGGGGCCTGTACTCGGGTCGCATCTCGAAGGCGGCTGTGTGGTGCTCGTTCGCGGTGGGCGTGGGCCTGACCGCGGTGAACATGGGCCTGGGACTGCTCGGTGGCACGCCGCTCATTGCGAGCCCCATCAACTGCGGTGCCCTGTGCATGCTGATCTCCCTGGCCATCGTGCCGGTGGTGAGTCTGTTCACGCCGGCGGTGCCGTTCCAGATCAAGCCGCCCACGCCCGATGGCGCCATCGATCGCGAGTACGACCGCGAACTGGCGCAGGAAGAGCTCGCCAGCGCCCAGGTTGGTGCTGCTACTGACGTGTAGGGACGCGCCGCCGCCACGGCACCGTTTATCGCAAGCGTGCAGGAGGTGCGCTGCCTCGGGGCCGCCCTTCGCGGGAACCAAAGCGCCTTTTTGCGACACCTCTTCCTGGATTATTGTCACAAAAGCCCGCTTTGGTTCCCTCACCGCCTTTTTGGGCGCTTATAGGGGAAAAGTTGACCTGGTGTTTTGCTGAGTTTCGGAACCAAAGTGCTCTTTTGGGGCATACTCGGGGGGACCAAACCGGGGTTTTGTGACAGTTTTCTTCTGTGTCGTGTCGCGAATGTCCACTTTGGTCCCTTTGCGGGGTTGCTCGGGCTCGCTCGGGGCCGCGAGAGGGGCTCTCGGGAGCTGGTTCGGCCCATTCTGCGCAATTGCCTGGGCGATAGCGCCGCCAAACTTTACCAACTCGGATATACTTATGCCCATCTGTAGTCCGAGCGTTCGGCCACTTCGCAGGGGAGGGCGCGAACGGAAGGAGAGTTATGGAAGGATTCGATCTTATAGCCACGGGCCTGTGGTCTATCGTGCCGCCGATTCTGGCGCTGGTGCTGGCCCTGATCACGAAGGAGGTGTACTCGTCGCTGACCGTCGGCGTGTTCGTGGGCATGATCATTTACCAGTTCACGCTGAATGGTGCCGGTGCCGAGCAGTTGGTGGCCTCCTTCACCATGGTGCCCCAGATGATGGCCGAGCAAATTGCCGGCAACGGGGCGCTCTTGCTGTTCCTTGCGCTTCTGGGCGCGCTCACTGTGGTCATTGCCACAGCCGGCGGCTCCCGGGCCTACGCGGAATGGGTGACCACCCACGTGAAGAACGCCCGGGCCGCCTCCATCCTCACGGCGCTTCTGGGCATCATCATCTTTGTGGACGATTACTTCAACTGCCTCACCGTGGGCGCCGTCATGCGTCCGGTGACCGACAAATTCAAAGTCAGCCACGAGAAGCTCGCCTGGATCATCGACTCCACGGCGGCCCCGGTTTGCATCATCGCGCCGGTGTCCTCGTGGGCCGTGGCCGTGGGCGGCTACCTGGGCGAGGGAGGCTTTACCACGTTCGTCCAGTCCATCCCGTACAACTTCTACGCGCTGCTCACCATCGTGTTCGTGTTCTTCATGTGCGCCACCAAGAAGGACTTCGGCCCCATGCGCGTGGCCGAGGCCGAGTTCCAAGACGAGGGCGCCAAGCAGGATATCCCCCCGAAGGACAGCGCGCTCGAGGCCATGGCGACCGTCGGCCTTTCCGACCGCGAGGCCGCCGACACGCTGCCGCCGTTCAACATGGAGACGGTGGTGGCCGAGCGCGACGAGCTGGACGAGGCGGCGCAGACGGCGGTGGAGGAGTTCAAGGGCATCGCCATCTCCGAGAAGGGCCGCGTGTTCGACCTTATCGTGCCCATCGTGGTGCTCATCATCTTCTCCATCTTGGGGATGCTGTACGCGGGCGGGTTCTTCAAGGGCGTCGACTTCGCCACCGCCGTGGGCGAGAATCCGGTGTTCGGCCTGTGCATCGGCGTGTGCGTTTCGCTCGTGGTGGCCGCTATCATGTTCCTGCCGCGCAAGCTCATGACGCTTTCCGGCTACATGGAGGGCATCTCCGAGGGCGTGCGCTCCATGGTGGGCGCCATCATGATCCTCGTGCTGGCGTGGAGCCTTGGCGGCACGTGCCGCTACCTGCTGGGCACGGGCGAGTTCGTGAGCGGTTTCCTGAACAGCATCGGCGTGGGGCTGGCGCTGTTGCCGGCCGTGATCTTCGTGGTGGCCGCGTTCATCGGGTTCGCCATGGGCACGTCCTGGGGCACCATCGCGCTCATCCTGCCCATCGTGATCGGCGTCTTCCCCGCCGACAACCCGCTGTTCCTGGTGGCCATCGGCGCCACGCTGGG
>OLQI01001733.1_pt1 | contig 12981 bp, 8 predicted proteins | sample 1672171 | NCBI WGS metagenome assembly OLQI01 (sample SAMEA3136655, study PRJEB25190) | human gut metagenome
TTCCTCCAGACGCTCGATCACGCGCAGGGCCGGCGACTCGCGGTAGTCGTCGATGTCCTGCTTGTAGGCCACGCCGAGGACGAGGACCCTCGCGCCCATCATCGCCTTGCCGGACCGGTTGAGGATGCGGGCGGCGCGGGAGGCCACCCATTCCGGCATCCCGTCGTTCACGGTCATGGACGCTTCGATCATGGAGGTGTGGAAGCCGTACTCGCGCGCCTTCCACGACAGGTAGTAGGGGTCGAGCGGTATGCAGTGGCCGCCCAGGCCGGGGCCGGGGTAGAAGGCCGTGAAGCCGTAGGGTTTGGTCTTGGCGGCGTCGACGACCTCCCACACGTCGATGCCCATGCGGTCGCAGAGCATGCAGAGCTCGTTGACGAGCCCTATGTTGACGTTTCGGTAGGTGTTCTCGAGGATCTTCTCCATCTCGGCCACCGCCGGGCTCGACACGCGCGTGACGCCGCCCTCGAGCACCGCCTCGTAGACGGCCGAGATGAGCTCCAGCGCCTCCTCGCCGACGGCGCCCACCACCTTCGGCGTGTTCTTCGTCTTGTAGACGAGGTTGCCGGGGTCCACGCGCTCGGGCGAGAAGCCCAGGTAGAAGCCCTCGCCGCACTTCATCTCGGAGCCCTCCTCCAGGATGGGGAGTATCAGCTCCTCGGTGGTTCCGGGGTAGGTGGTGGACTCGAGCACCACCATGCAGCCCTCTCGGATGTAGGGGGCTATCTCGCGCGCGGACGCCTCCATGTAGGAGGTGTCGGGCATCTGGTGGGCGTCGAGCGGCGTGGGCACGCAGATGGCGACGAAGCCGCACTCGGCGACGCGCGAGAAGTCGCAGGTCGCCTCGAGCGTGCCGGCCTCCACGAGCGCGGCGAGATCCTCCTGCACCACGTCGCCGATGTAGTTCTCGCCGCGGTTGACCATGTCCACCTTGTCGGCCTGCACGTCGAAGCCGATCGTCTTGAAGCCGGCCTTCGCCTTCTCCACCGCCAGCGGCAGCCCCACGTAGCCGAGGCCGACCGTACCGCAGACGAGGGTGCGAGCGACTATGCTTCTCGTAATTTCTTTACCATTCATTTGTCAAAGTCCCTTTCCTATCGCGCAAGCGAAGAGCGCCGCGATATCAGTGCAAAATCGAGCGGGTTACCGTAGCGGAGAAAAATTGGCGCGCAACGACTCCTTGTTGACGCATGCGTAGGAATCGATGAGATCGAGCTCCATTTGAACCCTCTTCTCCCAAGTAGGAACCACTCGCCTGGTGTTGGCTAGGGCGTTTTTGCGAATCTTCTCTGAGCGAGCCCGGTCAGCCATCAACCATTCAATGCGATCGGCCGAATCAGATACCCCATCAACTCGAAAACCCGTTTTCCAATCGAGGACCAGATCGTCCATCCACTTGTCAGCCTTTGGCACGATCATCACGGCACCGCCTGCAAGCGCCTCAATGGTTGCATTGCCTCGATTGGAATAAGGATTGAACGCAAGCGTTGCTACAGCATTTACTGCCCATTGCCATACTTGATCCTGTGGTATAGAGCCCAAGAAATGAACCCGCTCCCCCAGGCCATAACGTATAGCGTCTTCACGCAACTCGTCGTCGAAGCCTTGTTCGCTCACTCTTCCTGCGAAAACGAGGTGGATATCTCCGTGCCCACGACAATTCAACTCGTTTAAAATCTCAATACAGTTCTTCTGCCCCTTTATCCGCTCCAAACGCGAACCGCAAAATAAGTAGTCATACGGAAAATCAGGCGAGGGCTTGAGTCCCATCGTCTTGGACGGAAAACATACGCCATTCGTCCATTCGTAAGCATCGTAAAGAGGACTAGTGATTCCTAGCATATCGAATGTTCTATTAAGATCGGAGCCATCCTCTGTAATGAGCAGGAATTCCTTCGCAGTAAAAAAGGGTGCCATCCGTGGATAATGACATACAAGGCACCATATCTTCCCGTGATGTTCGAGCATCCACATTCCATAGCTGCCAAACAAGCGCTGACCGCATGGCACTCCTTCAAGTCGCGCGTAGCGCGCGCCTCTAGTGCAGGCGTCTCCCACTAAATAAACGAAATCATAGTTACCTTCCGCAAGATACCGCTTGACAATTGAGTTCATTCTACGAATGAACCCAAGCTTCTCCATTAGCCCTTGCTTTCGAAATACCGTCTCGATCACGTTGAGCCGTTTAAGCCAGTCGCAGGCAATGTCCAACGGCCGAGCTTCTCCATCTATATGGATAACCATATCGACTTCGTCGCCGCGTTCGACAAGAGCCCTCAACACCTTTGTTTGAGGAGGCAGCCCGTCAATTCTAGTAGCGCCATTAAGCAACAATGAATCTAGCCCTGCATAAGCCGTCGCCACGTAAAGAATCTTCACGAAGTCCTCCTTTTGCGCGCCGAGACGCTGAGCGCACTCATAAAACAGTTCCTCGACTGCGATCAGTAACAATACGATTTGCACCAACAACCGTTGCACCCGAAACAACGCTCTTCGTAACCACCGCATTCGCCCCAACAACTACGTCATTTCCAACAAAAATGGGCCCTATGATCTTCGCACCCGCATAAACCACCACGTTGTCGCCCAAGCGCGGCGATCCAAACATCCCGTTATTCTCGCCTGCGCCAATTGTGACCTGGTGGTAGATGGCGCACCCGGATCCCAGACACGCACTCGGATTGATAAATATTCCATTCAGGTGAGGCATGAGGATCCCTCCTCCCCTACATGCAGAAGCAGGCAGCTCACAACCGCAACCAAAAAGCAAAATTTTTTTGCATGCGGCAAACACACGACGGGCCATCGCATGAGAGCAACCCTGCTCGTTGCGCAGGCAGAATAATATCCACCACTTTTTACGCAAGGGGGAACACTTGTTGCGCTTTATATCGAGTAAAAATTTTTCGCGTTCGGCCACCCGCATATGGCACCGACCCCCTCCATTCTTATCGTCGCAATTTAGCGGATGCCGTACGCACCAGCTCAACTCTGGAGCCACCCTTCTCTTTTTTGCATTTCAAGCCAAGTCGATTCGGTGCGCCTATCACCCCAAGCCCGCAGCGATCAGTTTCAGCCAGCTGCAAGCAATAGGAACTCAATGGTGCGATTAACAATAGCGCGAAAGAATACATCGAGCCTTCTTGCCCCAAAAAGAGCATGGTGCCCGCCACGACAAGGACAAGCATCATATAGGAGTACCGCACGGGAGTACGACTCTGCAGTGATCGAAGGTATCCCAACCATGCGACAAAGCCAACTAACCCGGTATTCACCAGCTGCGCGAACACTCCACTAAATGGGTTCATGGAACCTACGCCAATTCCGATTAAGGGCGCTTCAACCCAAGTACGAATGGATTCGACCACGCTAACAAGGCGAGGCGATCCCATAGTCGCACGTAAAGCGAAATAATCGCCACGAAACGCGCTTTCGATAGAGATAAAGACGCCATAAGCTTTCTCAAAATAGGGCAATGATTGACCGAGCTCCGTCCCAGCGAAAACATACACTCCCGTCCCCAACACAGCAAAAGCTATGCAGATAGGCAGCATGCGAACGAAACCTCTACGTTGTATCTGAAACAGCGCGAAAGCAAAAAACGCGAGCATGGGCAATAGCACTACCGTCGAGGATGCGGCGGAAACGCACATGAGCCCAACTGCGAGCACAGGCCAAACCTTCTTCTCGCGTGGCGCTCGACCGGAGATTTTAATAAGCAGAAACACGACGACAAAGAAACCGAGCGCCAAAACAAAATGAGAAGGTTCGCGCGTAAGGCCCCAAAGAGCAACAAGAGAGTCTCGCACGATATAAGCAGTATATACATGGCTATCAGCAAAAAGGAACGAGGTGAATTGCGAGGCGATGTTCAATCCGAGCACCGCCTTAGTGAAAAGCTCGAACATCGCATAACAAATGTGCAGCTTTCCTACCGCTACAACCCATCGTCCAACCCTTATGAAGTCATCTCCCTTAAATAGGGATACCGCGAGAACCCCGGAAAAGGCAAACAGCATATAGCGAACAAACACTAGTAAGTTACGCTCGCCAAAAACCTGAACAGATTGAGTAGCCCACCCGGACACGAACATGTCCCACGAGGTTCCCGAGGCGACGATGGCCTTACTGTAAGGAAAGCAAAAATTGAACAACAACGAGCTTATAAGCACAACAAGGAAGATGAGGGCCGCAGAAAGAGCAAGCTTATTAAGCACGACACGATCCCTCACGGCTGCATTGAGCGCGAATAGCACAAAAAGCACCAGAACAATGTCGGAACATGATATTTCCTGACCAGCTACAATAGCAAGCGGCGCAGAAATCATATTCATATCCATAATGCACGCGATTGCAAACAAAGCTAAAGCGAAATCGGTATGCTTGCGGGATCGCGCAAACACAAGGACAAGGAGCACTACGAATCCGATAGCGAACGGAGATGCAAAATCCTTCACGACGATTTGCCACCGTTCTTGCAAAGATCCATCAAATACTCTGCGACGAACTCCGCGTCTGCAGGTAAGGCAATTCCCGTTTCGACATCAATGATTTCCTCACCAGGTGTTCGCATGCACACTATGGCAAAGGTGCCGCATGAAATGGCTTCCAAAGTGGTCATTCCAAAGGTTTCTTCAACGCTGGCATTCCAAAAAAAATCCGCAGCCGTATAAATCTCTGCAAGCTCAACGCCGTCGGCAATGGCTCCGAGGGGGATGAGCGTTGCGGATGAATCGTTCATTTTCTTGACAGCCGCGCGTTGCTTAGCATTCAGCCCAACAAGCACTAAAGCAAACCTGTCATCCAACATTTGGGCAAGATCCAAAAAAAGGTCAAGCCCCTTTCGTTCGTTCCACGGAGCAGCAACGCCCAATACCATGACTTTGTCCTCGATACCATGATTCTTTTTAAAATCATTGCACGTTGGCTTGAACACATTCTCATCTGCTCTATTGGGAATAACGGAGATCGGATATTTAGCCAGGAAGGACTGTTTCGCCAGATCAGCAAGCCATTGAGAAGGAACAATTAACTTCACATGCGGCAATGAAGTAAAAAGCGACTTCTTGTCGGCAAAGTTTCGTTCACTTGAGTCAAATAGGGACCAGGGAATGACCCTTTGCATAGGACAGCGCCCGAACCGTCCGCAATGCTTCTTCCATTGAGAACAGTTCGCAGCGGTAAAATGCCCACAATGACCTGTAAACGCCCAACAATCATGCAGGGTCCATTCTATCTGCGCAGGGGTCTTTTCAAGATAGCTAAACAAAGTGGGCAGGTGAAAGGAGTACCCATGCAAATTGTGCAGATGGATAATGTCGGGTTCGATGCGTCGCAGCCGCTGCACCATTCTCTCCGTCGCATGTTTTGAGCCGCAAAAACCAACTCGTCCTGTAACACGAGCACGCGCAGCGTGAGCGTACACATCCAACGCTGTTCCGACTCGAATTGCCTGCGTATATTGCGGCTCATCACCTCGAGCCCAAAAAACATATGATTCATCGCCACGAGCGAGAGTCTCCATATGCTCTTTCAGCATCAACCGACCTGTAGACCCAGCCGAGTAAGCGTTGATTTGGGCTAGCTTCATTCCCAACTCTCCAGCTCGATGTGTCCCACCCATCCAAAATGCGGCTTGAAAGATAAAGTACTTCCAAGGACGCTGCCGACATGATTCCCATTCCAGTTTTCGTTATTGCTTTTGATTTTTATCTTATCCGGTGCGTCTTGAGTCAAAGGCCAGCGCATCTCGGCGAAACCGTTTGAAACAGTCGGGATCTTTTCATAATCGAACCCCATGAGCGTCGCCGCGATTGCATCAACAGCAACAGGATCGCCTCCGGCAAGAAGGATGCCGGACTCTTTCGCATCAGCGTCCAAAGGGCCATCACCCTCACCGGCCACGATGGCATCGACCACAGCATAGTACTTTCGCTGAGGCAGATCCTTCATAACTCCTTCCTTGTCTGAGTAAAGAAGGATTCTATTTAAATCGAGCGTCGTTCGCCAGATAGTGTCGTTGCCATACCACGACCCATTTCGAACCGTAGCTGACGTTTGCTCGCCAAATACCTTTCCTGTTACCTTTTTCGCCAACCCTATCGGATAACTGACGAGAGGGTTTTTGTACTTAAGCGCACTTGCGGCTATCTTTTTCAGAGTACCCTCAGCTTTAACCTTGCCAGACATCTGAGGGAATTGGTCTCCGAAAACTTTGGGTGAGCCCGTCGTATGATGCGGAAGCGAGTTTTTCACAACGCACGTCCCTACGGCATTCTTTAAGCAACACGTAACTCCCCCGAGCTTATGGGGCTTAAGCTTGGGGAGGTTGATGAAAGTATCGCACGATAGAACAGTATTTGACATGACGTAAATATTATCCACTTCATTGTGGTATCGAGATGTCTCTTTTTGATCGTAATCCGCACCGTAGTAGTTCTTGTTCCTTTTTGATGCGAATAAGCTTTGCGTTCCAAGGTTCACTTCTCTGTACCCCAATGGATCCCCTTTGAGCTTTTTTTTGCCGACTGTAACCCCTTCTCGCGTTATCCATTGTTCCTCTCGCAAGTCGAAGTGCTCGATCTCAACCGAAGATCCACGTGAACACCTTTCAACGATTCCGTCGAGATCGACGCGTTTGGCAATTTTTTCATAATCAGAATCCGTTTGCGGCGCATCAACCACAAGCACCTTGCCCTTGCCTTGCAGCCCAAGAACAACCTCCTGCACCGTACGTTCGATAATCGCCCCATTCGTGATTACTTGCACCCATTCATCAGAAGCACCGATGCGCGAGTCGGCAACAAGATTCGGTTTTATCACTACCGTTTCACCTGGCTTAACCAGGTGCCTGATAGGAGAAAAAATGCCATCTACGCCCGCAGCCTCTTCTTGCGAAGGATGGAGAACGCAACCATACTCCTCGATACCGTCAAACACGACCACTTTGGCCATTAGCGATCCCTCCGAGCTTCGGAGACGACAAAGCGCAATTTCCCCGATGCCGCCCTAGGTATACTTGTCACATACTCGAAAGCAATGGGAACGGGACATGAAAAGCTTTCGGCGAATTGCCGGAGGGCTTTCTGCTCGTCCTCTGCAACGTCATCTTGAGCTTTGACCGCATACACCGTGATGCTCAGATCGGGATTTTGATGAATTTGAGCTTCGGCAATATGAACGGTATCTTTGAATACATGATCTAGCTTTCCAACCGTGGTGCCATTTGGAAGCAGTACGCTGTCTTCGGCGCGACCGTCCAAAGAGACCACTTCGCGCCTCCCGTCCGGCAGCGTCGTCGACTCGGCGATGTCTCCGGTGTCCCACCGGAGCAGAGGCATTGCCATATTGGTCAAAGTCGACCCTATGATTCTTCCATCATCGCAGAACTCGACGGCCGCATAGTCTTCGTCGACGAGCATCCGATGCTCGCTGTCCTGAGAAAAATTAGCAACCCCCTCGCACATTCCATAATGCTGATATGGACGAACTCCGAAAGACCGCTCAACAAGCGCCGCTTGGTGATCGTAAAGATTTTCCGCTCCAGTGGTGACGAATCGAACACAGGGGAAGCTCACCCCGTTCCTCGCAGCAAACAGAGCTACGGGGACAAGCAGGGATGGGTATCCATGGATCCAGGGAATGCGTCTTCTTTTGATTTCCTCGCAATATTCGGCAAGGTTGCCTTCGCTTTCATGAAAAGCGCTGAAGTACACCTGGTTGCCCGGCCTGTTCTCTCGCCAGTAAGGAGGCGCCGCCTGGATTGCTGGAACTACTTTTTGAGTTCCGAACATCGCCTGGGAAGTTCCAAACTCGATGCCCAATGCTTCCCTGAATCTCCACCAACAAGCCCATTGTTCACAGATCGCCTCGGGGCTTGTATAGAAGACAAAGCCTGAACCAGTGGTACCGCTGGTATGGTGCTTGATTCTCTTGCCACGGTAAGCCGTCGAGAAGAACCGTTCCGGGTTCTCGTTCACCTCTTTTTTTGTTAGCAAGGGAAGCCTGCCCATGTCGTCGAGGCTTTTGATGGATGCCGGGTCTATCCCGCCTTCGTCGAACATCGCCCTGTAATACGGAACCGTATCGTAGCAGTACTTAACCATGGCGCGAAGCCGTTCATCGCGGTACGCCGCAATCCGCTCGGAGCTCCACCGGCTTCTCGCCTCATAGTCCTGCAGCGTTCTGCGGAACAAGGATCCGAATCTCGTTCTAGCTATGCGGGCCCCCTCGACAGAGCATGCCCAGTTTTGCGCGAAGACCGGCAGGCGGTTGTAAACCGCCATCTTATCCATTTAGCGCCTCGAGCAGCATCCTATGCCCTTCGAAGGCATCTTCTATGGCTTTGTTCTCGATCTCGCCGATCAGCACTTTGAACATGAAGTCGTACTCGCTTGCGAAGCCCTTGTCCTGCCTGAGCTTCGGGGAGCTCTTCCTCGCGTTGCTGTAGCGCGTCAGGCTCACGTAGTTGTTCATCTCGTAGACGTTGCCCGCGCCGAACACGCGCAGCTGCTCCTTGGGGTACTTCTTCGATCCTGCCGACGTGTACACGATGCTGGCGATGGCACCCGATGCCATCCTCATGGTGACGAGGGCGTTGTCCTTGCAGGGATGCGCGGGCGAATCCGCAAACGTCATCTCGAGAGAATCGATCGCGCTGCCATCGAGGCTCTGAATCACGTCGACCATATGGCAGGCTTCCCCGATGATCCGACCGCCCCCCCACCTCGGCATCCTGCGTCCAATGGTCTGCGGGTATCTCGCCCGCGTTGACGATGTAGTCGTACACGGCCGGCGCCTCGTCGGTGTGCAGCTCCTCTTTCACCTGCGCTATGCAGGGGGCGTGGCGCCGGTTCATGCCGCAGAACAGATGGGCATCGCTCTTGCGATACGCGTCCTCGACGGCTTCGAGCTCGTCGAGCGTAAGGCAAAGGGGCTTCTCGCAGTACACGCTTTTCCCGGCCTCGAGCGCCTCCACGGTTATCCGCGCATGCGAGCTGTGCCCGGTGGAGACTACCACGAGGTCGATCTCCGGGTCTTCCAGAAGCCTCGAGTAATCGCTCGTGACGTAGGAGAACTCGGCGTTCGCGGCAGTCTGGCCCGTGCTCGCGCCCCCGGTGGTGGCCAGCGCCTTGAAAGCGTAGCGCCCGTCGCCCTTCATTCCGGGAACGATGGTGCCGCGGGCGAAGCTCCCTCCGCCGACGAGCCCTACGCCGATCGAACCCTCGGCTGCTTTCTTCGCGGGCTTCGGCAAGCCGACCGTTGCGGCCAGCTTCCCTTCGCGCTCGGGGTATTTGAGCAGTATCCCGATGTAGCGCTCCTTCGTCTTGTTGGTCGTGATCATCTCGTAGGCGACCTCGGCGTCGTCGAACGGGATCTCGTGCGTGACGAGGTCGGAGAGGTCGAGGCGGCCCGTATGCAGGAGCCTGACGAACTCCTCGATGTTGCGCCCTTCGGTGAAGCGCACGTAGCCGATCGGGTAGTCCACGCCCTTCTCCTCGTAAGAGACGTCGTAGCGCCCCGCTCCGTAGGAGCGCGCGATGGTGAACGTGAGCTCCTTCTGGTAGTAGGGGCGCCGATCGATGTCCATCTTGGTGACGCCGATCATGCAGATCGTCGCCCGGTCGCGGGCTATGGCCGCGGCAAGATCCATCGGAGCGTTCGAATCGGTTGCCGCCGAGATGATGACCTTGTCGACTCCTCGGCCCTGCGTCTGCCCCATCGTCAGCTCCGCCGCGTTGTCGTCCAGCGAGCTGATGAAGGACTTGAGCCTCGTTCCCTCCATGGTTTTATCGGAGACGTCGTAGCCGATCACGTCGCATCCGTAAGCGTCGAGGATACGGGCGCAGACATGCCCGATAAGCCCCATGCCGACGACCGCGACCGTTTCGCCGGGCTGCACGTTCGCCTGATGGATGCCCTGCAGCGCTATCCCGCCGAGCGCGCAGAACGCCGCTTGGCGCGGATCGGCGAAACCCTCCGGGAGCTTCGCCACGAGGTTCCTGTTGACGCGGTTCGCTTCGGCGTGGTACGCCTGCCCCGCCATCGCCACGAGATCGCCCGGAAACACGTCCGTGACGCCCTTGCCGCACGACACCACGCGACCTACGGCGGAGTACCCCATGGGCATCGGCTCGCCGAGCTTGTTGAAAGCGGCCTCCATCGTCGTGACGAGGCCGTCCGTCGAGAGCTTCTCGAGAACCTTCTTGACCTGGTCCGGCCTTTCAAGGGCCTTGGACACCAGGTTCTTGCTCCCGAACGAGGCCAGGGTGCGCTCGGTCCCGGCGCTCACGACCGACCAGAGCGTCTCCACGATCACGTATCCGGGCTTGGGCGAGGGGGCGGGGACGTCGACGAGCCTCACGCTTCCGTCGTCGACCATCAAAAACAACTGCTTCACGATATTCCTCCTTGAGAGACGTTGCTTGGGACGGGCACGCGCCATGCGAACGTCATGGCGCCCGCCCCCTTGTACGCATAGCTCGCGATCTCCGAAGACAAACCGAAGCCGGGGGAATACAAGGCGCTGCGCGTTTCCTCGAATGCCCGGCGACCATCGCCGGTCGAAGGCGGCTCGCCGAAGGCGAGATGCCAAAAGCAGGCGAATCCCGCCTCGTCCGCGGCCTCGTCCGCCACGTTGAGGCATCCGTCGGAAAAAGACACCGTGCGCCTCAGGCCGCGCCCCCGCGCGTCCGTCATGACGGCGCAGAGGGAATCGAGGCCTCGAGCCTCCAGCCGCGAAGTCGCGCGCCTTCCCACCCTGAACGGAGCCCAGCATTCCGACTGCTCGCAACCTTCGATCATGACGGTGCTGTGGAACGAGGTTCTCTTGAAATCGAGGCGTCGCGGATCCTGGTACGCGTAGGTGCCGCAGTTGACTATCCAGGGCTCGCCGTCGACGAACGCCTCGAACGACAGCGCATCGCAGTGGGCGTGGCCCATCGCGTACTCCGGTCCGGGGCCGCCCGCGTCGAAGATGAGCTTGAGGACATGGCCCGAGCATTCGCGCTCCATGAGGTAGTAGCCGGCATCCGGGAAATCCTCGCGGTACCGGGGCTCCACGCCGAAGCGCATCTTGGCGCAGGCCAGCAGCGCGTCCTTGTGCTTCGCCACGTTGTCCCCCGAGTCGTTGAACAAGGGAGTGCGGCTCGCGTTGCGCTCCAGCGAGTAGAGGCAGTCGCACATCCTCCGGACGCAGCCTCGCAGCTCCTCGGAGCCGCGCCCGTTCTTGTCGAGGGACGCGGCGACCCTCAGCACGTCCTCGAGGATCACCTTGTGGTACATCGGGCTCAGCTCGAAATGCATGCCGTCGGGAAGGATCTGCTCCCGAGCCTGCCCCTCGAGCAGGGGCAGGGCGACATCCAGCGTGCCGTCGTCCCCGAAATACAGGGCGCCCAGCACGAGCGCCTTGAGGTTCTCGAAGTAATGGTTCGCGAGGAGGTCCTTCTCCAGATGCCGGGCGAGGTGCGCGTACTGGCTCGCCAGGGACCCGTTCAGGTCGTCGACGAACGGTCGGTCGCCCTCCAGGGCGTCCTCGAGCTCGCCGTAGAATGCGAGCCAGTTCACGAGCCTCATCGAGATGGTGTAGGGATCCCAGCCGGCTCCGGAGCCGACGCCGCCGTTCGAGCGGATCCACGACCGAACGATCGACTTCGCCTTGGCCAGGCACCGCTCGTCGGAGCCGTCGAGGTAGCGCTTGGCCAGGGGCAGGAGGTACTCGCAGTAGTGCAGGTTGAACTGCCAGAGCGGGGTCGACAAGCCAGCGTTCCAGCACGTCTCCCAATCGACGCGCTCCGTATGGTGGAGCAGCGTCAGCTCGTCTCGCAGGATGGCCTCGCAATCGAACCGGGCGAGGAACGCGGGATCGAAGTCCAGCTCCGGAAGCAGGGCGATCCGGGAGACGTCGGCATCGCCCGCCGTCGCGCGAGGGGCGTGCCCCGCCTTCAAGGGGGTGGCCCCTCCCGCCTTCCTCCAGACGCGGTAAAGCACCTGGCTCGGCTTGAGATGCCGGGCGGTGTCGAGGTAAAGCCGCGCTTTCGCTAGCGAGGGCACGTCGGCTCCCTCCCGCTCAGCACGTCGGCGATGCGCTCGCTGGCATGCCCGTCGCCGTAGGGGTTCGAGGCCCGCGACATGGCCCGGTAGGCTTCTTCCGACTCGAGCAGCTCGCTGAAGCTCGAGTAGATCGCCTCCTCCTCGGTGCCGACGAGCCTCAGCGTTCCGCAAGCCACGCCCTCTGGGCGCTCGGTGGTGTCGCGCATGACGAGCACGGGCTTGCCGAGGCTCGGCGCCTCCTCCTGGATGCCGCCCGAGTCGGTGAGCACGAGATAGCTCGCCGCCATGAAGTTGTGGAAGTCGACGACCTCCAGAGGCTCGATGATCCTGATGCGGTCGTCCCCCGCGAGCTCCCTTCGGGCGGTTTCCCGCACTCGGGGGTTCATGTGGATGGGGTAGACGGCCTTCACGTCGGGGTGCTCGTCCATGACGCGCCTGATGGCTCGAAACATCCGGGCCATCGGCTCCCCCAGGTTCTCGCGGCGATGCGCGGTGACGAGGATGAGGCGGGAGCCGCGCGCCCAGTCGAGGTGCTCGTTTCGGTACCCGCCGCGAACCGTCGTCCGAAGCGCGTCGATCCCGGTGTTTCCCGTCACGAAGATCTTTTCCGAAGGCTTTCCCTCGTCGAGCAGGTTCTGCTTGGACCGGTCGGTTGGAGCGAAGTAATACTCGGTCAAAACATCTACGGCTTGGCGGTTGAACTCCTCGGGCCAGGGGGACGACATGTTTCGCGTGCGGAGCCCGGCCTCCACGTGCCCGACGGGAATGCGGAGGTAGAAGCATGCGAGCGCCGCCGCGAACGAGGTCGTCGTGTCGCCGTGGACGAGCACCACGTCGGGGCGCTCCTCCTCGAGGACCGGCTTGATGTCGAGCAGCACGCCGCACGTCACGTCGAAAAGCGTCTGACCGGGCTTCATGACGGCGAGGTCG
>OLQI01001734.1_pt1 | contig 12977 bp, 9 predicted proteins | sample 1672171 | NCBI WGS metagenome assembly OLQI01 (sample SAMEA3136655, study PRJEB25190) | human gut metagenome
CGGTCCGGTCGGCGGCGGTCCCGGTGGCCCCGCGGGCGGGGGCCAGCCTGGCGCGCCCCAGGGCAAGGCGCCCAACAACGGATGCGGCACCGTGTTCGTCATTCTGGCGGCCGTGGTGCTGGTGGTGCTCCTGGTGGTGGCCCTGGGTGGCGGTGAATGTTCCGCATCCGGCGTGCCCGCGTCCACGGTGGAGCGCACGGCCCTGCCGTCCGGAGCGGCCAGCGAGACCAGCTACTACACCGACGTGGACGGCGACTGGATTCACAACCCCGCCAAGCTGGAGCGCGGTCTGCGCCACTTCTACGAGGAGACGGGCATTCAGCCTCACGTGTACATTCTGCCCAACGGGTCGGTGAAGTCCTACCAGGAACTGCAGACTATCGCCAAGGAGAAGTACAACGAGCTGTTCACCGATCAGGCCCATTTTGTGCTGGTGTTCTGCGACACCGGCGATGGGCGCTTCAACGCGGCCTACTGGGCGGGATCGCAGACCGGCTCGGTGCTCGACAACGAGGCGATGCAGATTTTCGAAGCCTACCTCAGCCAGGACTACGATGATCTGAGCCTGTCCGAGGAGGAAATCTTCTCGAAGGCCTTCAGCGACACTGCCGACCGTATCATGACGGTGACGCCCTCGCCGCTGCCGATTGTCGCGGTGTGCGGAGCGGTCATAATTGTCGCCGTGGTCGTGTTCGTGATCGTGCGGAACCGGCGTCTGGCCCAGCAGCGTGAGGCCGAGCGCATGGAGCAGATTCTGAACACGCCCTTGGAGCAGTTCGCCGACTCCGAGCTGAGCGACCTGGAAAAGAAGTACGCGCAAGAAGCAGCGTCGGATGCGCCGCCGGTGCAGCCGACACGCAAGTAAACCGGCCCGCGGGCCAGATAGGAGAGCCACCATGGGTATTCTTGATCGCTTCACCTCTATCGTGAAGGCAAACATCAACGAGCTGCTGGACAAGGCGGAAGACCCGGAGAAGATGGTCGATCAGTACCTGCGCGAGATGACCGAGTCCCTCGCCGAGGTGCGCGAGGCCACGGCCGGTGTCATGGCCGAGGAGAAGCGCTGCAAGAAGCTGGTGGACGAGAACACCGCCGAGATGGCGAAGTACGAAGATCTGGCTCGCAAGGCCCTGGCCGCGGGCAACGAGGCCGATGCCCGCGTGTTCCTAGCGAAGAAGCAGGAGCTGGCCGGTCGCACCGAGGGGCTCGTGGTGGCCTACGAGGGCGCCAAGGCCAACGCCGACAAGATGCGTCAGATGCACGATAAGCTGGTATCCGACATCGAAGAGCTGAACGCGCGCAAGGCCACGATCAAGGCCAAGGCCGCCGTGGCCAAGACCCAGAGCAAGGTGAACGAGATGACCTCGGCCAGCGATCGCGCCGAGGGCGCCCGCAGCGCCTTCGATCGTATGGAGGCCAAGGCCGACGACATGCTGAACCGCGCCAACGCTGTGGCCGAGCTGGCCGAGCAGCCCGCCGACCCCACCGAGGATTTGGCCAAGAAATACGCCGAGGCTGGTGCCGCCGCAGCTGTGGATGACGACCTGGCCCGCCTGAAGAAGGAAATGGGCATGGAATAAGCGGCCTGCCACACGGCTCGATGCGCTTCAGGGGCGACCAGGAGGTCGCCCCTGTTTATTCCCCACTGTTCATCGTCAGTGAGCGATTGAGATGATCGGTTGTTGGTCGCCTCGCCGTTAGCTAAAAGCTGTTTCTCTCGCTGCTGAAGCGTTGCTCCTTAAGCTCAACTATGCGGTAGAGCTCCTCTCGCGTGTGAATGCCCAGTTTCTGATAGACGTGCTTGGCGTGGGATCGGGCTGTGCTTTCTGCAATGACCAGCGTCTCGCAAATGAGCGGACGCGAATATCCTTTCGCCATCAGCTCGAATATCTCTCGCTCCCGCGGTGTAAGACCGAACGATGAGGCAATTTCGTCGTAGATGATCGTGCGTTGATTCTTTGAAAGCTTCAAGGCTTCGTCCACGGTACGTGTTCTGTCTTTTCGCTCGATCAGCCCCGCCGTCATGGCGCAGGCAGCGAGCACGGCCACATACAAGATTACGGCGGAAAGATTCTCAACAAGCGGAGCGAGGGGGAGGGGCGCCTGGCCGTCGAACAGGATGAATGCAATGAGAAGCGCCATCGTCCACCCGCCGAACAGCATGGCGCGCTCGGCCAGCACCAGGTGCACCTCGTTCCAGCCTAGTCGCTCTTTGATGTCGGAGAGTTGTACTGACGAGAGAACGAACCACGAAAGAAAGATGGCGGGCGGGGCCACGAACACGGCAAGAGCAGAAAGGTCGGTGGTGCCGAAGAACGGAATGGCCAGGGCTCCGGCGATCACGAGCGGCGCAACTCGTAGCGACGCTGCTATGCGACCTTGGTGGTTGCGGCGCAGGGCGAGGGGCGCGGCGGAAGCTAGCGAAAGCAACAGTGCGCTTATAGGCGCTGTCGTTGGGTGCAAGGGCGACGAGAACAGCAATGCGGCGAAGGCGATCCCGAGTGCTGATCCGAAAAAGAGACGCGATCCCAAGAATGGTGCAACTATGATGCGGTTGGCAGCAACAGGCTCGCGTGCGATCACGGGCAGGGGATAGCGGCCGGCAAGAAAGGGGGCGCTTGCAATCGCTTGCAACAGAGCCAGTACGCCGAAGCTTAGCTTTCCTGCAGGAATCAGATTCCCCGCGCCGTATAAGCAGAATGCCACGAACACAGCACCGACCACTGCGTGTTCGGCTCGTCCTTTGTCGAGTGTGGCGAAGGCGAGGCCCCAGAAAAGACTGAAGAGCGCGACCTGGCATCCCTGCAAAACGAGGGCGGCCAGTAGGGCGGCAGACGAAAGAGAGGGTACGACCGGCAGGGCTGCTGCGGCTGCCAGGGTCGCCGACCCAACGCAGCAAGCGATGCCTGCGAACACCATGGCACGCTGCCCTCGGTCGCGATGTAGCGTGTGGGGATGGGCGAAGAACATTCCGATTACAGCGAAGGCAATCAGCACAGGCAGGCAGTCGAAAAAGGATGGCGCGCCGAGGGCTACTGCCTGGGTTGCCCATCGAATAAGCAGTAAGGCATTCGCGCCACTGTATAGGCCAGCACCTGCGGCGAGACAAATCGTATGGCGATCGAAGTTCGCCGCATTGTTCATGAGCTCCCCCTCATTGCGTGGACGACCAAGCAATATCTCATCATAGCATCGCCCCGCTGTCCTCCCCCCTGCGGGAGGATTTCGTGCCGCTGAGCAAGGAAGACGCAGATCACCCCCACCAGTGGATTTTTTCGTCGGAACTGGTTGCGTATGGTGGCACCAGCAGCGAATAGCTGCAATGGGCGGAGCCGTATAACCGTTCCGCCCATAACCGACCTCCTTGAGGAGGACTTATATGGAAGGGAAGATGGATCGTCGGGCGTTTTTGCGTGGGGCATCGCTGTCGACGCTGGGCATTATGGGGGCAAGTGCGCTTGCGGGTTGTGCTGCCAGCAACTTGCCTGCTACAGGTGAGGTAACGTTTGATCAGCTGGTTACATGGGATGACGAGTACGATGTCATTGTGATTGGCTTTGGCGGCGCGGGCGCAGTTGCTTCTAAGACGGCGGCCGATGCCGGCGCTAAGGTGCTGTTGCTGGAAAAGGCCGAGAAGGGCGATGAGGGTGGCAACACGCGCTTTTGCTCGCAGATGTTCGCCTATGGACATGAAGACGAGGAAGCGACCAAGGCTTACTATCGTGCTATGGCTTCCGACATGCCTGTGCCCGACGATGTGCTAGAGGTGTATGCTACAGGTATTGCGCACCTGCATGACAACTACAGCGAAACTTATGGGCTCGACAAGAGCGAATTCGTTACGATGCCTGTCCCGGTGGAATACCCCGAGTTTGCCGGTAGCGACAAGATCACACTTGACGCGCTGCATATGGGTGCGGCTGATGGTTACATGTGGGGTATTCAGCGCGATGCCGTTATGGCCCTGTCTGATTCTATCGACGTGTGGTACGAATCACCTGCTGTGCGTCTCGTGCAAGACCCATGGTCGAAAACGGTTGTGGGCGTTACGGTGGACCATGAGGGCGAAGAGCAGAATATCCGCGCATTGCGTGGGGTCATTCTTACGTGTGGCGGATTCGAGAACAACGTTGAAATGGTGAAGGACTATCTGGGTTTCGCTCACTATCTGCCGCTAGGCACACTGAACAACACAGGTGATGGCATTAAGCTGGCTTTGGGTGTGGGTGCTGATCTGTGGCATATGCATGCGGTTGAATCGCTGCATGTTCTAGGTGGTCTCAGCTGGATTACCGAAGAAGGCATGCGTGGCATCATGGTGCCTGTGACTTCAGGCATCAATACAGGCAGTATGGTGCTGGTAGGCGCCGACGGCTATCGCTACCTGCGCGAAGATGAGGTAACACGTCATGGGCATGTGTACAACAACGGCATTTGGACACCGGTGCGCCATCCCGAGCGCATGTTCGTTGTGTACGATCAGGCACAGCTGGATGACATGAAGAAGGTGGGAGAAGCAGGTGCGCCCGAGGAATTCCTCGCCCAGGCTCATACGGCTAGTTCTTTCGAAGAACTTGCCACGCTTATAGACGTAAAGCCTGAGGTGCTCATGCAGACCATGGCCGACTTCAACAAAGCGGCAGCCGAAGGCTATGACCCGGCGTTCCATCGCGCTCCCGAGAGCATGCGCGTGTTCGGCGAGCCGCCCTATTACGCACTCGAATTGATTCCCGATATCCTGAACACCCAGGGCGGCCCGCGCCGAAACGGTAAGGCAGAGGTTATCGATGTGGAGGGCAATCCCATTCCGCATCTGTATGCTGCTGGCGAATGCGGCGGCGTGACGTCGCATATGTATCAGGGGGGCGGCAATATGGCTGACAACATGATTTTCGGCCAAGTAGCCGGCCGCAATGCCGCGGCCGAGAAAGAAGCTCTGGCGCCCATTCCGGTATCGATCAGCTAGCGTTCTCGCATTGTGCCCTCCCCTAAGGAGCGACTAGGAGTGAGCTGAGTTGCGATAGTGGAACCGGAAATAAAAGTTTTCGGTTCCACTTGCTTCTGGAATCGCCCAGATACTCTATTTATGCGGTGCTGGCGCATTGTGACGCTGCCCTCTCGTTGATGACCCAAGCGCGCAAAGCGCCGGCTCGGGCACGCAAGAGCCAGGGCGTCACCCAATATGAGCTGTCGCAGAGAACAGGCGTCTGGCCATCAGCCATCAGTCGTATTGAAAACGGTCGCGGGAACGCCCTCCTCGACGTCATAGAGTCGCTCGCTCAGGGCCCGAACATCCAACTGGGCATCAATATTGAGCGGCGAAGAGCCCAATGCCCGCGGGGGTCCTTTTCCTTATAATCGGCCTCAAAGCCCCCTTGGCCGCGCAGGTTACCTCACCCCATGCTTGGCAAGTTTGTTGCGGCGGGGGTTACGAGACTAAACTCTCCCTAAACGATTATCGCTTTCTCGTTCCGCTTTGAGCCGAAACAGTTCATTCTTCACATGCTCGGTCATATGCGACATTTGGTGCCATGGCCGGCCGCGCCACTCGTGGCATACTGGTGGGCGGGAGGGGATAGGCGGTTTTTCGCATATCCCTGAAAGTAGAAGGCGGGGCGTACCCCCGCCGTGTACGGAAGGGGTTTCAATGACTGAAACACATGACTTCTCGCGCCGTGATTTTCTGAAGCTGGGAGCCGTCGGCGCCGCTGGTGCTGCGGCAGCAGCGGGGCTGGCGGCCTGCTCGCCGGCGGGCAATACCGGCTCGGGCAGCACGGAAGGCTCGGGCGCGGGCTCGGGCAACGCGGCTGCCGAGGGCACCGTCAGCACCAACGACGTGGTCATCAAGCTGGGCGACAAGATGCCCACCTGGTCGTTCATGGTGCCGCCGGAGCCCATTCCGGCCGATCAGATCACCGAGACCAAGGAAAACGACATCATTGTCGTGGGCGCGGGCATGTCCGGCCTGACCACGGCGGTGGCCGCGGCCGAGAAGGGCGGCAAGGTGACGCTGTTCTCGGCTTCCAGCGCTCCGATCAGCCGTGGCGGTTCCAACTATGCTCGCAACTCCAAGGTGATGGAGGAGCTGAAAGTGGAGCCCTTCAACCCCGTGCCGTTCTACTACCACGAGATGCGCGCGGCGTCGTTTGCCATCGACCAGCGCAAGTGGATGCGCGGCTACAACGAGTCCGAAGAGGCCATGAACTGGATGATCGACATCGCCAGCGAGGCGGGACTTTCGGTCATTCTGGAGCGCGACAACAACTTCGACCTTGGCCCCCACTACGCTCACGCGTTCTCCACTTTGGGTGACTCGGCCATGGTGTCCACGGGCCAGCAGGGCGCTGTGGAGGCGCTGGAGAAGAAGGCTCTGGAATATGGCGTGGAGATCGTCTACGACATGAAGGCCGAGCAGTTGATCCGCGAGGACGGCGGTCGTGTGACTGGCGTGGTGGCGTCGAAGATCAACGGCTCCGGCGAGGGCTATGTGCAGTTCAATGGCAAGTACATCGTGCTGGCCACGGGCGACTATTCCCTCGACAAGGAAATGCTGGCCTGCTACTGCCCCGAGGCCCTGGACGTGGTGGGCTTCGACCAGGTGGAGACCGACTACAACACCAGCTTCCAGATGGGCGGCATCTACGGCGGCGACGGCCAGAAGATGGGCCTGTGGATTGGCGCCGCGTGGCAGAGGGCCGAGGCGGCCCCGATGTACCAGGGCGGTTGGGGCGGCGGCCACGAGCCGCTGGGCTTCCACTGGGGTCTGAACGTGAACACTCGCGCCGAGCGCTACCAGCGCGAGGACGTTTCGGCTCCCTACACGGCGCACCATCTGTTGTCGCAGCCCGATATGAAGGCCTTCGGTATTTGGACGAAGAACTACCCGCAGGCTATCATCGACCGCGGTCAGGAATGGTTCCTGTTCGGCTCCGACTACACGCTGCCGCCCAAGACGGCCGAGGAAATGATTCAGATTTGGGATGCTGGCGCCGAGGAAGGCTCGTACTTCAAGGCCGACACGCTGGAAGATCTGGCGAAGCAGTTGGAGCTGGACCCCGCTAAGCTGAAGGAGACCGTGGCCCACTACAACGAGCTGGTGAAGGCCGGCGAAGACACCGACTTCTACAAGGATCCCACCTACCTGGTGGAGATTGAGGAGACGGGCCCCTACTACGCTGCGGTGAACACCTGCACGTTCATGACCATCATGGGCGGTCTGCGCACGAGTGCCGACATGGAGGTGTGCGACGAGAACGACGAGCCCATCCCCGGTCTGTTCAACGTGGGCTGCATGATCGGCGACATGTACGCCAACGAGTACAACTTTGCCATTCCGGGCAACAGCTACGGCATCAACTGCCTCACCTTCGGTTACACCCTGGGCCACCGTCTGGCTGCCGGCGACTTCGCCTAAGCGACAGCGCGGGCGCGAAAGCGCGAAAAGGTATGGTGAAACGAGAGGGCGCTTCTTCGGAGGCGCCCTTTTTGCGTGCGGAACAAGGATCGGCACGAGACGGTCCTGTTTGCAAAAACTAAAGTGAAACCTATGAAAAAGTTAAAATGAAACCTATGAAAAAGTTAAAATGAAACCTATGAAAAAGTTAAAATGACCAGATGGCAGGCGATATAGATGATGACACTTCAAATAGCAAACTACATCCCTCGGATTGCCGACAATGTGATCGTGGAGAACATGAAAACGTTCGGTGCCGTTGTTATTGAAGGACCGAAGTGGTGCGGTAAAACCACAACAGCGAAAAGTCATACCGTGTCAGAAATAAGCATGGCTGATCCAGCGGGAGACTTTCAGAGTAGGCGCCTTGCCGAAATGGAACCTGCTGTGGCTTTGGAGGGTCTTCGCCCGCGACTGATTGACGAATGGCAGGATGTGCCCAAGCTCTGGGATGCCGTGCGATTCGAGTGCGATAAAACGAAGGAGCGAGGTCAATTCATTCTCACGGGCTCGTCGACTCCCCGCAAGAGAAAGACGCAGAATCAGGAACGCCCGCGGCATAGTGGAGCCGGGCACATGGTGCGGGTGAGGATGAGCACCATGACGCAGAGCGAGCTCGGGCAATCAAGCGGGAAGGTGTCGCTCACGGGGCTTTTCGAGGGGGAGCGCTATGCGGCGACTTCAAATTTGTCCCTTGAGCGTATCGCACATCTTGTGGTCACTGGGGGATGGCCCGATGCCATCGGCATGACCGCCGACCGCGCCGCGCGGATTGCCCAAGGGTATCTGCAGGCGGTCGTCGAGGAGGATATCCACGAGGTAGATGGCGTGGAGCGTGACAAGGGCAAAGTTCGCCGGCTCATTGCGTCTCTCGCTCGTAATGAGTCGACACTAGCGTCGGGGAGAGCCATTCTAAGGGATACGCACGGTAGCGACCAAAGCGAGGCGGGAATTACCGAGCCTACCATGAGCGAGTACCTCGATGCTTTGCGGCGCATCTATTTTGTGCAGGATATACCTGCTTGGGCACCTGAATTGCGCTCCTCGGTCAGGATACGGGCTGCTTCGAAGCGGCACTTGGCTGATCCGTCTCTTGCCGCCGCTGCTCTGGGGGCCACTGCCCATAAACTCATGGCGGATCTGAAAACGCTCGGATTTTTGTTCGAGTCGCTCGTTGCTCACGATCTCATCGTATATGCCGAGGCGTTGGGGGCCACGGTGTGCCACTACCATGATGATTCCGACCTCGAGGCCGATCTCGTGATCGAGCATCCCGATGGATCGTGGATCCCAGTAGAGGTGAAGCTGGGGGCGTCGCAGGCGGACGAGGCGGCCCGCAATTTGGTAGCCCTGAAGGAGAAAATGATGAGGGGCGGCTATCGGTCGCCCGCCGCCATGCTCGCGGTTGTGGGGGTAGGAGGCGTTGCAACGCTGCGCGAGGATGGGGTGCAAGTGGCCCCGATCGACACGCTCGGCGTGTAGTCTGCCGCTGCCCGCGCTTCTGCGCCTCTCGATAGGGGTGGACTTTATCCATGCCCTCTGGTGCCGAGGGAGTGACTGCCGTTCTCGTCGAGCCCTGCGACGACGTGTGGCCCTTGGACAAGAACGTGGTCTTCTTCTTTTTCGCATGCTACAATGACGGAAATACCTACGATTACTATGATTAACCGATAAGGTGGGGCCATGTTCGGTGAGCTGATTGCCTGGTATCTCTTCTTTGGGGGTATGGCAGGGGGCGCTTGTTTGGCGGGGCTCCTGGTGAAGGCATGCGCTAACATTTTCCAGCATGAAGCATGCGCTCAGGTGTTTTGCAGTTTGAGGCAAAGGCGCGCTTTTGCGTGGCATCAATTTCATGCCATGGTCGGTCGACCGACTCTGATCGTGGCTACGCTTGCCGCTGCTGTGGGAAGTGTCTGTCTTCTTGGCGATATGGTGCGTCCCGAGCAGGCTCACCTGTTGTTTATTCGCCCCGTTTTCTCGGTGCTTAATGTGGGGGCATTGGCTTTGGCGTTGTTTCTCGTCGTGTTGATCGCCTTGCTTGCAATTGACCTACGGGGCATTAGCTTTTCGTCCAGGGTGCGGGTTCCCCTCGAGATTCTTGCGGGCGTGCTCGCGTGCGTTGTCATTGTGTACACGGGCGTTTACCTTAACAGCATTTGGACGATAGCGCCCTGGTCATCTGTGTTTCTCGTCCCGCTTTTTCTGTTTTCGTCTCTCGCGACGGGGCTGGCGGTGCCCTTTCTTGTTGTGGGGATTGCTAATGTGGATTTGAGGCCCAGCAGAGAGCCGCTGGGGTTTTTGGCGCGTCTTGATGCGGTGTTCATTGCGGGCGAGATAATATCGTTGATCGCTATGTTCATTCAAATAGGTGGATTTGAAACGCAGTCTCCGTTCGCGCTGTTTTTCTCCGACGGCCTGTGCCTGCCCTTTTTGCTCGGCTTCATCGGATGCGGTATTCTGGCACCACTGCTCCTTGATGCTTTGCCGCTGAGAGCGCGCGTGATCAGTCCGTGGCATGTTCTCGTTTTAGGGTTCACGACCATGATAGGCGGCTATTTTCTCCGGTATTGCGTGATGGGGGTCTCGGTTGTTTTCAGGGCAATGGCCATAGCGGCTATTGGTGTGTGAGAGGCATTGAGCGTGACGGGAAAAGACGCAAAAGAACTTGAAATAGACGAGCGCAGCACTGTTCCTATTTGGCTGCAGCTCCGGAATCGTCTTATCTATCTGATTACCTCGGGGCACTACAAAGCGGGTGAAAAGCTCCCCACGGTTCGAGAGCTAGCTATTAATCTCAAGATCAACTATAACACAGTAAACAAAGTGTACCTGAGTCTGATCCACGACGGGTACATCGTTTCCTTTCGAGGCAAGGGAACGTTTGTCGACGACATATCCAAGTCGCGTAACGAAACTCAAAATTCTCCAGCGGACAGCGTCATCGACCTTATGATAGACCGCTGCCTGGAAATCGGCGTTCCCCTTGACGACATAGCAAACCAGGTTGCGCGAAGAATCGAACAGTACAAGGCTAATCATTCGAACCAAAGCGGAGAGGGGCGGTAATGGCGAAGGCGAATGGCGCGGGTAATCGAGCGAGCAAGGAAAAGCTGCACTACGAGACAGAAGGGAGGCAGAGCACGACTTCTCAGTACGGTTCCGTGTTGTTTACGCTTGCGGTGTTCGTGACAGTTGTCGCGGCGGTGCTCTGTCTTACCTGGAGTGACGTCAGTATTGTCACGATCGCGCTGGCGCTGATCTTGGGCTGGCTGACAGCCAGCGCGGTCAACATCGCCTTTCAATGGGAAAAGGCTGTCATAGCGCGATTCGGCAGAATCAACCGTATTGTGGGCCCGGGAATATACTTTCTTATTCCCATTATCGAGTCGAAGGCGGCCACCATCGATCAGCGCGTGAGAACGACGGCCTTCGGGGCCGAGGAGACGCTTTCAAGCGATTTAGTGCCCGTGGATGTTGATGCGGTGTTGTTCTGGGTGGTGTGGGATGCCGAAAAGGCCTGCACTGAAGTGAGAAACTATGAGCAAGCCATATCGCTGTGCGCGCAGACAGCCATGCGCGACGCCATTGGCCAAATTAGCCTTTCCGAAATTGCCGTCCGCCGTAGTTACCTCGACAAAGAGTTGCAACGCATCATTTCCGAAAAGGTCGAGGAGTGGGGCCTTTCGGTGGTATCGGTGGAAATTCGAGACATTGTCATTCCCAAGGAGCTTCAAGATGCAATGTCGAAGCAGGCACAGGCGGAACGGGAGAGGGACGCCCGCGTGCTGCTTGCCGAAGTGGAACGCGACATCTCTGAGATGTACGTGGAGGCAGCCAGTGTATACGGTTGTCCTGAAAAGGCCCTTCAGCTGAGAACCATGAACCTTGTCCACGACAGCGTGAAGCAACATGGCGGCATGATTGTCGTGCCGAGTGCCTATAGCGAGGGCTTCAACGATGGCGGAATCGATGCCATGAAGGATCTTCTGCACTAGAAATAATTCTCTTAAAAGGACCTTTGACCAGCTCTTTTTCATGGCTTCTCTCATTATTCTCTAAAATACATACTTGTCATATAACTTATATGATAATAAGATGACAGCATCGGAGATCTTCTGGAGGGAGAAGTCCATCTGCATGGCCATGCGCAGGCCATAGGAAACACGGCCTTCTCGAGGGAAGCAACATGCATCGTCTGAGGCGAACTAGCAGTTGCAAAGGGTATCAAAGGAGGTTGTAGGTATGAGCAAGGGAGCTAAAACCGTCGAGCCGAGCTTTGGACGTCGCACGTTCCTGAAAGGGTCTGCGGCGACAATGGGTTTGGCGGCACTAACGGGCGCGGGATGCGCGCCGAAGGAAGAGCTAGGGGAAACTGGCGAGGCTGGAGGAAGCTCTGCGGCCGCCGAGACCCCCGAAGAGCAGATCTTCACGGGGGCGTGCCGCGGTAACTGCTTCGGTGGGTGCAAGCTGAAGATCAAGGTGCGCGATGGAAACGTCATCAGCACAACCATGGGAGAGTTTCCCAATCCTCAATACAATCGCATCTGCACCAAAGGTCTGTCCCACTTGCAGCGCATTTACGATCCTGATCGTCTGAAGGTGCCGCTGCGCCGTGTGGGCGAGCGCGGTGCCGATCAATGGGAAGAAATCACGTGGGACGAGGCGATCGAGGAAATCGCCACAACATGGCAGGCGATTATCGATCAAGACGGCGCGGGAAGCATCGGCCTGGTGCCCAGTGCGGGCGGCAACTTCGGCTCAGCATCCACTCAGTATCCGCAGCGTCTGAGCAACGCGTTGGGGTTCACCACCATCAGCCCTTGTTATGACAACGGCTTGTTCGCTGGTGGCGGATTCTCGAAGGGAACGGGCGTAAACGAAATTACCGACATGCCCAACGCGAAGACCATCATCGTGTGGGGCGCCAATCCCTCCGAAGCGCAGACGCAGCACTGGCTGACCGAGGCCCACAATGGCGGCTCGAAGTTGATTACTATCGACCCGAACTACACCAACTGCGCCGCTAAGTCCGACCAGTGGATTCCCATTCGGCCGGCTACGGATACCGCCATGGTCATGGCCATGATGAATCTCTGTATCGATAACGGCTGGACCGATGAAGACTACATTAAAATCGGTACGGTGGGCCCCTTCTTGGTGAAGGAGGCCGACGGGCTGTATGTGCGTCTGAGCGATATCACGGGCGAGGCGCCTGCCAAGGATGCGGAAGATCCCATTGTGGTGACCGACGGCAACGGCAACTTCAGCGTGCCGGCAGATATTGCGAATCCGGTCATTGAAGGCACCTATGAGGTAAACGGAGTGAAGGCCACCTGTGCCTATACTCTGCTCAAAGAAGCCATCAAAGACTGGACGGTGGAGCGCGCGTCGGAGTTGTGCGACGTGCCGGTTGAGGTCATCACCGAGCTGGCTCGCGAGTACGCGCAGGAAGGTCCCTCAACTATTTACACGGGGCTTGGTCCCGACCATTACGTGAATGGCCACATGTTCTACTTCGCCGCTA
>OLQI01001736.1_pt1 | contig 12952 bp, 10 predicted proteins | sample 1672171 | NCBI WGS metagenome assembly OLQI01 (sample SAMEA3136655, study PRJEB25190) | human gut metagenome
AGGTGGGACGACGAAATCGAATTCTAACGAATTACCGATTTCTGTCCCACTCTCACTTTTCTCACGACGGAAAGTTTTTAATAAATGATTCATTCTTTCTAGCAAGTAGGAAATTAACTTGTTTTAGAATCACTCAAGTGATTTTATCTTCTACATATCATTCGTTTTTTCTGAGACTGAGATTTTAACTTCTCGGTCTTTTTTACCCTTTCTTATTGGAAAGTCCAGCAATTGAGGCTCCACATTTCTTCATAAGTTTGATATAATAAGAAGATAGAGATTGATAAGGAAAAGTAGCATTAGAAACAGGTATGTAAGATGAAAAAAATATTAGTAGTTGATGATGAAAAACCAATTTCAGATATTATCAAATTTAACATGGCAAAAGAGGGCTATGAAGTCTTGACAGCCTTTGATGGCCGGGAAGCTTTGGAAGTCTTTGCGGCTGAGAATCCGGATATTATTATTCTAGATTTGATGTTGCCAGAGATTGATGGTCTGGAAGTGGCGCGTACGATTCGCAAGACCAGCAATATGCCGATCATTGTCCTATCTGCTAAAGATACGGAATTTGATAAGGTTATCGGACTTGAAATCGGTGCGGATGACTATGTGACCAAACCCTTCTCTAATCGGGAATTGCAAGCGCGTGTGAAAGCCTTGTTGCGTCGTTCTGAGTTTGCGGCTGATCCTCAGCTTGAAAATGAGGCCGATACGGAAATTGTCATTGGTGATCTTCACATTCTTCCAGATGCCTTCTTGGTTCAAAAAGGCAACAAAGAATTGGACTTGACCCATCGTGAGTTTGAATTGCTCTATCACCTTGCGACCCATGTCGGTCAAGTGATGACCCGTGAACACCTTCTTGAGACGGTGTGGGGCTATGATTACTTTGGTGATGTTCGGACAGTGGACGTGACAGTTCGTCGTTTGCGTGAAAAAATCGAGGACACACCGGGACGTCCAGAATATATCTTGACCCGCCGTGGTGTCGGATATTATATGAGAAACAATGATTGATCAACTAAAACAATTTGTAATGTCGTCGAACTTTGTCTTTGTTCTGATTACGGTTGGGTTTATCATTGTGGTTGCCTTGCTTCTGTTAGAAAACCGTAGGGACAATATCAAGCTCCGACAACTAAACGCCAAAATTAAAGATCTGATTGCTGGGGATTACTCTGAAGTGGTCGACATGCAAGGAAGCCCAGAGCTGACCGATATGACCAACAGTATCAATGATCTATCTGAGGTCATTCGTCTGACGCATGAAAACCTTGAGCAGGAAACCAAGCGGCTGACTAGTATTCTAGCCTATATGACAGATGGAGTGCTTGCGACCAATAGACGGGGTCAGATCATCATGGTCAATGAAATGGCCGCCAAGCAATTGAATGTTAATCCAGATGAGGTGCTCAATACCAGTATTCTGGATTTGCTTTCGCTTGGAGATGACTATGATCTGCGCAGCTTGATTACAGAAGTACCAGAGTTGACCATCGATTCCCAGGATGAAAATGGGGAATACATAAGTCTTCGTGTGCGCTTTGCCTTGATTCGTCGCGAGTCAGGTTTTATCTCTGGTCTGGTAGCTGTTTTGCACGATACGACAGAGCAGGACAAGGAAGAGCGGGAGCGTCGCCTCTTTGTCTCCAATGTGAGTCATGAATTACGGACTCCTTTGACCAGTGTGAAATCCTATCTGGAAGCCCTAGACGATGGTGCTTTGTCAGAGCCAGTAGCACCAGATTTTGTCAAGGTTTCACTCAATGAAACCAACCGCATGATGCGCATGGTCACAGATCTATTGAGCTTGTCACGAATCGATAATGAAACCAGTCAGTTGGACATCGAGTTGACCAACTTTACGGCCTTTATTACCTTTATTTTAAACCGATTTGATAAGATCAAGAGTCAATCGCAAGAAGATACCAAGAAGTATGAACTGATCCGTGAATATCCAATCACCCCGATTTGGGTTGAAATTGATACGGATAAAATGACCCAGGTAATCGACAATATCTTGAACAATGCCATCAAATACTCACCCGATGGTGGGAAAATCAAGGTAGGGATGAAAACAACAGATGCCCAGTTGATTATCTCTATCTCAGATGAGGGCTTGGGAATTCCCAAGAAAGACTTGCCACGCATTTTTGATCGCTTTTACCGAGTGGATAAGGCGCGTAGCCGGGCCCAAGGTGGGACTGGTCTGGGCTTAGCCATTGCTAAGGAGATCATTAAGCAGCACAAAGGCTTTATTTGGGCCAAGAGTGAATATGGTAAGGGATCTACCTTTACCATTGTCTTGCCGTACGACAAAGATGCGATTAAAGACGACTGGGATACAGAAGAGGAAGAATAAGGAGTCAATGACAGAAGAGGGATTTAAGTACAGTATTTTAGCTTCAGGTTCTAGTGGAAATTCTTTCTACCTTGAGACACCAAAGAAAAAACTGCTCATTGATGCAGGTCTATCAGGGAAAAAGATTACGGGACTATTGGCTGAAATTGATCGCAAACCAGAAGATTTAGATGCCATTCTGATTACGCACGAACACTCAGACCATATCCATGGTGTGGGTGTTTTAGCGCGGAAATATGGGATGGATCTATATGCTAATGAAGCCACTTGGAAGGCTATGGAAGGGACCAAGTATCTAGGAAAGGTCGATGATGCTCAAAAGCATATCTTTGAAATGGGCAAGACCAAGACTTTCGGAGATATCGATATCGAGAGTTTTGGGGTCAGTCACGATGCTGCCGCCCCTCAATTCTATCGCTTTATGAAGGATGGCAAGAGCTTCGTCATGCTAACGGATACGGGCTATGTGAGTGATCGCTTGGCAGGTATCGTCGCGGATGCGGATGGCTATCTGATTGAGTCCAACCATGATGTAGAGATCCTTCGAGCAGGTTCGTATGCTTGGCGCTTGAAGCAGCGGATCTTGTCAGACCTAGGCCACCTTTCTAACGAAGACGGTGCAGATGCCATGATCCGAACCTTGGGAAATCGTACCAAGAAAATTTATCTGGGACATTTGTCAAAAGAGAACAATATCAAAGAATTGGCCCATATGACCATGGAGAATCAACTGGCTCGAGCAGATCTAGCTGTTGGCCATGATTTTGAGGTGCTAGATACCTCGCCAGATACCGCGACCCCTTTGACGAAGATATAAGATAGAAAACCACCTGCGGGTGGTTTTTTATATGTCTATTTGAGGAAATCTGCATCTAGTAATGAATTTGCTCTTTACCCAAAATTCGTGTATGATAGGAAAGAACGAATTCTGAGTGAGAATCACGAAAGTAGAGGAGAGATAATAAATGAAAAAAATGATGTTATTACTGGCTGGTTTGGTTGCTTTAACTGCTTGTAGTCAGTCTAAGCAAGCTACGAAAGAGTCGACTTCCAATCAAACGACGAAGGAAACAAAAGTATCAGAGTCTTCTAAAAAAGAAAAAGAATTGAAATTTGTTGTGGCCCCTCAATATGAAGGAAAGACGTCTGATCTTATTGAGTTAGGGAAGAAATTGGTTAAAGACCATCCTGAACTCGGAAGTGAAGGTAATATGGCGCTCTACTTCACGGGAGCTATTTCTGAAGGAAGAGCTGCACTCATGCTGGTCAATAAGACAGATGTAGATATCAAGAAAGATTTGAATTTTTCGATTTCTTGGTCTTATGATGGAAAATCTATTCTTGACAATCAAAAAGTTAGTTATTTTATCAAGGATAGTGGAGAATTACCATCTCATACAGCAACTATAATATTATTGCCATTAAATGAGGAACAACAGAGTATTGTGGATGGAATGTCAGATCCATCTAAGATGAAGCTTCAAATGTCAGATTTGAACGCTGTAGAGTGATTACGAAAAAAGAAACATACAAAGGAGAAGAAAATGCGCCTTGTTTATCTTACGATTGGTTTTGTATCATTGGGACTAGGAATTATTGGGATTCCTTTGCCGATTTTACCGACAACCCCCTTTTTACTGTTGTCGATGGCTTGCTTTGCTAAAAGTTCCAAACGCTTTGAAACTTGGCTCTACCAAACCAAGCTTTATCAAACCTATGTAGCGGATTACCGAGAGACCAAATCGATTGCCAAAGAACGGAAGAAATGGATCCTTCTTCAGATCTACATTCTGATGGGCATTTCCATCTATCTAGCCCCGATTATTTGGGTGAAGCTTGCTCTAGGGGCTTTGACGATTTTTATCACCTATTATCTCTTAAAAGTGATCCCTAATAAGCCCGAAAATCCAACAGAAGAAAATCCTGATTAAAATTGGAGAATTCAGGCCCTAGAACTAGGAAAAGAAGTGCGTTCGTGCTTCTTTTTTGGTATACTTAAAGGTATGAATTTATTAGAAAGTAGGCTTCCTATGGAGAAATTACAAGCCCTGTTATCGGAACGGTTTCAGATCGTTTTTTCAGATAGCAGTTTATTAGATACAGCTTTTACACACACCTCTTATGCCAATGAGCACCGCCTCTTAAAAATTTCACATAACGAACGTTTGGAATTTTTAGGAGACGCTGTTCTTCAATTAGTTATTTCCGAATATTTGTATAAGGAACACCCAAACAGACCGGAGGGAGATTTGTCCAAATTCCGTTCCATGATTGTCCGTGAAGAAAGTTTGGCTGGTTTTTCTCGGGATTGCCAATTTGACCGTTATATTAAACTAGGCAAAGGCGAAGAAAAATCAGGCGGTCGGGACCGCGATACGATTCTTGGGGATTTGTTTGAAGCCTTTTTAGGTGCCTTGCTCTTAGATCAAGGTGTGGAAGCGGTCAAACGCTTCATCTATCAGGTCATGATTCCTAAGGTTGAGACGGGTCAATTTTCTCAAGTCATTGACTACAAGACCCGTCTGCAAGAACTGTTACAGGTTCACGGAGATGTGGAGATCCAATACCAAGTGGTTAGCGAGTCCGGTCCAGCTCATGCCAAAGAGTTTGAAGTAGAAGTGTTCGTGAACGGTCAAACGATGGGACATGGTCATGGTCGTTCCAAGAAATTAGCGGAGCAGGAAGCAGCCCGCAATGCAGTTGAAACGAGGAATGATGGGCCATGTATCTAAAAGAGATTGAAATCCAAGGCTTTAAATCCTTTGCGGATAAGACAAAAGTCGTATTTGACAAAGGGGTCACTGCCGTTGTAGGGCCTAATGGATCTGGAAAATCAAATATCACGGAGAGCTTGCGCTGGGCCCTGGGGGAATCCAGTGTCAAGAGTCTACGTGGGGGCAAGATGCCCGATGTCATTTTTGCAGGGACAGAATCGCGAAAACCGCTGAATTATGCCTGTGTCACAGTTGTCTTAGATAACCAAGATGGTTTTATCCAACAGGCAGGGAAAGAAATTCGTGTCGAACGGCATATTTATCGTTCGGGAGACAGCGAGTACAAGATCGATGGTAAGAAAGTACGTCTCAGAGATGTGCATGATTTGTTCATGGATACGGGATTGGGACGGGATTCCTTCTCCATTATCTCTCAAGGACGGGTAGAGGAGATCTTTAACTCCAAACCGGAAGAACGCCGGGCAATCTTTGAAGAAGCTGCAGGTGTCTTGAAATTTAAGACGCGGCGCAAGGAAACCGAGACCAAACTCAACCAAACCCAGGAGAATTTGGACCGTCTGGAGGATATCCTCTATGAATTAGAAGGACAGATCCAACCTCTTGAAAAGCAAGCGACGGTTGCTCGCCGTTTCTTGGAATTAGACCAAGAACGGCAGGTTCTCTTGCTGGATGTTTTAGTTGCTCAAGTCGATTTGACAAAGGACCTTTATGAAAAGGCTGATCAAGAAGAAAATGCCATTCAAGAACAGTTGGCTTCTTATTACCAACGTCGTCAGGTCTTAGAAGAAGAGAATGTACGCATCAAGAAAGCCCGCCATCAGTTGGATGAGAGCTTAGCTGAGGACCAGGCCAGCTTGCTAGAGGTCACTCGTTTGATTAGTGATTTGGAAAAGCAAATCGAAGTAGCTAAGTTGCAATCGAGTCAAGCAGCCCATAGTCGCAGGGAAAATCTTGAGCGGCTGGATGCTGTTTTGGCCCGTCTGGAAGAAGCGAAAAATGAGCTGGCTCAAAAACAAGAGACACTAGCAGCACTTCAACAAAAGCTGACAGAGAACCGTCAGCAACAAGAAGAGTTGGAAAAAGAATTAGCCAACTACGAAGAAGATCCGGAACAAGTCATTGAGCATCTACGCGAGCAGTATGTCGCGCTCTTGCAGACGGAGGCTGAAAAATCGAATGAGCGGACAGCCATTGAGAGCCGGATCCAAGCACTCCTGCAAGAATCAAGCCATCGTCAAGAGGATTTGACCAAGGCACAAACAAACTTTGAAACTGCCAAGGAAAAAGAAGTCCGACAATTGGAAGAGTTGGAGCAGGCACAAGCGACGGTCAAAGGCCTATTAGCAGAATACCAAGAGCAATTGGTAAAAGTGGAGCAGGCCAAAGCTGCCTACCAAGAGGCTCAAGCGGCCATGTTTGACTTGATGGATGAGAGCAAGAATAAGCGGGCGCGGATCAATAGCTTGGAAGCTATTCAGAAGAACCATAGTAACTTCTATGCAGGCGTCAAGAGCGTTTTGCAAGAAGCAGAACGGTTAGGAGGCATCTGTGGGGCTGTTAGTGAGAATTTGAGTTTCTCAAAAGACTACCAGACGGCGCTTGAAATTGCTCTGGGAGCTAGCAGCCAACAGATCATTGTCGAAGATGAAAAGGCTGCAACGCGAGCGATCGATTTCTTGAAACGCAATCGCTTGGGACGGGCAACCTTCCTTCCGCTCACGACGATTAAAGCTCGTCAACTTTCTCCGCGGAATCTGGAGCTGATTCAAACCAGTGCAGGATTTTTAGGAATTGCGAGTGACTTAGTGACCTATGAGCATCGTTTTGAACAGATTTTCCAAAACTTGCTTGGCGTAACGGCCATCTTTGACACGACGGAGCATGCGCGTGAGGCGGCCCGTAAAGTCAATTATCAAGTTCGGATGGTGACCTTGGATGGGACCGAATTGCGGACCGGAGGATCGTACGCCGGTGGTGCTAATCGTTCCCAAAATACGGTCTTTGTCAAACCAGAATTGGATAGTTTGAAGCAGGAAATGCAAGCTCTGGATGCTCGTTTGAGAGAAGCAGAGCAGGAGGTCGAGACCAAGGACAATCTGCTCAAGCAGGCGCAAGAATACCTGGCTTCTATTCAGAGCCAAGGTGAGCAAGCGCGTCTGGAGCAACAGCGAGCCCAATTGGCCTACCAACAAAGCCAAGAGCAACTGAAAGAAATTCAGGAACTCTTAGAAGCTTTGAAGTCAGAATTGGCAACAGATGCGACCCAGTCTCTCCAAGAAGAGCAGGAGTCCCTTACTGAGCAATTGGCAGAAATTGAGCTTCAAAAAGAAAATTTGAACCGCGACATTGAAACAATGAAGTCGGACAAAGATGTTCTGCAACAAAAAGTACAAAACTTGCAAGAGCAATTGGCAGAACTGCGACTTCAACAGACGGAATGGTTGAGCCAACAAAGCTATGAGCAAACAGATGCTCGTCGCTTGGAAGAAACGATCTCTCAGTTGGAAGTAGAAGAGCATCAGTTGCAATTGCTGATTGAACAAGGCGAGGCCCAAGTTCAGACAGTCGATGTGGAGCAGCTAGCCAATCAATTGGCACAGGCCCAAGCCAAGAAAACGGACTTGGAACAAGGAGTTATTCGGAAACGCTTTGAGCTGGATGATTTGGAAGGCCAGGCCGAAGATGTGGCAGAACAGATGGAACAAGCTCGCAAGAAAAACGAAGAGTGGATTCGTCAACAAGCCAAGGCTGAAGCGACACGTGAAAAGCATGCGGATCGCTTGAACAAGCTCTTAACGCAAATTACCGATGAATTCATGCAAAGCTTTGACCAAGCCAAAGAACAGGCCAAACCTGTTGAAAATCTTGCAGCAGCTGAAAACCAGCTCAAGAGCATCGAAAAAGATATTAAGGCTCTTGGTCCAGTCAATGTGGATGCGATCGAGCAGTACGATGAGGTGAAGGGGCGCTTTGATTTCCTTTCCAGCCAGCGTGAGGATGTCTTGGCTGCGAAAAACATGCTTCTGTCCACCATCAACGACATGAATGACGAAGTTAAGGAACGCTTTAAATCAACTTTTGAAGCCATTCGTGAATCCTTCAAAGTCACTTTCCGTCAAATGTTTGGTGGGGGTTCTGCTGATTTGATTCTGACAGAGCCAGATCTGCTGACAGCTGGTGTTGAGATTTCTGTGCAGCCACCTGGTAAAAAGATCCAATCCTTAAACCTCATGAGTGGTGGAGAAAAGGCCTTGTCTGCCTTGGCTCTCTTGTTCTCGATTATTCGTGTCAAGACCATTCCATTTGTTATTCTGGATGAAGTAGAGGCTGCCCTAGATGAGGCCAATGTCAAGCGCTTTGGAGATTATCTGAACCGCTTTGATAAGGAAAGCCAATTTATTGTCGTGACGCACCGGAAGGGAACCATGTCAGCTGCAGATTCCATCTATGGTGTGACCATGCAGGAATCTGGGGTTTCTAAAATCGTCTCAGTAAAATTGAAAGACTTAGAAAATGAAGAATAATGATATTAAATTGATCGCTACGGATATGGATGGAACCTTTCTAAATGACCAACATCAGTACGATCAAGACCTTTTAAGCAAGGTGTTAGCAAGCTGCAAAGAAAAAGGCATCTATTTTGCTGCTGCGAGTGGCCGTGCCCTCCTTTCTCTCAAATCCCTCTTTAAAGGATTTGAGGACCAGATGATTTTCATTGCTGAAAATGGTAGTGTGGTAGAATTTCATGGAGAAGATCTCTACGAAGCGACCATGTCCAAAGACTTTTATTTGGGTGTTTTTGAGGCTTTGAAATCCTCACCTTATGCAGACCCGAATAAATTGCTTTTGACTGGGAAAAAAGGGAGCTATGTCTTAGAAACAGTAGATCCCGACTATCTGGCCTTGAGTCAGCACTACAATGAAAATATTCAAAAAGTGAAAAGTCTAGCGGATATTCAGGATGAAATCTTCAAATTGACCACCAACTTTGATGCAGCTCTTGTGCTTGAAGGTGAGCAATGGGTCACTGAGAATATCCCCGGTGTCAAAGCGATGACGACAGGTTTTGAATCGATTGATATTGTCCTCGATTATGTCGATAAGGGAGTGGCCATTACCGCCTTAGCGGATAAACTAGGGATCTCGATGGATCAGGTGATGGCTTTCGGGGATAACTTAAATGACCTCCATATGATGCAAGTCGTGGGCCATCCTGTAGCGCCAGAAAATGCACGTCCTGAAATCTTGGCGATTGCTGAAACAGTCATTGGTCACCATGAGACTGGTTCTGTCCTCCGCTACATGGAGGAAATTGTATGAGTAAGATTTCCTTGATTGCGCTGGATTTAGATGGGACCCTTCTCAATTCGGAAAAAAAGATCTCCCCTCGCAATAGAGCAGCTCTCGCTGCTGCACAGGCCCAAGGTGTCAAGGTGGTTCTAACCACTGGTCGTCCCTTGAAAGCCATGGATTTTCTTTTGGAAGAATTGGGAACAGCAGGCCTCAAAGAAGAGTATACGATTACCTTCAACGGTGGTCTAGTGCAGCGAAATAATGGAGAAATCCTCTCAAAAGTTGTCTTGGCACCAGAAGATGTAGCAACCATTCATGATGAAACAGCCCGTCTAGGCCTTCCGCTAGATGCTATCAGTGAGGGAACGGTTTATGAGATTCATGCAGATCGAAAGTCTCTCTATTCCCTTTACAATCCCTACCTGAACTTTATTGAAACAGATTTTAAAGACCTGCCATCCACGATTTCCTACAACAAGTGTGTGACAGCAGTCGATCAAGACTTTTTAGATGCAGCGATCAAGCAGATCAAGCCGGACTTATTTCAAGACTATGAAATTTTTAAATCTCGGGAAATGTTGCTGGAATGGTGCCCTAAAAATGTTCATAAGGCAACGGGTTAGTAGCTCTGGCTTCTATTTTGGGTCTTGAGGCAGATCAAGTCATGGCCTGTGGAGATGAAGCCAATGACCTGTCTATGATACAATGGGCTGGACTGGGGGTTGCCATGGGCAATGCGATTCCAGCAGTGAAGGAAGTTGCAACACTTGTGGCCCCTGTGACCAATGACCAAGATGCCGTCGCATGGGCAATTGAAAATTATGTGCTAAAGGAGAGTGAATAAATGGGATTATTTGATCGTTTATTTGGAAAAAAAGAAGAAACTGAAAAAGTGCTTCCGTCTTCTGAAGAAGTGACGGAAAGTACTGAGGTTGAAGAAACTGTCAAAGAGGAGCCGGCGGCTACCTTAAATGACAAGGAAGAGCAAAAAATCGCTGATATGGAGGCTTACTACCAAGAGCTTAAAGCGCGGATTGCAGCCACACATCAACCTGTTTCAACCGTCACTCAAGAAGAGTCATCAGTGGAACCTCTTGTTGAAGAAAATGTGACTTCAGAGACTCATGAAGACCAAGCAGCAGGAGAGGAGTCTCCGGTTGTCTTTGAATCCGCTCAAACAGAAACAAGTTCTGAAGAAGTTTCACCTGTAGCTGATGAAACGGAAACTGAGCCTCTTGAAGAAGTGAAAATTGAAGCGGAAGTTACTGAAAATGGTGAGGAAGCAGATGGGGCTAACGGTTCAGAAATGGAAGAAGAGTCACCAATTGCCTCTCCATCATCTGACGCTGAGCTAGTAGAAGCTCAGGATGAGGTTTCAGAACCTGAAGTATCAGAAGCGATTGCTCAAGTGGAGGAAACTTCAGAAGTGGCAGAAGCCGAGTCCAGACTTCCTGAAGGAGAAGCTGCATCAGCCGTTGAGGAAAGAACTGTTGAAGAGGCAGAGGAGCCAATTCAAGATGAGGTCGCACCTCAGCAAGAAACCATTCAGGAAAAATACGATCGTAGCTTGAAAAAGACACGGACTGGATTTGGAGCACGCCTCAATGCCTTCTTTGCCAATTTCCGTTCAGTTGATGAAGAATTCTTTGAAGAATTGGAAGAACTCTTGATCATGAGTGACGTTGGGGTTCAAGTGGCCTCTAATTTAACCGAAGAGTTGCGCTATGAAGCCCGTTTGGAAAATGCCAAAAAACCAGATGCTCTCAAGCGCGTGATCATCGAAAAATTGGTGGACTTGTATGAAAAGGATGGCCAATTTAATGAAGCCATTCGTTTTCAAGATGGTCTTACGGTCATGCTCTTTGTTGGGGTCAATGGAGTTGGTAAAACAACCTCTATCGGGAAGTTAGCCCACCGCTACAAACAAGAAGGCAAGAAAGTCATGTTGGTTGCAGCAGATACTTTCCGTGCAGGAGCAGTAGCTCAACTGGCAGAATGGGGACGCCGCGTAGATGTTCCAGTTGTAACAGGTCCTGAAAAATCAGATCCTGCTAGCGTCGTCTTTGATGGAATGGAACGCGCGATTGCTGAAAATATCGATGTCCTGATGATTGATACAGCTGGTCGTCTGCAAAACAAGGACAACCTCATGGCGGAGCTTGAAAAAATCGGCCGCATTATCAAGCGTGTGGTACCTGATGCACCGCATGAAACCTTGCTGGCCCTCGATGCATCAACTGGTCAAAATGCCTTGGTGCAAGCTAAAGAATTTTCAAAAATTACGCCTGTGACAGGAATTGTATTGACCAAGATCGATGGAACGGCTCGAGGTGGGGTCGTCCTTGCGATCCGTGAAGAGTTGGACATTCCAGTGAAGTTGATTGGATTCGGAGAAAAGATTGATGATATCGGACCATTCCACTCAGAAAACTTCATGAGAGGCCTCTTGGAAGGCTTGATTTAAGAGTCGAATAGAAAAAGACAAATTGTTGGAAGAACAATTTGTCTTTTTGTTTCCTTGCGCTATCAAAAAAACCACCCGAAGGTGGCTTTCCTTAATTCTTAGGTTCAGGTTTCCAAACCCATTCAGCTCCGTATTCTGCAAGGAGATCATCGGATGCAGTTGGTCCCATGGATCCAGACTTGTATTCATAGAGCGGCGCTCCATTTTCGGCCCATAGTTTTTCAATCCGGTCAATCAATTGCCATGAAGCACGGACTTCGTGCCAGTGGCTGTAATTGGTTGAGTCATTGTTCAAAACGTCGAAAATTAATTTTTCATAAGGCTCTGGTGAAGCCCCAGTTGCGGTCGCATCTGTTTCGTAATCAAAGGAAATCGGTGCGATGCTGAATGTTTCTCCGACCTCTTTCCCGTTGATGCTCAATGAGAAACCTTCGTTTGGTTGGATATAAATGGTCAAGACATTTGGTTGCAAGCCATGTCCAAAGATGGAGTCGGTTTGCTTGAAGACCACATTGACCATGGTTCCTTTTTGGGTCAAGCGTTTTCCGGTACGGAAGAAGAAAGGCACACCGCGGAAGCGATCGCTATCAACAAAGAATGCACCAGAAGCATAGGTTTCTGTAGTAGATTCAGGGTCGACATTGGGCTCACTGCGATAAGAGATATCTTTTTTCCCTTCGATCGTACCTGAATGGTATTGACCACGGATAAAGAATTTCTTCAATTCGTCATCTGTTGGATTGTGCAATTGCTCAAAAACTTTAACTTTTTCTGCCCGAATCGCATCCTTAGTAAAGGTAGCTGGTTTATCCATGGCAAGCAATGACAAAAGCTGAAGGGTATGGTTTTGCACCATGTCCCGAAGGGCCCCCGAGTGATCATAGTAGCCACCGCGTTCTTCAACACCCAAGCGTTCAGCAAAGGTAATTTGGATATTGTCAATAAAGTCTCGGTTCCAGAGGTTGTCAAAAATGAGATTGCCGAAACGAATGGCAAAGATATTTTGGATCATTTCTTTTCCAAGGTAGTGGTCGATCCGGAAGATTTGTTCTTCATCAAAGGTTTCTTCCAATTCCTTGTTGAGCTGACTTGCCG
>OLQI01001739.1_pt1 | contig 12926 bp, 39 predicted proteins | sample 1672171 | NCBI WGS metagenome assembly OLQI01 (sample SAMEA3136655, study PRJEB25190) | human gut metagenome
TACTGTTTAGATTGGGAAGAAATAGGTTATAAATACCTGTATGAACCTGATGAAGAAGAAGTTGAAGAAGCTTGTGATGGAAACGAATGGGAGTTTCTTGAAGATGGAACATATTATGCAGCATAAATTATAAGACAACTGGGAAGTACATGGTACCAGTTGTCTTTTTTAGTACAAAAATGGAGGTAAGAAAAATGATTAAAATTCTTGTAAGATTAGATTTTTTCTATGACGATGAAGATGCAATTGATCAATTTATATTGATGGTAAAAAGTGGCACATCATTTGATGACGTAGAGGACGAATTGCTGAAAGCTCATAAATTTCTTTGCAAAGAAGATGAAACGGATTTGTATGGAAAATGTGGAAGAATACCACTTACATTAATTAACTATGTTTGCGAAAAAAATGGATGGAAATATTACAATTTAGAGTATGATATTGACTTAAATCTTGACTGAAAGGCAGTAAGGAAAAATGATTAGATGCGCAATGGATATATCAATTCCAGAAAATGACAAATGTGATATATGCTGTATTCATTGTAGTGATAAAAATTGTGAATATAGATGTGTTGGAGTCGATAAATGTAAAACAGAAGATGAAATTAAGAAATATTGTATTAATGCATATTAAATGGAGGTAAGAGAGAATGAACAAAATGAAAGAAATTTTAAGTCACAGTGGCAGCGCAGAGATGATGATTATTTATTATATGCTTGACAAGGGAATTGAAAATTTAAAATCCATTACAGAAGATGATATAAAAACTGTAAGAGGAAATGGGTTAATGACAGAAGAGTTTTGCCAGTCAATTGTTAGAACTGCGGTTCGGATTGCAAATGAGTGTGATACTCATGAAATTTTACAATACATCAGATGTGAAGCATGGTTTACTCCTGCAGTAAAAGAAATCGAAATATGTAAGGCAGTAAGGTCAAATTACAGTTGGGAATATTTATGTAATGAGATGGATGTTGATCCAGAAGAAACAGATTATATGAAATTAAAATTTATTGTGGAGGAACCGTAATGAACAAAACATTAGATAGTACTCTTGATGAGTTATTAAACAAGCTTGGTAAGACAAAAGAAGATTTAGTAATGGAGTTGGATGAACTTAATAAGTGGATGGAAACAACTAACTATAGACATGGTTTTACCGGAATGGAAGGGTTCGTTTCATTAGGTTATATGTTTTATAAGAAAAAAGTTTTCGAAGGTAAAGTTGATGATGTATTGAATCGTGCAGATGATTGGGGTTATGACATCAGTTGGGAAGAAGCTGAAGAAGTTGTTATATTGTTTCAAAGAATTTATGACTGTAACTTAAGTGAGAATGACCAGATTGAGAACTGTATCAAAACTGTTATACAGAAAGGAAACTGAAAAATGGCAGAAATTACTCATATGATTAACGTAACTGATAAACAGTTTAATGATTTAAAAAATTGTTTGAGTGGGAATCCTGAGTTTTTATTGTTCTCAACAAATCTATCAGATACAACATTAAAAGTTGATTTAAAGCAAGAAAAAGAGGAAAAGGATAGTGCAGAAAACATTGTAGTTCGGTGGATGAATGATATTAGAAAGAAAACAATCAGCTTTACTGATTATTCGAGTGCAACGAAAATGTTAGGAGAAATTAAATCTTATTGTGAGGTAGTGATTGTGGCAGTAACTTCAAAATAAAATGTAGATTTTGTGGAGGTAGGAAAATGAAGGTATTAGCATTTTGTGATGTTGACAAGGGAATTTTAAAAGATGCAGCAGGTCACACTTACATAGACGATTATAGTGTAGATGATATTCTTAGTGACTTTGACAATGAATTTAACTGGCTCAATCAGTCCGGTGTAAATCTTGATGGATTTACAGAATTTGATTCTTACGAAGAAGACGAAGAATACCAGGCATACATATTTAGATATGGATCTGGATATGTGCCAAGCGGAAAAGCTACACTCAATAAAATGTTGTGCGAAGAGAGATTGCTGAAACGTTTACGTGAATTACCAGAAGAGAAATACGATGTAACTCGGTATAAAATCTTGAAGAGAACAGTGTACACGGTTTGTACAAAATACGAGGAGGTGTGCTGATTATGACGACAAGAGAAAAGATTAGGCAAGTAGAGTTGTTAAATAGCAGTACTCCGAATGGCATGATTATTGATTCAGATACAATTTTAGCCGATTTATTACAAGATGTTGATAATGAGGTTACTGGATTTTCACAGGATATTTTTAACATCTACAAAAGAAGCAAGGATAAAGATGCAGTAAAGCAAATGTTTTTTGAATTTACAGGTACGGAATTTGATGATTACTTGGATAAATGTATGAAAGAGATTACGAGAGGTAATTAATATGAGAAGAACGCCACAGATTATAGTTAAACAAACAGAGGAATGGCTGGATGAACGATGGAGAATTTTATGGATGGATAATCCACCAAGGCAAGCTGATCTAAGTTATTACAAAGGTGCAATTAAAGCTGTAGAGTTTCTTGGATATAGTTGGAAAAGAGATGAAAACGGAGAGCACACTATTATAAAGGACTGATGTAATGTTAGAACAAATAACCCTAAAGAAGAAGTGTTAGCTACCATCGAACAGTTAGCAAGCGAAATTGAAAGTGAGATTTGATAAATGGAAGAAATTACATGGACATTTTTTGTATTAGATTTTGATGACACATTTGATAATGAGGAGCCGGATAGTTTAGGATGTGCACCATTAGTTTTTATGGTTCCAGAAAGTCAAATAGATGCTGTTAAATATTTAGCGTATGATGCTCACGATGCTTTTCATGAAGATATAGATGGAAACACATGTATTGGAGATTATTTTACTGATTTTCTTGATAAAAATAAAATTCCATATATGTTAGTTGGTATGATTCCATTACCTTTTATCAAGAGAAGTTGTAACTATTTGGCTGATGATATACATACGGTATCAATCTGATAAAAGAGATATTTTATCGCAAAAATATTACAATATATTGTGCTCAAATTAAAAGATGAACACTATATATAGTGTATAAAAATTATTAAAGGAGAATTAAATTATGGCAAAGGAATTTATTTATACAAAAGTACAGGATCTTGGTAAGATTGGTAATAAAACTGTTGAGATTGGTCACTACATAGTAGATGGTAAAGTAATGCCTGATAAAGTTTATATGGTAAATCACTTTACAAGAAAGAATGGAACCGAGGACAGTAAGGCAACTGCAATTTGTGCTATTGGTGAAGCAAAGGAAATCGGAAAGCTGCTTATGGAGGTAGAAGCGAAATGAATGATCTGAATAGATATTGTGTCGAAGTAAAATTAACATATGAGTATGAAGTTCTAGCTATGACACCAAAACAGGCAGAGGCGATTGTAAAAAGTAGATTTGACCCTAATTTTACTGTTGATAACGTTAAAGTTGAACTTAAGAGAAAAGAGGATATTTAATGACAATAAGAGATTTACTTGATCAGGTGGAAATTTAAGGACCTGTTAGTGTGCTAGAGAATGTTGAAGATGTAAATAAAATTTTATACGAAGGATACGGATGTTGTTTAAGTAAAAAAGCAAAAGTATATTTAGATAGAGAGATTACTTATATATATCCGTCTTATCAAGATCTTGGAGCTGGTGTTGTTATTGAAATAAAATAGCAATTTGGTCTGGAGGAAAATTATGGCAAAGAAAATTGTAATAGATAAAAATACTTATGAATGCCCAGCTTATGGATATAGATGGTCAAGGCAAATTGGAATGGCTGATTTATCATTTGACGAAAAAGAATGTTGTCCATGTTGTCCTGATTGCGGAGAACTTATTGAAGATGGAGACGATGATTGATAGCAATTTGGTCTGAAGAATGGAGATTAAAATATTTTAATAATCTCATTGACATTAGGATATACTTTGTATATACTATAAATAAGAGTATATCCGTTGTATATACTTCTTCTTTGAGGAGGAAAAATATGGCAAATGTAACCACAATGGCAAAAGATAACAAATTTACGTTTCAAACAGCAGTTAGGAGGTGGGGAAATAGTCAAGGCATAAGGCTGTCGAAAGAGATAATCACTAGGATGAATTTAGCAGAAAATGATACGGTAGGAATTAGTATAGACAATGGAAAAATGGTTATTGAAAAAATCAATAAACCTAAATACTCTAATTTAACTGAAAGGCTGGAAGCATTCTATAAAAAACCTATTGATGAAATTTATGTAGAAAGCACTCAAGAGGTAGATATGGGATCTCCAAAAGGTAATGAAGTTTGGTAGAATTTAACCAAGGTGATATAATTTTTATGGACTTTAATCCGCAACAAGGACACGAACAAATGGGTAAAAGACCTGCACTTGTTTTAAGTAATAATATTTTAAATAATCACAGTTCTTTAATTCTTGTTTGTCCAATAACAAATACTAACAAAGAACACCCATTTCATGTACCACTTGACGACAGAACAGAAACCACCGGTGTTATATTATGTGACCAAGCAAAAATGCTAGATGTAAAAGCACGAAACGCAAAGTACAAAGAAAAATGTCCGGAAGATTTATGGGAAGAAGCAAAAGACATAATAATAAGTTTTATGTAAAATATGAAAGAGACACTATTTAATTAGCGTCTCTTTTTTTATTAATTTTTTAGATTATTAGAAGTAATTATTAAATGTAAAACAAGAATTTTACAAGAGAAAGTGAGATGGAAAATGAGCAAGCCGTGTGAAATTATTTTTAATACGAAATGGGGGTATTGTATGCAACCCATAAAATGTAAGTCTATATCAGCTGCAATTAGGCTTGCAAAGGAAAATGAAATGGCATTCAGAATCTTTGTTGATGGTAAGTGTATAAAAAATGGATGGTATAAGTGAGGTGAAAAATATGGCATTAATTAAGTCTGATGTTTTATTTCATATAAAAGGTGCAAATAAAGTATCAAAGCAAAGAGTCAGCTTACGTCCGGTTGAACATCACTATGAAACTGAAGGTGAAGAAGAATATACTAAATATAGTTGTCAATTATGTGAGAGTATTGCAAAATCGTACCCTAATAAGCTTATGGATAAAGACGAGCAGTTTATTCAGTTTTCATTACCAAAAGGAATTGATCGATGTCCTTGTTGTGGTGTATATATTAACTGGAATTATAAGGAGATAAGGTAAAATGAACAATGTGAATGTAAGAATAAAATATAGAACAGGTAAGTATACACTAATTGATGAAAATGTAGAAGAAGTTGTTTCGTGTTCTGAGTCACAAGCAATTCATGATTTAGTTTCAAAATTTCTATATTTCAATCCAAACTACAAAATTGAAATTATAGAATCTGAAATTATAAAAAATTAAACAAGATTTTCAACGAGAGGTATAAAAATGTCAAAATTAAATTGGAATATAGTTCATGAATGTGATGATGAAGATGGAAATCCAACTCAGTGGTCTTCAGAAATTAATCATCCAAAATACGGAAAATATTGTTGGATTAATGATATGGGTGATTATTTTGGAGTAGAAGTTGATTATGGAGGCTTTACAGAACTAGTTGAATGTAAGTCGCTTATAAGTGCAAAAAGATGGGTGGCTACACAGTTAATAAAACGATGATTTGAAAGGAGGATAATATGGTTAAGGACGCAACATTTATTTCAGTTTGGGATGGTGGTTTCGAATTACTTAGCAGCTGTAAGGTAAACACAGAAACAAGAGAAGTATTTAATATTGAACAATTTGAAGATGCAGTTGACGATGATGGAGATGAGTTAGAAAACCTCATTAGAGAATATATAATTGTGAATGGTACAGAATACTGTGTTGAAAGTGCTGATTCTAAAACAGATAAAGATTATTGGTATAAATAAATTATAATATAAAGTGAATGATTGGAGTAGAATAATATACAGAGAATACAAATTTGAAAGAGCTGCTTGAAGATTATGAATTATGGCAGATTAGATAGTCTGGAGGTGTGAGATATGAAATATTATAAAACAACAGAAAAAATATATGATTTTTGTAAGTCTTACATAGATGAGCATGGTTACGCTCCAACAATAAGAGAAATCGGAAAGGGAGTTGGGCTTAGTAGTACATCAGTCGTACATAGACATATGCAACGATTATTTAGAAATGGTAGGTTTGAAACAGAACATCCTGGAGAAGCAAGGGCATTCAGAGTTATATCACAAAACAGCAAATCAACAAATAAATCAATTGATAAAGATGGATTACTAGATTATATAAAGGAAGAATTTCCAGGAGTAATTGATACACATTGGAACTGGGATGTATTAGAAAATATTATTGATTATGTAACATCCAAATATAATGGAGAAGAGTTAATAAAATTTTTAATGAATATAATTCCAGAAGTTACATATGAAGAATATCTAATGTTTATGTAGAAATAAAAGTCGTATTTGATTGGAGGAAATGTTATGACAAGAGATGAATTGCGGAAAGAATTAAAAACTGGTGTGAAATTAGAAGATATATTTGAATTCACAGAAGGTCAGGATTGTCTAATCTATAAAGGAAAATTTCTTCCTGGCATTATTGGAGATGATATTTGTTATATTTCTGATCTTTCTTTAGTTGATATCCCAGTTAATAAGAGTATTGTCAAAAGTTATGAGCGTTATGGGTCGGTGTTATACAACAAATGACTTTATAAAAGAATGCAATGGGCATGAAAATATTGCAGAAGATTTATTTAATTATGTTGATTGGCAAACTCCTAATATTAATGATTTTATGGAAGGGTACGATGATAAGGAGCAGTTTTTTAAAGAATATAGATTTCCTATGGACGATTTGTTTGTAACAGAAGAAATGAAAGATTTATTATCCAGAGTTGCAGATTTAGCAGCACAGGCTTCAGAAGAGGTTTATGACGATGACGATGATAATGGAACCTATGGAATTCTTTCTCTTAGCGACCAGCTATATGAGAAAATTAATAGATACTTGGAGCGTGATAGCGATGACTAAATATCAGCAAGCGAAAAATAAAATACGTGATCTGGCTGCAGACTGGCAGTCGGATTTTGAAAACAACAATTACTCCTGGTTGGAATTACTCCAATGGCAGGAGTTTTTTAGTACAAAGGCAAAACGATATGGATTGGTAAATGAATTTCGTGAGAACGGAATTATTTGAAAGGAGAAGATATAGATGAAAGAGACAATTGAGTATTTAAAAAAGGACCGAAAAGTAAATGACACTTTTATGAAAAAGCTTCAGAAAGTAGGATTTGAAATTGATTATACACGATGTGGTTATTGGAATAATGTAGAATGCGTTCGGATTGGAAGAAGCTGCATACCCTTGTATGAAACACACTTTTCTGATAATGGAAATTCAGAGTCATTAGATTATAGATATCAGAACGATGTAATTAAAGATATCTACAACGCACTTGAAAAAGAAAAGAGAAATGCCGAAGAATCAGATAAGATGGTTGACGATTTCTTTGCAAAACTTGGACTGAGGGAGGGTTAACAATGAAAATTGCAAGAATGTGGACATTAAGTACAGCGCATATTTCAAGAGAAACAGACAAATGGTTAATATGGCAAGTAAAAGAACCGACTGAGGGATTATGCGTGTATAAAAAAACTGGTGGATATTTTGTTTATGTGCCAGATGATTTTGATTATGAAGAAATGAATCTTCCGGAAGATATTGAAACAATAATTGCTTTTGCAATTGGATGTGGCGTAGATTGGATCTGTCTTGATTCCGATGGTCCGATTGAGAATGGATTTAAAACATATGAATGGTGAGGATAAGTTATGACTGAATTAGAAAAACAAAAATGCAACAAACTTATGTGGGAAGGAATCAGGAACGGAAGAGAAGCACAAGAAGTTTTCAAGCGAACCAATATATCTGCGGTACAGATGAGGTTTGCTGATCAGAAAATTGGTTATGCTCAAGGAGTTAACCAGGCACTTGCTTACATTGGTTATAGCCATCCAGATATGAAAATGTTATGGGATGTAATTTGAAAAAGGTGATTAAATGAGAGAAGAATGGGTTTGTACAGATTTAGATAGCAGTCAATATTGCAAGATAAATTCGGATGGAACATATAGTTTTATAGAAAAAGTATGGTTAGATATTTGTAAGGGAGATCCTGGATATCCGGATAAAAAATATACAGTAAAAACTGCTTTGGTCGATCTCGATGATTATACAGAGCATGAAAAGGAATGTAATATTTCCGGATATTACGATTCTATTGAATCATTAAGAGAAAATTATGATGATTATTCTGATCAGATTATTGCGGAATGTATTTTTGAAGAAATGACAGATGGCAGCGCTTCAACTACTGAAATGATGACAGAAAAAGAAGCAGATGATTATATTCAGAAATATATTTCAGAAAGATAAAATCGAGTTTTTACGGAGGTAAGGCAAATGAAAATTTATATGTTGAAAGAATATAATACGCAGCGTATTGCCTGTGTGTCTGAAGATATAAAACTGATTAGAAAAACAATGTGTGATAGAAAATATTTTGATCCAGAATACAAGGATTACCCTCTGCTTTCGATTTATGAAAATGGTGTTAAAATTAAAAGTATTGAAGGTTGTGAGGTATTAAATCATATTGCAAGAGAAATTAACAATTTGAATAAGTGAGGTAGGCAAAATGGGAACGACAGTTGGAGATTTGCTTTCATTACAAAATGGTTCTTTTGGAACAGTAAAAATATACAATAGAAAGGAAATATTTTCAGGATCTGTTAAAAAAGCCATAGAATTATATTCTAAGTACAATGTGGTGAGCTTTGGAACAAATTGGTATGAAGATTTGTGTATATATGTAGAAGATTAATATGAAATCAACTTTTTATGGAGGCTGAAATGGACAAAAGATATTGGACAGCTGAAGAAGAGAAATATATGAATAAATATTATTTGCGACAGCCTAACAAGCGAACTGCAAAAGCTCTCAATCGAACAGTTGAATCTGTTCGGAAGAAAGCTGCTAGAATGGGAATCAATACATATTATGATGGGTATCTGAGTGCTAGAGTGCTTGGAAGATGCTTTAGTACGAATGAGAGAGCGGTAAAAAGATGGGTGGAAAAATTCAATCTTCCGGCAATCAAGGTAAAAGAGCCAAACCGTACAAGATATCAGATAGATCCAGAGCAATTTTGGAAATGGGCAGATACTCACCGAAGTATAATCAATTGGTCTGGTTATGATTTATGTTCCATTCTTCCAGAACCACGTTGGGTTGAATTTGAGCAAGCGAGATATAAAACAAAACGTCATGGGCAAAGGTTTACGGACAATGAAATTGTTAGGATAAAACATATGAAGCACCGTGGATTAAATACAAAAGAAATTGCTGCAGAGATGGGAAGAACGGAAGTAAGTATTAGACACGTATTAAAAAAAATTGCATAAGGAGTGATAAATATGACGAATTATAAACCTAAACATGGCGATATGGAACTTTGGTTAATTTGCGCCGCGATTAAGGGAGATAATGATAAAATTTTAAAAATGGCTAAAAGTGAGAAAGATGGAACATATCCGGTAAAATTTGAAGTTGGCGGAATTGAATTGGACTTTTCAGTAGTTGCAAAGAGAATTGAGGATTCTATTGATGAGCTGGTTGCATCAAAAGCACAAGAATTTCTGGATGATAAATATGAAAATTTAATTAAAGGTATAAGTGATATCCAGGAACGAATATATGATCAGAAAGAGAAGTTTTTCAAATACAAAGATGAGTGAGGTAAGTAAAATGGACCGGCTTGATAAGGTAATTGGCTATTTGAAAAGTAACACAACATCGGAAAGATCCGATGGAGATCAACTTATTCAATTGGCATGTAATTGTATTAAATATGCAGATTTCTACACAGGACGTAGTTCTAAGAACTGGACAGCAAGGGAACTATTTGATGGGGTATTAACAGAGGACCAGATAAAAGAAATTTTTGATTCGGAGGTGTGATTATGGTTGACAAGCGAAATAATAATAAAAAATATGTGATGATTGTTACAAGTGAGGATGAAAGATATAATCCAAATGCTCCACATGATGGGGTTGGTGTTCAGCTCGGATTCTTTGTAGATCATCCCTGGGAAGGCAGATTTGAATGTTGCATAGATGGAGACAATTTTAGAGAGCTAAGTGAAGAAATAGAAAAAGCTGATGTTGAAGGGCTTTTTTATCAGCTTTATGAGAACGAAGACGGAAATCGTATTGGATATGGCACAGTTGATTATGATGCTATCCAGGACGAGATTGATGAATACGAAGCTAAGAACATGGAAAACATTGAGGCTTTGTCATATAATGTCCAGTACGGAGATGAAATACTTTTAACAACACCACATTTAGGATACGCTGGCATGTGTAAATATTATTTTCAACAGCAGATACTTGATGGTATATTTGATGAAAACTGGAATATTAAACCGGGAGAGAGAAGATATGTCGCAAACAAAATTGTCATTGAACCAGTAAAATGATGGAGGTATTAAGAATTAAGAATGGAAAATTATTATAAACGTACTTTTGATGGTGCTGTTTTCACAGAAGAGAAATTAAAAATATTTTACCTACAAATACTAAATATAAAAGAAAATAATTTTCACGCATGGCTTAATGAGAATCTGGCTAAGGGAAATCTTAAAATTATTTCCATGATCGAGTATACGAGAAAATTAATAAATGATTATAATCGGATGAAATAAACGGAGGTATAATATGGGCAGTTTTAGTTGGTTAAGAGCAGATAAGACAACAAAGCGAAAAAATCTCACTGAAGGAGATCGCTACAAGATACTTATTCCAAAGGAATTTGGTGGTGGATTTATTAAAGACACATATTATGATTATGGATATGTTTTTCATGGAACAGAAAATGAAGCAGATCTATATGGGATTCTGGCATATTGGAATGGTTGTGAAGGAATGGATTATTCGTATGAGTGTGGACATTATCCAAAAACAATGGAAGAAATCCTTAAATATGGAAATACATGCAAGCAGTCAAATCGCACTATAGGAATTAGTGTTGGATGTGGAAAAGAATGTATTGATAAACTAAAATACCCTTTAAAGCTTGTTTCTGCTTCTTACAAGGGAACTTATGAAGATTGTGAAGGTCGCAGTTACAATGATCCTGAACAGGGATTTATAAAGACTTACTGGTAATAAAATGAGAGTTTCAAAGAGGTGACATAATGGAAATAATCATTATTACAGGTCAACGAAATGGAAGTTTATATCTTGCAGGGAATTATGAACATGTAAAGTATTTTCCAGAACAAAGCACATTACATCCTTATAAACTATCTGAAAAAATTTTGAAATTATGTGATACGTATTTTAAAGCAAATGAAGATTTGATTATAACCACATACTCTGAAATTGTATTAGATTCTGTTAGGTTATGGGGAGCAAGAACTGGACACTGTGATATTTTGAAATGTATTAACTGCATGGATAATGGAGAAATCCGCACATCTGGATTTAATGAATACGGAGAGATGGATGTTTGGGAGAACGGAATATTTGACATTAAAAAAGTTATCCTAAAAGAATTGTTTAATATTAAAAAATGGAAAATGAATAGTTGAAAAATTGCTTTCAAGGTGAAGAATGGAGATGATTAAATGAAGATTACAAAGGAAATGGTAATGAACCTAAATATTGAATTAGCTATTAAAGGTTGTCCATTTAGATATAAATTTGTTGATGATATGATTATAAGTTCAATGGAAATTACACTTCCAAGTATGAATTGCGTTGATAGTTTTATTGTCAACCCAACAAAAGAATTTTTCGATTGGTTAAAATTATGGTTCAAAGAGAAATATAAAATAGAGCTTAATTGCAATAATACAGGAAGTGTTATGTGGAGTAATAATTTTAGCGAGGATTAATACATGGATGACATAGATATTATCATAGAAGTTGATGGATGGACTATTAAGGCAAACACAGATATGATTGAAGAAGATGTGATTCGGCAGCGAATGGGATTGAAACCTAAAAACGAGTAGATAAGCGATCAGATTAATTTCTGGTCGCTTTTGTAAAAGTTGGATTTTGCAAGAGAAATTTACTGACAATACGAGATAAATGTGGTATGATTTAAGAAATTAACTGTACGTGAAATAATTGGAATGGAGGAAAGAAAATGTCACATTATGGAAATGATGATCGGTTTGATCATATCTTTTTTTACGATTCTGATGATTTCTTGAGTAGTAATAAGAAAATATTAGCATCTCAACTAGAACAATTTGCAGAAATGTTTGAAAAAGGTAGAAAAAGAGAGTATGGGTACTCAAAGTTTAGGCTTATTTATGGCTGCACAACAGATGACTATGAGATGGACATTTTAAAGCATGAATGCTTAGAATTCAATAAAGGTGTCATGACAAATGAAGAGAAAGAGTTTTTTAAGGAACTTTTATTTGTAAAAAATGCACAACCATACATAGATGCAGGTTATCTTGTATACGATGGAAAAAAGACTAAGCCACCTATACATGCATATGCTCCAGCAACAACAGATGATTACTGGTTTCCAACGGAAAAATGTAAAATTGACTACGAAAAATATGTAGAGGAAAAGAAGCAGAAAAAATACAATGAAGCTTTGAGGAAAGCAGCTATAGAAGCCGGTGTATTGTCAACGGATGGAACAGGAAAACCAGCGGAATTTTGTAACCCAGATTGTTATACAAATATTCCTATTTTTACAACCGATCAGATTAAAATAGGATTAGGATTACTTGTTGTATCCGGAATACTTCTTGTTACAATATTTGCACCTTTTATTGTATTAATTTGGGTTTGGTATCTTTGTGACGTTTATAAAGATTATAAACAAAGGCAATTTGCAGCAGAGCGATATTAT
>OLQI01001744.1_pt1 | contig 12853 bp, 10 predicted proteins | sample 1672171 | NCBI WGS metagenome assembly OLQI01 (sample SAMEA3136655, study PRJEB25190) | human gut metagenome
CGTTGTATGAGTGTTGATTTTAGCTTTATATCCTAATTTATTAAATGTGTCTTTAACTCCAAAATTCATACCAAGTCTTTCAAAGTCTTTTAATAATTGTTTTTGCAACCCCTGATCCAAACCTGAAAATATTGTTAATGAAACTCCTAAACTCATTCTGTCGAAAAAACAATATATATCTGCATAATCTCTAATACTTTTTTCAAGCTGATCAATATGGTTATTCATATGCTCTAAACGACTATGATTATAGTCAGAATTCAAAGGGATTCTTAAACGAATGGTTTCTAAATAAGCAACTAGTTCATTTTCATCGCTTATTTCTGTAGATGTTAGAATTCGATATGCCATTATGGATTTAAACCGTAATTCATAGCCAAGAATATTTTTAATGATTATTGGATATTTTGATCTTTCGTCTTTAAATAAATTGAAATATTCGCTAAACTCAACATCTCTTTCATAAATATGTTTACCATCATCTTTAATCTCATTTCCATCTTTATCACATTTAGAGAAACGATGTTTGTAAGGTGTAATCACATTTATATAATTATATTTAAAAAGTATATCTCGAGCTTGTTCCTCGTGGATACTATTAAAAGTTATTTTTTTATTACTCTTTAGATATTCGATTTGACTCTGAGTGTTTTTAGCCGGTTTATATATTGACATTATATCCCTCCTTTTATTTTTCTATATTCAAAATCCAAATATAATTACATATCAAAATTACTTATTATCACTCTTAACTCTTTCATATTCCATTTGAGCTACTGTATCCACTGTGTGCTGGCCTTTGTTGTCAAGCAATCTATAAATTTCTAGGTGTTTGCGCTCGTAATCCGTCAATACAATATCAGATGATTCATCACCATATATCATTACATCTGTAGTAACACCGAATAGATTAGCTAATTTTTGCACTATATCCATTGGAGGTGTAGACTTGTTAGTAATCCACATTGAAACAGTACTTTCGCCACGTCCCACTTTTTCTCCTTTTCCATTTAATTATAAAATATATTCAATAACATTCAAAATAATCATAGTAAAACTTCAAACAAATTGAAGCATATTATGGATGTATTATAGATGCAAGAAAGATTCAATATTGAAGAAGCAGTCTTAAAAAGAAGTGTGTTGCCAATGAATGAGGTGTTTCGCAGACATATATTAATGAATATTTGAAAACCTAGTTCTATGAAAAATTTACAGTCCTTTCATTTGGAGAGACCTTTATTAAATATATAACACAGTACTAGACAATCCAAGGTAGTATGTATATCATAATAGTGAACGGGGTGATATTATGCAGCCAAGAGCGGTAATTTATTGTTCTAAGCATGGGGCGACAAAAGAATATGCGCAGTGTTTAGGTAAAAAAAAGAATCTTCCTGTGATTTCGATTGACCATATTTCAGGATACTCTTTCCAAAATATTCCAGTGTATTTTTGTGGTTGGATTCGTAACGGAAAAATCATGGGGTTAAATAAAGCTTCGAAATTATTTATGTGTGTTCAAGTAATTGGCGTGGGTGCCATTGAATATAATGAGGCGTATGAATTGAAGTTGAAATATAAGAATGGGATTATGAATCCAAACTTTAAGTATGTACAGTCGATTCGTAATCTTTCATTGACAACTTTGGAAAAGATGTATGTAGATGTGTTTCAGCCATCATTAATGGGAAAGAATAGGGGTGAAACGCATGAATACTCAATTTAAAAAAGGTGTTTTAGAGTTGATTGTATTAAAGGCTATTGTATCGGATGATCTATATGGGTATCAGCTTGTGTCTCGTATCAACGAGGTAATTCAAGTAAATGAAGGTACGATTTATCCTTTGTTGAAGCGATTATCGAACGATCGTTTGTTGGAGTCTTATTTAAAAGAATCTACGGAGGGTCCTCCAAGAAAGTATTATCATATCACAAGTTTAGGACTTGAAAGATATGATGCTTTATTATCGGAGTGGACGGATTTTTCAGATAGTGTAAATGCATATTTGAAAGGAGTGGAGTAGAGTGTTAAAAAAGGAATTTTTGGATGTTTTAAATCAAAAGTTATCGTTGATTAGCGATAAAGAAAGAGAAGACATCGTATTAGAATATGGAACGTATATTGATGACAAGATTGCCAGTGGTGTTGCAGAAGAAGAGGCGGTTGCTGGTTTTGGCGATGTGGATGAGTTGGTAAAAGATATTCTAGATGCTTATAAGATCAATACGGATTCAATGGATCCATTTTCAAATCGTGCAGATAAAACGATTGATAAGGTGTATGCCAAGGTTGAGGAATTGTTTTCTAAGCTTGGTAATTTTTCGATGAATGAAATTTTTCACATCTTATTTGATGCGATTGTTTTAGTGTTGATTTTGTTGATTGGAAAAGTCATCGTGGTTGATATATTATGCCAATTTTTATTGTCTATGATTTTTTCATTCTTTGTCGGATTCTATATGATCACAGATTTTATGTTAAGTCTTTGTCGCATACTATATTTATGTTTAGCCATTTATTTTTTTGTGAAAGTCATGGCTAAAAGAGTGGAGCGTTATCGTTTGCATGCGCATAATGTGGGTGTGATGGATGATATCAAAGATACTTGGAATGATAATATTAAATCGAGTGATTTGCCTCCAACACCTGAGCGTCCTTTGTATCATGAAAGAAAGCCAAGACATCTTGAATCGGATGTCTTAAAGGTGATCTTAGTCTTGGCTATGATTCCTGTAGCGTGCGTTTTGATTGGTAGTGGTATTGGCTTAGTTGTATTAATATATGTAACTATTGCATATGCCACGACAAGTGCTGGATTATATTGTATGGATATTGCCTTTGTGTTAGGAAGTTTGGCAATACTATTGATGTTAGTTCGTGCTTGGCCTAAGAGGGTGGATACAAATGCGTAAGTTAGGTGTATTGTTGGTTGTTTCAATCTTATTATTTGTGTTTGGTTGTGGAACTTTTGTATATGAATTGAGTCAAATTAGTCCAAATCAAATTGATTTGTCAAAAGAAACGCAGACTATGACAACGACAATGCCAGATCGTTGTCGTTTGTATACAAAAACGTATTTAAGCTCGGTTGGCGATGTACGTGTCGTTGTGGATGAGATGGTGGAAGATAATCAATTACCGAATAATTCATTGGTGATCACATATCCTAAAATGCTTCATGTTGTGCAGGATGGGGATCAATTGGATTTACAGATGGATGATTATGAAATGTCAAAGAATCTTCAAACCATTTTTGATACGTTCAAATCGAAGAGTTATGATGAGTATTGTGCAAAGAATGGTGAAATTCATGTAAGTCTTCGATATGGCAAGGCATTAAAGGATAAAATTACATTGGTGGATGACTACTATTAAGGAACAGTTTATACTGTTTCTTTTTGATTTTTAACAAGTGTGTTAAAATACTGTTATGGTGAAAAATAATAGAGACTGGAGTCGTTTGTTGAGAATGATTCTGGTGGATGATAAAAAGAAGTCAAATTCGCTAAGGAATTTAAAAAGGGGTAAAGTGACAAATACGCCTTTACGTAGAAAGCAGGATGTGAAACGATGAGTGATACGAATACGATGTCAACGAGTGTAAGGTTTGCGCAGATTGTATCTATATTAAGAAAACATCATATCCAAAAGGGAATGGATCCCGTTAAGTTTCGTATGATACTTGAAGACTTGGGTCCTACTTTCGTTAAGATTGGGCAAATTATGTCGACAAGACAGGATCTGTTTTCTGAGCGTTATTGTAAAGAGTTGATGAAACTGCGCTCGCAGGCAAGTCCCATGCCTTTTTCTATGGTTGAACAAATCATTCAAGAGACGTATGGCGATTTATTTCAAGAAGAGTTTGAAAGTATTGATGAGATTTGTCTAGGTTCAGCATCAATTGCGCAGGTGCATGCAGCTACTTTGAAGTCAAAAGAAAGAGTTGTGCTTAAGATTCAGCGTCCTAAGATCTATGAGTGGATGGAACGGGATGTGGCCTTGTTAAGAAAGGCTGTTAAGATATTGAATCTTTCAGATATTGTATCAAGCGTAGTGGATCTAGATATGGTCATCGATGAATTTTGGACAACCGCAAAACAGGAGATGGATTTTACGATTGAGGCTCAATTTGCGAAACGCTTTAAGAATGATTATAAGGATTGTAAGTTTATTGATGCGCCAAAGATTTATGATGAATATACAAGAAAGAATATTCTGGTGATGGAATATGTGGATGGCATTGAGATCAATGATTCAAAAAAATTAGATGAATTGGGATATGATCGTAGTGAGATAGCGGATAAATTGGCATTTAATTATATTTCACAGATTATTGAAAATGGTTTCTTTCATGCGGATCCACATTCGGGAAATTTAAGAATTCGTGATAATCAAATCGTATGGATTGATTTTGGTATGATGGGCACTTTAGATGCGAATGAGCGTGAAACGATGAAGGAGGCTGTTCGTGCCATTGCCTTGAGGGATACACAGAAGTTAGTGGATTGTATCTTGATGATAGGGGATTGTAAAAAGGAGATTGATTATACGGCTTTTTGTGCGGATATGGATCGTTTTGTGAATCAATATTTGAGTGTTCCATATTCAGAAATTGATGTTGCCAAACTGATTCAGGATATGTTTTCAATTTGTCATGTATATTCGATTTCTTTGCCTAAAGGCATTAGTATGTTAGCTCGTTCTATGATGACGATTGAAGGAACGTTAACGGCTTTAGATCCGAATATGAATACGATGAAGATTGCGATGAGTCATAAGTCAAGTTTGACAAAAATTGATTGGGAGAAAGAAATCAAGTCGGGATTTAAGCGAAGTATTGATGCGCTTTCTCGCTCGGTTGATATTCCTGTGCAGGCAAGCGATGTGTTGAAGATGGTTCAAAGAGGACAGATCAAGGTCAATTTGAATCTAATGGGTTCTCAAGCTCCACTTGCGAAGATAGATCAGATGGTGAATCGTTTGATTGTATGTGTGTTGATTGCCGCTTTGGTTATGGGTTCAAGTTTGATTTGTACGACGAAGATGAAGCCGATGATTATGGGAATACCAGCACTTGGATTTTTTGGATACATCATTGCGATTGGGATGAGTGTATGGTTGTTTTTTAAGATGTTATTTTTGCATCGAAAAAACAAGTCTTTTTAAAGGGGAAGTATATGAAAAAAGGTAAAACTACAGTGGCTTCACTATTGATTGTGTTGGTCACTTTGGGACTAGATCAATGGACAAAGTGGGCTGTTGAGAAGTCTATCGCATTAAATGATACAGTTGAAATGATCAATCATTTCTTTTATTTGACATATGTTCGAAATACAGGGGCAGGTTTTAGTATGTTTGTGGGAGCTGGAATGGGTTTCTTTGCCGCACTTACCATTATTGCCTTAGTAGGTATGGTATATATGTTTTTTAAAACGAATGATTCGCGTTATCAGATTTGTTTGTCTTTAGTTTTTTCGGGAGCTATTGGAAACTTTATCGATCGTATGACGCTAGGCTTTGTAAGAGACTTTTTTAGTTTCTATATTTTTGGCTATCCATTTCCCGTATTTAATGTAGCAGATATCTGTATTACAGTGGGTATCGCATTAATATTAGTAAGTATGTTTATAGATGATAAGAAGGAGCAAGCAAGATGGAAACAAGAATCTTAAAGATAGATGAAGATACTAAATTGGATCGTTTGGATAAGGTTCTTGCGGAAAAATTGGATTTTTCACGTAAGAGAATTAAGGATTTATTAGACGAAGGAAATGTCTTGGTCAATCAAAAGGTTATGAAGGCAAGTTATAAAGTTTGTGTAGGAGATGAAATCGAGGCTTCTATTCCTGAACTAGATTCTATGGAAGTTCTTCCTGAACCAATTGATTTGGATATTGTATATGAGGATCATGATATTATTGTGATCAATAAGCCAAAGGGCATGGTTGTGCATCCAGCTCCTGGTCATTATTCTGGAACTTTAGTGAATGCGTTGTTGTATCATTGTAAAGATTTGAGTGGTATCAATGGGGTGATGCGTCCAGGTATCGTACATCGTATTGATAAGGATACGTCAGGATTATTTGTTGTTGCCAAGAATGATGTGGCCCATGAATCTTTAAGTCAGCAATTACAGGATAAAACGTGTCATCGTGAATATGTAGCTATTGTACATAATCCTTTTACGCACGAGCATGGTACGATTCATGCACCAATTGGTCGTGATGAAAAGGATCGTCAGAAGATGGCGGTTACCGCAAATAATTCGAAGGATGCGATTACGCATTTTACAGTATTGGAAAACTTCAAGAAATTTGCGTATATCAAATGTCAGTTAGAGACGGGTAGAACACATCAGATTCGTGTTCATATGCAGTATATTGAACATCCAATCGCAGGAGATCCTAAGTATGGTCCTAGAAAAACAATTCAGGCCAATGGTCAGTTGTTGCATGCGTGTGCGTTGGAGTTTGTGCATCCTACGACAAAGGAAAAGATGCGTTTTGAGATTGGTTTAGAACCTACTTTTGAAAGAGTTTTAAATGAACTTAGAGAAGGGGAAGAATAATGCGTGATGATGTATTAAGTTGGGATCAATATTTTATGGGCATGGCTCATTTGAGTGCAAAGCGTTCAAAGGATCCAAATACGCGTGTAGGAGCTTGTATAGTCAATCCTCAAAAAAGAGTGGTTGGACTTGGCTACAATGGTTTTCCTTATGGTTGTGAAGATGAGGAGTTTCCTTGGGATCGAGATGGTGAATTTCTTGAGACTAAGTATCCTTATGTTGTGCATGCTGAATTAAATGCGATTTTAAATAGTATTCAAGACCTTCATGGTTGTACTTTATATGTATCGTTATTTCCCTGTAATGAATGTGCAAAGGCCATTATTCAGGCTGGCATTTCTTGCGTAGTATATGAAAGTGATAAGTATGATGGAACTGAAGGCAATATTGCCAGTAAGCGTATGTTTCATGAGGCGGGAGTAAAGCTTGTACAGCTTCCTTATGAGATTGATGTAGAAACAAAAATCAGTGAGCGTTAAGTCATCCGAAATGGGATGGCTTTTTTTTAAAAGTAAACGTTGTAAACAAATGAAAATTGTGTAACAAAAAAGACAAAGTTATATGTTTTATAACCACTTTATAACCGTTAAAATTCTATACTTTATTTGTAGATGGGAAGGGTAACTATCTAAGAATAGAAAAGGAGGAAAATTGAATATGTTGAAGAACTTGAAGAGAGCATCGGCGATCATGTTGTCGCTTGCGATGGCTGTTCAGTTCGGATTGGCAGATACTTACTATGCGAATACGCTATCAGAAGAACCAATAATAGAAGAAACCCAAGAACAAGAACCGGTAACGGTTGAAGAGGGTTCGCAACAAGTGGCTGTCGAACAAACTGAAGCGCCTGCAATAGATGCGAAAGAAGAGTTTGTACAAGTGCCTGAAACCAAGTCTGTAACATTAAGTTATGTAGCTGAAGATGGAACAATATTACAAGATGCTACCACTCATGAGTATGAGATGGGTTACAGCTTGAATTCGGATGCAAGTGTGATGTTGAATTTTGATGGTTATACCCTAAAAGATGTAGTTATGAATGATTCACAAATCGTAGCTGCAGCCCAAGCAAATTTAAATGTGACTTCAGATTTGACAAGTGTGAAATTTGTTTACCAGAAGGTAATGACAGAATCGCACCCAGAAGCAAATGAAGCTCAAGAAGAAAACAAAACTGAAGAAAAAACAGAAGAAGATGCTGAGGCAGACCCAGAAGCGAAGGAAGAATTACCAGAGTATCCTGCATTTGATATGAGTGCTACAGCTGGAAACGTAACCGTTCATGTAACGGCGGCCGAAGGTGTTTTACCTAGTGGTGCACAATTAATCGTTAAGCGTGTTACAAGAAAAGCTATTTTGAACGCTGTTGAAGAAACAGTTACGGAAAAGGATAAAGAGGTTGATTCAGCTATAGCTCTGGATATTACGATTGTGAATGCAGATGGTATCGAAATTCAACCAAACGGAATTGTTAATGTTAGCTTTGAAAATGTAGCAGTTGGTGGTGAAGAAGTCAATGTTTACCATGTTACAGATGATGCAAGTACGGTAACTGAGGTTGCTACAAATACACAAAGCTTTGATGCAAATCACTTCTCAATTTATGTTATTACGGGTGAAAAGAAAGTCGAATTGACAACATTTAACTTTGTTGCAAATGAAAAAAATGTAAGTACACAGATCGTTAAAACGGGTGATACATTGATTACTCCAACGGCTCCAGATATTGCTGGAAAAGCATTTGTGGAATGGCAAGAAAATGGATCTAAGTTTGATGGTTTTGGTGTACAGACTATTACTAAGACTGAAGCTCGTACAATTACTGCAAAATACGAAGACGCATTATATGTTTACTTCTATAATCCAGAAGGAACACAGATCATGCGTACAGAAAAAGTTGCAGACCACAAGGGTCATGATTACTCACACGTATCTTATGATGTTGACGCAACTCACAAAATAGTTGGTTGGGCAGCAAATCAGAATGGAACTGATGACATCACAAAAAGTATTGCAGTACCAGAAGGAAGTACTTCTGTAAATGTATATGCGATTATTAAAGAAGGTTATTGGGTAACTTTTGATTCAAATGGTGGAAGTGCAATTGATTCTCAATTCGTATTTGACAAAATCTCTCTAAATGATCAAACAACACCTACAAAGCCTGGTTATAAATTTGATGGTTGGTACAATGGTGAATCAAAGGTAGTGGATGGAACACAAATCACTAAACCGATAACATTAAAGGCTCATTGGAAAGCTACTAAAGTAAGTTACACAGTTATTCACTGGTGGGAAAATGCCGATGATAATGGATATTCATTCCATGAATCTGAAACTAAGACAGGTCTTACTGGAACAGAAGTAAACGCAGCTGCAAAATCTTATGAAGGATTTACTGCACAGCCAGTCACTAAAAAGACAATCAAGGGTGATGGCTCTACAATCGTTAGTGTTTACTATAAGAGAAATGTATATGAAGTTAGGTTCTATTCTTATAGTATTCCAGGATTTGGATGGTGGGACCCTGGAACGCCTTCTGAAGAATATGTGGAATTAAGAATTACGGCTAAGTATGGTCAAGATATTAGTAAACAATGGCCAACAAAGAATGGTAGTTCAACGTGGTCTACTAAAGATAATGGTTCAACATATCAAGCAAATATTAATACCATGCCATTAGGTGGCGCGAAGTTCTATGGCCCACAAACAGGAAAAAGTTATTGTGAAGCATTTTATTATGTAGAAATACTTCCAGGTGAAAATTTAAGTATTACTGTGGGCGGTATCAAATATAGATTAGATCATACTGATAAAATGTATGGCAGTAATATTAAAATCACTAAAGAAGATTTATACCCTTTAAAGGGATTTACATTAAACGAAAGTATTAGTGCAAGAATTGGCCAAAAATATAATGGAGCTAAGTTCTACTATACACGTAATCCTTATGATTTGAAATTTATCAACAATGGTAAACAAGATAAGACAGTTACTAAGAAGTATGAACAAAGTATTTCAAGTGAGAACTATACTCCTGCAAGACCTAGTTCACTTCCAGAATATTATTTATTTGATGGATGGTATGAAAACGAACTTTGTGAAGGTGAAGCATATAACTTTACTGGTAAGAAGATGCCAGCTCAAAATGTTACGTTATACGCAAAGTGGACAGCTAAGAAGATCAACTTAACTTATAACTTGAATAATCCTGAGGGTGCAGTAGATAAGGATACTAAGAAGGTAGAAGCTGGTACAGTAGCTAGTACAGTATTACCTAGTATTCCAACAATCAATGAATACTCATTTGCGGGTTGGTATTATGCGGATGGTAATGGAAATATTACTTCTGAAGTATTCAATACAAATAACACAATTACTAGAGATACAAGTATCGTTGGTAAATGGTTGTATAAAGGTGAATTAAGAGTTGTTTATAAGCCTGGTGCTGAGACTAGTGCAACTGTTCCTACAGATGATAAGGTTTATGCAGGTGGAGCTAAGGTTACCGTAGCTGGTAATGCAACGACTACTTCAAATATGAAGTTCTAAGGTTGGGAATTAAATGGAAATATTTATAAGCCTGGACAGTCATTTGAAGTTAACAAGGATATTGCGAATAAGGATAATCAGATTATCTTAACGGCAACTTGGGGTGATGCAGAAACTTCTACAACATTGACTTATGATCCTGGTAATGGAATTGGTACAGCTAAAAGAGTTGATGTCATGAATAATGAGGCAGTAGAAATTGAAGCTCATGGTTCATTAGGCTTTAAAGCTCCAGTAGCAGAAGGTAAAGAATACTACTTTGCAGGTTGGGCTGATTCTAGTACAGGAAATGCAACTTATGCAGATGGACAGACAATCAATATTGATGCGAATGGTGAAAACGTTCTATATGCAGTTTGGGTTGAAAAAGCCAAGATTACAGTTGTAGCTAAGAGTGATGAAATTACTTATGATGGAAATAATCATATATTAGATGGATTTAACTCATTGACAATTGATGGTTATACAGTATCTGGATTAAGCGCATCTGTTAGTGGTACTGATGCTGGTACTTATAACAATGTAATTACTGGTGAGGCAACAGTTACTAAGGATGGTAAGGATGTTACGAATCGTGTTGTTGTTACAAAACAAAACGGAACTTTAACAATCAATAAACGTCAAGTTACACTAACTAGTGAAGGTGGTTCTAAGCCTTATGATGGAACTGCATTAACTAAACCAGATGTAGCAATTGGTGGTTTAGGATTTGTAAATGGTGAAGTAAGTGACATTAAAGCTACTGGATCTGTTACTAATGTTAGTGATGGTGAAGTAACAAATACAATTACTTATACTCCAAGTGAAAAATTCAATGAAAATAACTATCAGATTACTAAGACTGAAGGTAAGTTAAGTATTACGGCAGTGGAAGCTGAAGTTCAAGTTCAAATCGTTGGTGCAACTGATACAGTTGGATATGATGGTAATGAACATCAAGTCGAAGGCTACACGGTTACAATTAATAACGATAAATATCATGAAACTGATTTCACATTTAGTGGAAATAAAGTTGCTAAAGGTATAAATGCTGGTACATATAACATGAGATTGGCTGCTGAACAGTTTAAAAATAACAGTTCTAATTTTAGTAACGTAACATTTACAGTAACAGACGGATATTTGGTGATTACGCCTAAGTCAATTAATACAGAAGATCAAAAAATCACAGTTAGTGATCCTCAAGGTCATGTATATGATGGTAATCCACATCAAGAAGTACTAGTTGTTAGAGATGCTGAGTTAGACAAGACATTAAAATCTGGAAAGGATTATGATGTTTCTTATTCAACAAAAGACTTTACAAATGTTGGTGAAATCACAATTACAATTACTGGTAAAGGCAACTATGTTGGTACAGTAAATAAAACTTACTCTATTACGAAACGTCAAGTCACATTAAATAGTGAAGGTGGTTCTAAGCCTTATGATGGTACTCCACTAACTAGACCGGATGTAACAGTTGGTGGTGATGGATTTGTAACTGGTGAAGTAACTAGTGTTCAAGCAATTGGAACTGTAACTGAAGTAAAAGATAGTCCAGTAACAAATGCAATTGAATATACAGTTGGTACTAAATTTAATATTAATAACTATGAAATTTCTATGACTGAAGGTACATTGAGTATTACGCCTAAGTCAATTAATCCGGATGATCAAAATATGTCAGTTAGTGATCCACAAGGTCATGTATATGATGGACTTGAACATAAGGAAGAATTAGAAGTCAAAGATATTTTTAGAGATGTAATTTTATCAGCTGGAACAGATTATGATGTAACGTATTCAACAACAGACTTTACAAATGTAGGTAAAATCACAATCACAATTACTGGTAAAGGCAACTATACTGGAACATTTGACAGAACTTATGAAATTACTCCAGCCACATTGACAGTAACTACGCCAAGTGCAAATAAGGTTTATGATGGTACTCCATTAACGGCTGAAGGAACAATCAATGGATTTGTAAACAAAGAAACTGCAACATTTACTACAACTGGTAGTCAGACAGAAGTTGGTAGTTCTAGTAATACATATTCAATTGAATGGAATGGAACAGCTAAATCTTCTAACTATAAAATTAGTGAAACAGTTGGAACGTTAACAGTAACTGAAAATGAAAATGAAATTGTAGTTACAACAAAACATTCTTCATATACATATGATGGATTAGCTCATGGTACTGAAGTTACAGTTAGTAATCTACCAAAAGGATATTCTTTAGACAAAGCAACATCAAGTGCTACTGCTACGGATGTAACAACTGCTATAGAAGCAACATGTGACACATTAGTCATTAAAAATGCAGAAGGTAAAGATGTAACGAATAACTTGAAGATTACGAAAGTTCCTGGTTCAATCACTATTACTCCAGCCACATTGACAGTAACAACGCCAAGTGCAAATAAGGTTTATGATGGTACTCCATTAACAGCTGATGGAACAATCAGTGGATTTGTAAACAAAGAAACTGCAACGTTTACTACTACAGGTAGTCAGACAGAAGTTGGAAATTCTAAGAATACATATTCAATCAAGTGGAATGGAACAGCTAAGTCTACTAACTATCAAATTAGTGAAGCAGTAGGAACATTAACAGTAACTCAACAGTCTATTGATCCAGAAGATCCAGAAAATAACTATAATGGTGTTACAATCAATAAGCCAAGTAACAAAGTATATGATGGTAAGGAACACAAGTGGTCTCCTGCAGTTACAGATAAAGA
>OLQI01001745.1_pt1 | contig 12850 bp, 10 predicted proteins | sample 1672171 | NCBI WGS metagenome assembly OLQI01 (sample SAMEA3136655, study PRJEB25190) | human gut metagenome
ATTTCGGGGCGGGCCGCTTCTATGCTGGTTTGCGTTCAACCAAGAACCCTTTCTCTGAGAGGAGCTTTCCCATGACCGAGAACACCAACCAAACCCCTGGCGCCACCGCCGGTTACGGCCCCGAAGGCCGCGAGCTCGAGCGGGAATCCCTTGCCTATGGCGAACCCGCTCGCACCCCTGGCGACGTTGAGACCGCCGCTGCGGGCGATGCGAGTGAGATGCTCGGCGAGGTGCTGCAATCCCAGGAGCTGAACCCCGACGAGCCCGCCGTCACCAACGAGCCTCCCGTTATGCCGCAGAATCCGGTTGCGACCCATCAAGCCGCCTACCAGGCGACCTACGGGGCGCCCCAACAAGCAGCAGCGGCGCCACAGGCTCCTACTGCAGCTGCGGCACCCGGTGCCGCCCCCACCGCCTCGCCTCACACAGCGGCAGCCGCCACTGCGGCCGCCGTCCAGAAGACGCACAAGACGATTGATCCCGAGCAGGCCTTCCGCATTTGCGGTATGATCGTCGGCGCCGTCATTATCGTCTTCGGCCTGTGCATGCTCGCCTACTACACACCCGACGACGTCGGCTCCCTGTTCGACACCTACCAGATGAACGGCTCCGCTGGCTTCGCAAGCGCCGGCGCCACCTCGGCTCAAGTGCTGAAGGCCGGCTTCTCGATGCTACTCATCGGCTTCGGCGCCACCGACATCTGCGCCTTCGGCGCCAAGTACATGAAGGCCAAGAAGCGCGAGCAAAAGTAACAGTTTTCGGTGACGTTTTGCATTTTCTGTGAGGGTTGCTATAATAATCACCGATTTACGCCGAAGCCCACAAGCTTCGAACGATGAGGGCTCTGTTTTTGGAGGGGACAGGGCCCTTTGTCATGTCTGGGGATGCTAAGACAGATTTCGGGTTATAAGACAAAAAGTGCGTCCGCTCCCGCTGCTCACTGCCTGTATTTCGGAAATAGATGCGAGTTTCGCGCAACTGAGATCAGGAATCAGGAAATAGATGCGGCTTTCGAGCACGGTTTTTGGCAATTTGACCCAAAATGGAGCCGTCTGGCGCGCGAAACCCCCAACTATTTCCGGAACGCGCACGAAACTCCCAACTATTTCCGGAGGGCGCGCGAAACTCTCATCTAATTCCCGAATCGCTTCTCGTTTTCATCCGTCGCGCCCTGCCTGCAGCAAAAAAGCCCCTCCAGCAAAGAGGGGCTTTGGCAGAGAAGGCGCGTCGAAGTGCCGCTACACCGCGAACACCACGGAGCAGATGCTCAAAAGGATGGCGCCGAATACGAGGGTGAACACCATCATGGGCCACACGAACTTGAACCAGTGGGACATCTTCATGTCAAGCATCTGCAGCGTTGCCATCACCAGGCCGGTCGGCGCGATGTAGAGCATGGCGTACTGGCCGAACTGGTAGGCCGCCACAATGATCCAGCGGGGAATGCCCACGGTGTCGGCCAAGGGCGCGAAGATGGGCATGGCCAGCACCGCCAAGCCGCTGGAAGAGGGCACCACGAAGCCGAGCACGAAAAAGATGAGCAGCAGGCACACCACGAACAGCGGACCGCTCATGCCGGCCACCAGGTTGGAGGCCGCATTCAGCATGGTGTCGCTGATCATGCCCTCGGTGAGCACATGGTTCACGCCGCGGGCCAGGCCGATGATGAGGGCCACGGGCACCAGGCTGGAGGCGCCGGCACCGAAAGCGTCCACCATCTTCGCCTCCCCCACGCCGTCTTTGCCCGTGCCGCCGATGAACATAACCAGGATGGACAGCGTCACGAATTCGGCGGCCATCTGCGGGAACCACCAACCGAGGTTCATGACGCCCACGATCATGATGATGAAGGCGGCCACGAAGATGACAAGCACGATCTTCTTGCGCAGGCTGAACTCCCGGGCTGCTGCGCCGCTTTCATCCAGCTCCCACTGGGCATTGAACTTCTCGCGATCCTCGTAGGAGTAGCTGAATTTCGGGTCGGCCTTCACCTTCTTGGCATACCAATGCAGGTACAGCAGAAACACAATGGCGCCCACGACGAGAGCGAAGGCGCGCACGGCGATGCCCTCGGTGAACACGGTGCCGGCCGCATTCGATGCGATGACGGCCGAGAACGGGTTCACCGTGGAGAACGTCGTGCCGATGGAGCCGGCCATGAAGATAGCGCCCACGACCACAATGGAGTCGTAGCCCAGCGCGATGAAGATCGGCGCGAGAATCGGGTAGAAGGCCACGGCCTCCTCCTCCAGGCCGCACATGGTGCCGCCGAAGATCATGAACACCGACACGCCGAACACGAGCAGAAACTCGCGGCCCTTGGTCTTCTTCGTGAGGGCGGAAAGCCCGCTTTCGAAGGCACCCGTCACTTTCACGACGCCGATGAGACCGCCCAAGCACAGGATGAACACCATGACATCGATGCCGTCGATCACGCCCCACACCATAGAGTAGGGAATGTCGGCAAGCGACACCGGGTGCGAATCAAGCCCCTCGTAGGTACCGGGAATGGACACCGCCTTGGTGATGGCGCCGCTCGTGAATTGATCGATGTCGATTTTCACGCCCAGCTCATCGAGCGTTTGCTGGGTCGCATCAAGCTCGGACACCTCGCCGGTCGGCGTGGTCATCTCCAGCTTGCCGCTCTCGGCATCGTAGAGCAGCTTCGAGTATTGGCCGGCCGGCACGAACCACGTGCAGATGACGGCAATGATGGTCACGATGAACAGAATCGTGAATGCCGAGGGGAAGGAGAACTTGCGCTTCTTCCTTTCCTTTTCGGGCTCGGTGGTCGGGATGGGAACGGCTTCCATGGTTGTCTCGGCCATGATGATCTCCTGTCTGAATCGGGGCGAAACGCCGTGATGCCTTCCCATGGGCCGCCATCGGAATCGCCATCGGAGCCACTGCTTTCGACCGCGAGCCATGGGAGGATGCGATGATCCGAGTGTAGGGGCACGGGCTGCGCGCAGCCAAGGCATAAGCCGGGGATGTTCCTCGAGCGCAGCGGGTATAACTTGGAGATATTGCGAAGACCTCCATCTATACACGGACTAAACCGCAGGTGGGAACATCGACGTTGCCGATCCGTCAACAAAGCGCCATAGCGGCTCGACGGCCCCCGCCGCGATTCGCTACACTACCGCCAAGCTGGCAAACCACGCCGAGCGAGTCCTGCCGCCGCATCTGCTTTCGAGGAGCACCAATGACCCTGCTGTTCTACTACACGCTTCTCATCATGTTCTTCTACACCATCGTGGCGGCCACGAGCCTGTCGGCCTTCTACGTGTCGCATCGTCGCACGTTCTTGTACGCCACGCTCGGGTTCACGTTCTATTTCTTCGATGTTTCCCTCGTCTTTAAGGACAATTTCATCACCCCCGATGCCGTGTTCGAAGCCGCCTCGTTCTACGATGTGGGACACCCTTACACCTCCATCATCACCGGCGGCGGCGCGTTCCTCTTTCTGTGGCTGGCCGCCTGCCGCTACTGCCGGGAAGAACGCCCTGTCGTTCGCTTCGCGCCCGTGGCGCTGTGGGCCGTGCTGTCGCTGGCCGCCTATCAGCTCATCGAGAACCCGCAATGGAGGGAGTTCGCCTACTACAACCTGCGCGCTGTGCTGCAGCTGGTCTGCTACGGCCTGCTCGCCTGGTGGTACACGCACTCCCCCGACCCCGAGCGGCGCTCCATCATGAAGAGCCACCGCACCGCGTTCTTCTGGGCCATCGGTCTTACCTGCGGCATCATTCTGGAGAACGTGTACGTCCAGCTGATCTTCGATCCCGGCAGCATTCCCCGCGGCATGTGGGTCCTCGCCGAGCGCAGCCCCATGGAGAACCTCCTGTTCATCTGCTACGGCCTAGCGGTTCTGCGGGGCGCGTCGGTGTCCCTGCAGCTGCGAGCCCGCGAGCTGCCCGAAGGCGACGATCCTTTGCTCGCGGAGTCCATCGATCGTCTGCTGCCTTTGTATAGCCGCACCTACGACCTCTCCAAACGCGAGGAGGAGGTATTGCGCCACGCGCTCATGGGGAAGGACAACCAGAACATCGCAAGCGCGCTGACGCTTTCCGCCGGCACCGTGAAGGTGCACATGCACAACATCCTGAAGAAGACCGGCCACGCCAACCGCGCCGAGCTGGCTGCCGACTTCTGGGAGCGCTGAGCGCGCTTGCGTCGACGAACCACCGCCAAACTGCAGCAGATCGTCAGTTATAAGCGTCAATTCCGGCAAGAAGCCTGTTTCGGAACGCTGCAACCGACGCAATTCATTAATTTCGGCTCTTTCAGACGCTTATAACTCAAGATTTGCTGCAAAAATGGGGCGCTTCGTTAACCGAAGAGGGATTAAACCGGCGACGCCTAACTCACCCGGCGTATTTTCAGATGAAAAGCAGGCCCAGGGCGGCTCTCCCCTTTCGCAAGGTTTTTTCTACATCTCGAGAACATGACCCCAAAGGGCTACATATTGTGCTAGAATTCCGTTTCGCTAACTAGATATAGTGAACCAGCGAGGCATTAACCGAACCGCAAACGACAAGGAGCCTATCATGGAGAACAAGATGATCGACGGCGTGAAGGTGGCCGTGAACTACGCACAGGCCAGCGATACCCCCGTATCCGACGACGAGATCAAGGCCTACATCAAGCGCGCCTACGACAAGTACCCCCATGGTCAGCTGGAGTCGCTGACGCTGGATGTCGATGGCGAGGACGTGGGCATCCACTACGGGCTCGCACCGGTGAAGTTCGACCGCATCCGCCGCATCACCGGTTACCTGGTGGGTACGCTCGACCGCTTCAACGACGCCAAGCGCGCCGAGGAGCACGACCGCGTCAAGCACGAGGTTCCCGCCTGCTGCAAGTAACCTGGCTTTTTCAACCCATAAAGAAGGGCCGTTGCGAGATGCTTTTCGCAACGGCCCTTCTTTTTTCGCAGTCTGAAAGCCTACAGCGGCAATCGCCCTTCCAGGGCGCGGCCCAAGGTGACCTCGTCGGCGAATTCCAAGTCGCCGCCGACGGGAAGCCCGCTGGCCGGGCGCGTCACCTTCACGCCCAAGGGCTTGATGAGCCGCGCGAGGTAGGCGGCGGTGGTCTCCCCTTCAATGTTGGGGTTCATGGCGAGCACCACCTCGGTCACGTCCTCGCGACCGAGGCGCGCCATCAGCTCGGCGATGCGCAAGTCGCCGGGGCCGACACCCTCCATGGGTGCCAGCACGCCGCCGAGCACATGGTAGACGCCGTTGAACACGGCCGTGCGCTCGATGGGCGGGATGTCGCGGGGCTCGCTCACCACGCAGATGACCGAGTCGTCGCGCTTGGCACTGGCGCAGATCTCGCACAGGTCGCCCTCGGCATAGTTGAAGCAGCGGGCACAGAAGTGCACGCCCGCCTTCACCTCGCGGATGGCGTCGGCCAGACGCAGCGCCTCGGCCGCGTCGGTGTTCAGGATCCAATAGGCCATGCGCTGGGCCGACTTCGGCCCCACGCCGGGCAAACGCTCCAGCTCATCGAGGAGCTTTTGGATGGAAGGTGCCGCTTGCACGAATGTCGCCTTAGGGCGCGGCTACATCAGGCCAGGGATCTTCATGCCGCCCATGACGGCGTTCATGCGGGCGTTGGCCGCCTCGCTGGCGGCGCGCAGCGCCTCGTTCACGGCGGCGACGACCATGTCCTGCAGCATCTCCACGTCCTCGGGATCCACGGCAGCGGGGTCGATGGTGATGTCGGTGATGGCCATCTCGCCGGTGGCCGTGGCCTTCACCATGCCGCCGCCAGCCGAGGCCTCGAAGGTCATGGCAGCAATCTCCTGCTGAGCCGCGGCAGCATCGCGCTGCATCTTCTGAGCTTGCTTCATCATTTTCTTCATGTCCATGAAAGGGTCTCCTTTGCTGGTTCGCGGGTCGCGCCCGACTGCTAACGTATTCTAGGGCATCTCGCCCAATCTCGCCTAGACGACTTCCTCGAAGTTGACGCCGTCGCCGAAGCCGAAGGCAAGCGAGGCGGCGAGGTCGGGCTCCTCTACGGGATTCGGGGAAGGCCCGGACACGGCATCGGGCTCGGGGGGAAGCGCGGAGGCGGACGGTGCTGCCATCGAAGGGGCCGGCGAGGGGGCAGGAGCGGACGCAGGCGCTTGAGGTGTCGCACCAGACGGCGCCGGCACCTGGGGCGCCTCCTCCCACGGGGGCACTTCGGAAGAGGCGGCGGGAGAGGCATTTGCGGAGACGCTCGGCGCCGGGGAGGTCGCTGCGCCCTGGGGCGAGGCGCCCCGGGAGGCGAAGGGGTCCTCGAAAGGGATATCCGCATCGTCGTAGGGAACGTAGTCGTCGTAGGGCGGCCGATCGTCATCGGGCGCGGGGGCCGGCGAGGACGCCGGCGCAGCGGCGGAAGCGGGAACCGCGGGCGCACTCACGCTAGAAGGCGCGCCGGACATCGGGCTCGCCGAAGCAGCGGACGGGGCAGGTACCGATTGAGAGGCCGGTGCGGGTACGTTAAATGCGGAAGCCGCGGCGGGAGCAGAGGCCATCGGAGCCGAGGCGCCGCCCTTGCGCAGCTCGAAGGGAATGTCCCCGTGGGCTTCACGGCGCAGAGCCTGGGCGAGCTCAGCCTGCACGTCGGGTTTCTGCACGGCGCGGAAGGCGAAGTCGTTCTCGGCGGGGAACTCGATGAGAAGCGCGCCCGCCGCCGCATCGAAGACCGCCTTGGTGTTCATGAACAGCACGCCGTAGGCCGCCTTGGACTTCTTCAGCGAGGCGAGAACACCGGCCCAGAGACGCTGAAGCGAGGCCATATTCGAGAGGGCGGCGGTGATTTCCGGCGATAAGGCGCCCGCAGCGGCCGAAGCGGGCGGTGCGGAAACGGGGGCGGATGCCGTAGACGGCGCGGGGGCAACGGCAGCAGAGGTCGCCGCGGCAGGGGCTGCCGCCGGGACAACCTCTTCCGTAGGGGCAGACCTTGGTCTGCCCTCCGCGAGCGAGGCGGACGGGCTGTCGCACGGCGCTGACCCAGCTGGAGCCGAGGGGCGACCAAGGTCGCCCCCTACGAGGGCCGCTCCCGCAGGCACAACGGGCGCGGCAGCCACGACAGAGGCGCCGGCCAGCTGGCGCTCCAGGGTTTCCACGCGCTCGGCCAGAGCTTCCAACGTCACATCGGCGTCGGGGCGCACCATACGCGTCAGCGCGATCTCGAAGGTAAGCCGCGGGTTCGTGGACGTCTTCAGCTCGCCGGCTACATCCCCCAAAACACCCAGAAGCCGCGCCAGGCGGTCGACGCCGAACAGCGGCAGCTCCTGGATCAGCTCGCAGCGCGTCGTCTCGGACACATCGAGCACCACCTCGGGCCCCGCCACGGCCATGACGTACATGTTGCGCATATGCTCGGCCAAATTCGCGACGAACTGGGCCATGTCGGCGCCGGTTTCCACGTACTCGGCCACCCAGCGGAAGCACGCCGCCGCGTCGCGGGCACCTATCGTCCGCACGATGTCGGCCAAATCCGTGGAGTCCACAGCCCCCAGCATCCGCTCGGCCACTTCCATGGTCACCGCACCGTCGCCGAAGGCGATGAGCTGCTCCAGCGAGGTGAGCGCGTTGCGCATGCCGCCCTCGGCCCGATGCGCGATGAGCTCCAGGGCCTCCCCTTCGAACTCCACGTTCTCGGCGGTGCAGATGGCCCCCAAGCGAGACACCATGGCCTCGGTGGAGATGCGGCGGAAATCGAAGCGCTGGCAGCGCGAGTGAATGGTCTCGGGCACCTTCTGGGGGTCGGTGGTGGCCAGGATGAACACCACGTGGCTCGGCGGCTCCTCCAGCGTCTTCAACAACGCGTTGAAGGCGGCCGTCGAGAGCATGTGCACCTCGTCGATGATGTATACCTTGTAGCGCCCGCGCGTCGGCGCGAACTGCACGCGCCCGATGATCTCCTCGCGGACGTTTTCCACGCCGGTGCGGCTCGCGGCGTCCAGCTCGTACACATCGGGATGCTCGCCGGCAGCGATCATCTCGCAGTCGTCGCACGTGCCGTCGGGCTCGGCCGTAGGGCCCTTCTCGCACAAAAGCGCCTTGGCCAGAAGGCGCGCCGTGGTGGTCTTGCCGGTGCCGCGCGGGCCCGTGAACAGGTAGGCGTGGCTCACCTTGTCCTGGGCGATGGCGTTTTTGATGGTGCGCTCGATGTGCTCCTGACCGACCACGTCCTCGAAGATCTGTGGTCGGTACTTGCGATAGAGTGCCTCGGCCATGGCCTACTCCCCGCCTTTCTCCTCGGTCTCGGAAGCCGCCTGCGCGTCCTCGGCCACCACCCGGCGCCGCGCCTCCGCCTTCGCCTCGGCCTCGGCGCGCATCACGCGCTCCTCGGTCAGCTCGCGCTCGTACTCGGCCTCGTTCACGCGCTCGGCCGCCTGGGCTACCGGATCGCCCTCCTTGGCGCGACGACTGTTCAGCGCGGCCTTGATGACACCGATGAACGCCGGCGCCACGGACACGGCCACAATGCCCAGCACGATCACCTCGAAGTGCTCCTGCACCAGCGGAATGCCGCCGAAGAAGTATCCCACCAGTACGAACAGGCTCACCCAGGAGATGCCGCCGACGGCGTTGAAGAACGTGAACTTCCCGAAGTTCATGTGTCCGGTACCGGCGATGAACGGCGCGAAGGTGCGGAAAAACGGCATGAACCGCGTGATGATGATCGTGAGCCCGCCATAGCGCTCGAAGAAGTGATCGAGCTTGGCCATGCGCTCGGGCGTGAGCGCCTTCACCTTCCCCGAATCGATGATGCGGCTACCGAACAGGCGCGCGATCCAATAGTTCGAGGTGTTGCCCAGAATGGCCGCCGCCCAGAACACGATGAGCGTGGCCCACACGTTCAGGCCGCCGCCGTCGGCGGAGAACACGCCGGCCGCGAACAGGAGCGAGTCGCCCGGCAGAAACGGGAAGAACACGAGCCCCGTCTCCACGAACACGATAAGGAACAGCGGCGTGTACACCCACACCGGGCCCAAAGCGATGATCCAGCCGGCGATGAAGCCGCGCGGGTCTTTCAAAAGGTTGATGAAAAAGTCGATGATGCCCACCGAGTCTCCAATCTGCAGAATAACGTAGAAGGCGGCGCGCCGCCGGCCCCATTGTATTTTCCGAGGTCACGGCAACGAGGCCCTGCGCAAAAGCGCCACGGTAATTTTACGTTGGCACCGCGGTGCGCCCTTCGCGCAAAAGTGCCCCGAATAGGTATGGGCGCTCGTCAGCGGTCCCTTATGGCTGCTTCCTCCCGGACCTGACCAGGTTCGGAACATGTCGCCGCCCATACCCATTCGAGGCACTCGAACTCGTAAGGCTTAAGTATAGGGGAAGCGCGCACAACTGGCGACGGCGCTCCCCTCCGGTAACTAAAAGTCCATAGGGCGCCCGCTAAAGACCGTCTGCGGGCGTTTTCACTACGCGATCCTTGTTAAGATCTTCGTAAGGTCTTCACAAAAACCCGGGGAATTGCTACTATTCTTTCGCCCCTTAAACGTAACTCAAACACATCAGTCCCGAGGATGTCATGGCCCGATCCGATTACAGCCGCTACGACGACGAACCCAGACGCTCCCAAGGCGGCCTCTCTCTTTCCACGGGCCGCTTCGATGGCCGCTCCACGGGTACCACCCGTTCGTCTTCCTCCTCCGGCAACCGCCCGCGCGGCACCCGGCACAACCCCCTGCGCGACGAGTATCCCTCAAGCCGCGACCGCCGTCGCGAGCCCGAGCCGGGACGCCGGCACTCGGGCGGCGAGCGCTCCACACGCGGCGAGCAGCCCCGCGGCAAACAAACGCCCGCCGGCAATCGCGGCGCCCAGGGACGTCCGCGCAACGGCGCCCCCTCCGGCCGCGGCAGCCACGCCCCCCGCGCAGGCGCCGCGTTCGCCCCCCAGATGCACACGCTCGCCCCGGCCGGCGGCTTCAATCTCGCACGGGCGGCCATGGCGCTCATCGCCATCGCGCTGGCCGTCATCTTCGCCATGGCGCTTTTCCACATCGGTCCTTTCGCATCGGCCGCCGCCAAAGACGGCGGCAAGCATGTCGGCGTCGCCAGCGCCAACGCCGTGGGCGGCAACGCCTCCTACTTCGCGCAGAACGTCGCCACCCAGGTGAGCCTCGCCCGCCCCGTCGAGCCGGAGCTGGCCCAGCTGCCCGCCTACACGCCAACCCGCGACGACCTTACCAACCTCGCCGGGCAGAAGGCCCCCTTCGCCTTCGCCCTCGGCAACGCGACCAACGACGCCGGCGAACAGGCCGCCGCGCCCGTGCTCTCCGACCGTTCCCTCGTGAGCTTGAACAACGCGCTCTCCTACTACGACAACAATGGCTATGAGGCCAGCTACCTCATCATGGATCTAGGCACGGGACGCGGCATTGCCGGCAACGTGGACGTGCCCATCTACGGCGCCAGCTCGTTCAAGGGTCCCTATTGCGCCTATGTGGTGAACAAGGAGTTCCCCAACGACATCGACCGTGCCTCGTCCTCGCGCCTCACTCAGGTGGAGAACACCATCGTCTGGTCGGACAATTCCTCCTATGGCAAGTTGCGCCGCACCTACGGAAACGACGGCATGGAAGCATGGCTGGCCGAGGCCGGCGTCGACACCGCGCTGGTCAACGACACGTACTTCCCCACCTACACAGCACGCCAGTCGGCCCTCATGTGGTTGAAGATCTACGAGTACCTGACGACTGCCGACACCTCGGCAGCCCAGTGGCTCTCCGACACCTTCGGTAAAACCGAAGTCTCATTCCTGCGCAACGGCGCCCTGGGCACCACGAGCGCAGGGCACACCGACTACCTGCCGGAAGAGGGCTCCGGCGGCGAGGAGGGCGTGGAAGACGACGGAAGCGACGAGGAGGGTTCCGAGGAGATCACGCCCGCCGACGGCTCCGAAGGGGACGGCTCTATGCTCGCCGAAGACGCGGAGGGCGGCCAGACGCTCATTGAAGAGGACAAGACCGTCGCCTCTATCGGCACAAACATCACCGTGCGCAACAAAGCCGGCTGGATCGACGGCCAAGACGACGACGCCGTGTGCGATTCGGGCATCGTCACCATCAACGGTCGCGACTACCTCATAACCATCATGACCAATGCGCCCGACTCGGCCGCCGGCGAGCAGGCCTTCGCCCACCTCGCCCGCACCCTCCTGGAAATCCGCAGCGACTTGGTGTGATCTCCGTGGCCGATACTTCCGACAACCCTCTCGCCCCACGCACGCGGCCGCCCTATTATGCCGGGGCCCCCATCGAGTTCGCCGGCTATGTGGACGACTTCGACCGCACGATCTGCGCCATGGAGTTCTCGCTTGACGACGGCGCCTCATGGACGGCCTACCCCACCGCCGCCGTGGACAAATCACGTGGCGTGAACTGGCGGTTCGTCTATACACCGGAAGCCCCCGGACGCTACCTCTTGAAGGTGCGGCCCGTGACCGAGGACGGCGAGCCCTCCACGCTGGTGGCCGGATTCGCCTTCGAGGCGCTGCCCGCCGGGGGCACCTACGGAGATGCGCGCATCCGGGCCGTGGGTGGCTCCTTCAGAGACGCGCGCATCTTCCGCTCGCGGGAGCTCGCGAACCTCACCGGCGAGGAGGCGGCCTTCCTCTCGGGCGCCCTCGGCATCGCCACCATTTACGACCTGCGCACGGCCGCTGAGGTGGCAGCGCACCCAGAGCCCTACATCGTGGGCATGCGCACCGTGGCGCTAGAACCTTCCACCGAGCATCGCCGCAAGGATTCCGACAAGCGTCTCATCGCCGGCGTCATCGAGCGCTACGGCGAGCCCGAGGAGCGCATGGGCGCGAACTACCGCCGCTACGTGCGCGAGTATCCGCTCGTGGGTCAGGCCCTGCGCTCCATGGCCGCCGAGGGGCGCCCCGCGCTCATCCACTGCGTGAACGGCAAGGACCGCACCGGGGTGCTATGCGCTACGCTTTTGCGCGCCACCGGTGCCGACGAGGACGCCATCATGGAGGACTACCTGCGCGTGAACGCCGACCACGCCGATCTCATCGCCGAAGAGGCCGCGCACCTCGACGGGGGCATGACCGACCACGAGCGCGCCATCCTGCTGTCGTTTCTGGAAGCGCGGCCGGCCTACCTGCGCGCCTACTTCGACGAGATCGACCGCCTCTACGGCAGCTTCGCCGCCTACCTGCGCGAGGGCCTGCACCTCACCCCCGAAGCCACCGAAAGCCTCCGCGCCTTGGTGGCCTAGGCCGCGCTTTCGGAAACGCCTGCGCCCTGGAAGCCGATAGCCCAAAGCTCGGGCACGCATTTTCGCTTTTGCCCGCGCAAATGCCAGTTCGACCCAGAAATGGTCGTTCGCGTCTTGCCATAACGGGGTCGAACTGGCATTTCCTTACCATTTCACCCCTTAACTGGCATCGCGCCGTGCCATAACGGGGTCGAAGTGGCATTTGCCTCGCCTGAAACGAAAGCGTCCCGACCCCATGGCCTTCTCGCGCAAAAGGCGCCCGCCCGAAGGGGCAGGCGCCTTGCAAGCTCTATTGCGTTCGACCGCGCTGCGCGCTTACAGGATGCGTAGGCTCACATCCTTCAGCTGGCGGCCGGTGACGGCACTCGGAGCGCCGGTCATGGGGTCGCTCGCGCTGCTCGTCTTCGGGAAGGCGATGACATCGCGGATGGAGTCCTTGCGGGCCAGAAGCATCACGAGACGATCCAAGCCCAGGGCGATGCCGCCGTGCGGCGGGGCGCCCAGCTCCAGCGCGCGAATGAGGTGGCCGAACTTCTCGTCGATCTCCTCATCGGTCAGTCCCACGACGCGCAGGATGCGGCGCTGCTCCTCGGCGTTGTGGATGCGGATGGTGC
>OLQI01001768.1_pt1 | contig 12633 bp, 3 predicted proteins | sample 1672171 | NCBI WGS metagenome assembly OLQI01 (sample SAMEA3136655, study PRJEB25190) | human gut metagenome
GCCTCGTTTGTAAAGGCCAACGAGGGGAATGTTTAAAATAGTAGACGATATTCTATGATTAGTAGCGAGGAAATCTCCGATTGGATAGAGTTCTCCCCACTTTTTCTTTATATCAAAGTAGCAGTATCTTGTAAAGTCGTAGGTCTCAATGGTGCTAGACGTTGCTTGACAAGCTGGCAAGATCTCTGTTTTAGGTAGAATTTTACCAAAGTATGTGGACCACTAGACATTGCGTATTGAAAACAAAATTACTATTATTCAAGACAAAAGAGGTAATGTTCTACGAGCATTATTTGGGATTGGTATGAGTAAGGCAAGTTTTAAGGTGGTAATTTTAGTCAACAGTAAGATGGTTAATGGTTACACCATGCTCAATGACGCAATTGACCCCTATCGTCTGTCGGGCAACTCCAAAAACTGTTCAATTATCTTCGACTATTCTCGGCACTTTTAGACCTTTTTGAGTAATATGGCTATACAAAATCTTCTGGAAGCTGAGAAGCAACTGGTCATCCTCTGAATTCATATTATAATAACACCTTGTTTCAAAAATAACAGATGGGGTATTTTTTAACATGTCCTTTTATGGATCAATAAGTAATAAAAATAAGACAGCAACATTAGAATAGCTACTGTCTTATCTCATTTTATACTTAAAGTCTTGATAGACTTGACAAATGGTAGAAGAAGGGAGGACTATTTTCAGGTTCACCTTTCTATAGTCATGGTTTCTCTTTCTCAGCCTTTCTTCTTGCGGTTAAGGAATTCGAACATGCTCAAGACAGTTGCACCAAGGAGGGCTAAGATGCCTGTACCTTTTTCACCTGTATTTGGTAGAGCTTGCTTGTTTTCAACCACTGGACTAGTAGCTGGACGATCCAATGCCACTACCTTGTCAGCTGGTTTAGCAGGGTCTTCCTGTTTACCTGGGTTAACTTGGTTAACTGGGTTGACTGGGTTAACTGGCTTGACTGGATTGACTGGATTTTCTGCTATACCGTAGTAGATAAACTCATCAACTGGCTCAACAAGCACCTTACGCTCTAGTTCTTTACGTCCAGTTTCAACACCATCTGTATAGGTGATCTCTTCAACGATAAGAGCTTGACCCTTCTTACCAACTGTCACGCGACGTTCTTCACCCTTAGCAAGTGCTGGGTTTTCTTTACGGATGACCTTGTATGGTAATTCAAGAGTTTGTTCCACTTTCTTGGTTGTAACAACTGGTACATGTGGTTTCTTAGTGCCGACTTCGATCACTTCTTCAACTGGTTGTTTGGTGACATTTTCGCTCTTCACGACACGGCTTGTTTCAACTCCGTCTGTATAGGTCACGGTATAGACAATCGTCTTTTCTCCCTTTTCACCTGGAGTTTTCACATTGCGAGTACCTTCTGTTAGCTCAGCATTTTCAACTGTACGGCTGGTGAATGGCACTTCTTGCTTTTCTGTGACTTCCTTAGTCGTTACGACTGGAGCTTTCTTAGTCCCCACTTCAACCACTTCTTCAACTGGTTGTTTGGTGACACTTTCGCTCTTCTTCTCGCGTTTTGTTTCAACTCCGTCTGTGTAGGTTACGGTATAGACAATAGTCTTTTCACCTTTTTCACCTGGAGTTTTCACATTGCGTGTACCTTCTGGAAGAGTAGGGTTCTCTTCTTCACGTTTTGTGAATGGAATTTCTTCCTTTTCTGTCACTTCCTTAGTTGTGATCACCGCAGCTTTCTTAGTGCCGATCTCGATGACCTTATCAACCGGTTGTTTAGTGACCGTTTCGCTCTTCTTCTCGCGTTTGGTTTCGACACCATCGGTCAAGGTAATCGTGTAGACAACAGTCTTCTCACCATTTTCCCCTGGAGTCTTCACGTTACGTGTACCTTCTGGCAAGTCAGGATTGGTTACGGTCTGTTCTCCATAAGGGATTGGTTCAGTAACTGTGAGTTCCTGAGTGGTCACAACAGCAGCCTTCTTGGTGCCCACTTCAACCACTTCTTCAACTGGTTGCTTCGTAACAGTTTCGCTCTTCTTCTCGCGTTTCGTTTCTTTACCGTCGACATAAGTAACGGTATAGACAATGGTTTTTTCACCTTTTTGACCAGGAGTCTTAATGTTGCGTGTGCCTTCTGGAAGATCTGCATTCTTTTCCTCACGGCTGGTGAACGGAATTTCTTCCGTCTCTGTCACTTCTTTCGTCGTTTCAGTTGGAGTCGGAGGAGTTGGGGTAGTCTTACCTAAGGCAGCGTTTGCTCGAGCAACCAAGGCGTTGTAACGAGCTTCTAATTTAGCTGCGGAAGCTTGACCTTCAGGACTTTTGACACCGTTTTTAACAACGGCAAGTTCAGTAGCTAGCTCATTGATGCTATCCTCTAGCAAAGCCTTCAAATCTTCATCAGAAGGATCGCCCTCAAAGCTTTGAATGTCTCCTTCAAAATCATTCAATTTATTAGTGAAATTAACAACCAATTTCCGTTCTTCTGCATCTGGAATTTCTTCGTCTTCTCCTGGTGTTTCAGCCAAAACGGTTGGGATAAAGTTTGGGACTGTATAATGCGCTGCTACTCCCAAAGCATTTAAGGCAAGAACTGAAATCCCTAATTTAATTAACTTTTTTCTACTCATGATAATTTCCTTTAAAATTATACTAACAATACCGCAATAAGAGGAGTAAAATATTTTACCCTCTTCTTGCAATATGTGTTATTGCTCCTTCTTGCGTTTCCAGATAAGAAGGCTAGCCATTCCCAACATGAGGCCACCCACAAGATTCATTACTGGAGAATCAACTGCTGCTGTCTTCGGTAAGATTGGTTGTGGTTGTTCTGGGACCTTCGGTGTTGGTTTCTTAGGTTTTGGTTTATCTGGGATTGGAGCTGGTGGCAAGTCACCATTCGGTGCCGGTGGAATCACTGGCGTTGGAGGTGTGTATGGACCAGGTGGTGGTGTATTTGGTGCTGGTGGGAATACCTTCACTTCGTAAGTTTCTTTTGGTTTATGGTTGAAGCTTACTTTTGCAACGTTTGGCACACCATTGTCGACGTACTTGCTAACATCGACGCCATCTTTGAAGCTTGTGTACAAGACAAGACGGAGGGTGCTTCCTTTGAGGGTATCTAGAATAGTTTCATCTGTGATTTCAACAGTTACTAGATTTGTTGCTTCATCATAGGTGACAGTTGCAAAGGCGCTCAAGGCATCACCTGTAATTTCACCACGTTCATTAGAAACTTTGCTTAGATTTTCAACTGCCTTATCAAGTTTCGCTTTCGCTTCTTCTAGGCTCTTGATTTCTTGTTCAAGTTTCTCTTGAGCTTGTTTTTGATCAGCTGATGTTGGAAGTCCACCTGACTTATCAGCGTTTTCTTTCAGAGCTGTCAATTCATCTTGAGCCGCTTTCAAGCTTGCTTCAAGTGTTGTCACAGCTGCTGCTTTTTCTGCTGATTCTGCATCTTCTGCTGCGGCAGTCTTGGCAGCTTCTACTTGTGCTGTCAAGTCGGCGACTTTAGCTTCTGCTGCAGCTACTTTTTCTGCAATTGAACCAGTAGTTGGTTGACCAGCAAGGTCTTTCAACTCTTGTTTTGCCTGATCAAGCTTGGCTTGAAGCGCTGCTTGGATAGAAGCAAATTGAGCATTTTCAACCTTGAGGGCAATTTTCTTCACTTTCAGAGCCTTATCGATCTCATCTGAGAAGGTCAAGTTAGTCAATTTCGTCTTGACGTCGCGACCGTATTGGTCTTTGACTGGATTGCCGTTCTCATCTTTTGGATCGGTTGGAACTGGAGTAGTGATGTCGAAGCGGAAGAGTTCGCCAGCTGTCTTCAAGCGGTAAACAGAGCCTGGTGCTGAACCATCCTCTGGACCAACAGTTTTTTGTGGTCTGTTTGGATCTGGATCGTGTGGTTTTTCAGGATCACGTGGTTTCACCGTCACCGGCTTAGATTCCTTGTTTCCTGATTGACCATTGCGGTCCTTGAAGGATACAGTTGCCTTGTTTGGAACAAGTTGTTCTGCATAAGGTGTCAAATCGCTACCTGATTTGAGTTTAGATGGAATATACAATTGAATTTCTTTGAAGCCTTTGAGGCGAGCAAAGTCTTTCACTGTCACGGTAACAGTGTTACCTTCCACTTTCGTTTCAAGAGCTTCTTTTGCATCGTAACCATCGACGTAAGCCACTGGTGTACCCGCGATTTCCAATACTGGTTCCAGGGTATCTGTTACAGTGAATTCTTTATACTTGTCGATATCTGCAGGCAATTTCGTGTTGACATTGTACATGTAGCCAGCATCGTAGTCTACATCCAAGTGATCCAAGGTACGATTGATCTTCTTAGAAATTTCTGGTTCTGGTACTTTCGGTACAACAACCGGAACGGTGTTAGAGTCTTTCTTCAATCCTGGATTGTTATTAAGGATGTAAGATGCTGTATTTGGTACTGTGTAGCCACGATCTGTCAGATAAGGAGTAAGATCTGCGTCGGCTTTGACTTTGGCCTTGAAGGTTACTTGTACTTTCTTGCCAGCGCTTGATTTCACTGTTGCTTCTGGGAAGTTAACTGTCAGAGTTTGTCCGTCAGTTGTGACAGTAGCATCAGTTGCTTTACCATCAAGAGTTACGTTTGCAGTTCCTTCAAACTCTAATACTGGATCAAGAGTATCGGTTACTGCGAAGGCTGTCGCATCTTCTGGCATGACTGTGTTGATTGTATATGTAAATACTTCATCACGGTCTCCAAGAAGGGCTTCAGCTGCACCATTGACTTGTTTTTCAATTTCAGGCTGACCTGGGTTTGGAGGTGTAACTGGGACTGTGTTCGAGTCTTTGGTTACGCCTGGTTTGTTAGGGAAGTCTACCTTGTAGCTTGCCTTGTTAGGGATCTCGGTCTTACCAGCAGGTGTGAGGTAAGCTCCGAGGTTGGCACCCTTCTTGATCTTAGCTGTGAAGGTCAAGTTCACTGCTTTACCGCCGTTTTCTTTCACTTGCTCTTCTGTAAGCGTCAAGGTAATGGTTTGTCCGTCAACCTTGATTTGGTTAGCCTTCAATTCTTTGCCGTTCAAGCTTGCACTTGATGCGCCTGCGAATTCAAGAACATCTACCAAGGTATCGTGAACTTCAAAGGCTGTCGCATCTGTTGGAACATTTGTGTTGACGTGGTAAGTGAAGACTTCATCACGTTTAGCTAGTGTTTCGGCAGGTTTGTCGTTAACATCCTTCTTAATTTCTGGTTCACCTGGTGTTGGTGGGATAACTGGGACTGGTTTAGATTTTTGCTCTGTGCCAGGATCGTTGTTGAAGTTGTACTTAGCCGTATTTGGTACACGGGTTACGCCATCTTCGTTCACATATTCTGACAAGTTTGCACCATCTTTGATCTTCGCTTTGAAGGTCAATTCAACTGTCTTACCAGCATTGGCTTTCGCTTCTTCTTCAGTCAATTTCACTGTAATCTTTTGACCCTTGAAGCTGATGTGGCTGGCATCCAAGGCTTGGCCGTCAAGAGTTGCGACAGCTTCAGCGTTTTCGCCTGCAAATTCAAGAACTTTTTCAATCGTATCGTATACTGCGAATCCTGTAACATCTTGAGGAACTTGAGTAGTCACTTTGTAAGTGAAGACTTCATCGCGTGCTCCTAAAGTTGCTTGGTCTTCGTTGTTTACTTTCTTCTCAATTGGAGAAAGTTCTGGTGATGGAGGTGTAACTGGGACTTCATTTGAGTCTTTGGTTACGCCTGGTTTGTTAGTGAAGCTTGCTTTGTAGCTTGCCTTATTTGGAACTTCAGTCTTACCTTCTTTGGTTACGTAAGCAGAAAGGTTGGCACCATCCTTGATCTTAGCTGTGAAGGTCAATTTCACTGCTTTACCAGCGTTGGCTTTGACTTGGTCCTCAGTCAATGTGACTGTAATCTTCTGACCGTCAACCTTGATTTGTTCTGGAGCAAGAGCTTCTTCACCAAGAGTTGCAGTTGCACGTCCAGTACCATCTGCGAATTCAAGTATGTCTACCAAGGTATCGTGGACTTCAAAGGCTGTCGCATCTGCTGGAACTTCAGTGTTGACATGGTAAGTGAACTCTTCGTTACGAGCTTGAAGCGTTTCAGCTGGCTTACCGTTGACATCTTTCTTGATCTCTGGCTCACCTGGTGTTGGAGGTGTTACTGGAACCGTGTTCGAGTCTTTGGTTACACCTGGTTTGTTAGGGAAGTCTACCTTGTAGCTTGCCTTGTTTGGAACTTCTGTCTTACCATCTTTAGTGATGTAAGCTGAGAGATTTGCACCATCCTTAATCTTAGCTGTGAAGCTCAATTTAACAGCTTTACCGCCGTTAGCTTTGACTTGTGCTTCTGTAAGAGAAAGGGTGATGGTTTGACCTTCCACTTTGATTTGTTCTGGAGCGATTGCTTCTCCGTTCACGCTTGCACTTGAGGCACCAGCGAATTCTAGAACATCTACCAAGGTATCGGTTACTTCAAAGGCTGTTGCGTCTGTCGGTACAGTTGTGTTGACATTGTAAGTGAAGGTATCGTTACGGTTTACAAGGGTTTCTGCTGGTTTTTCGTTGACATCCTTCTTGATCTCTGGTTCTTTCGGAGTTGGAGGAGTAACTGGGACTTCGTTGGAGTCCTTATGATATTTCGGATTGTTGTCAATATCATAAGAAGCTTTGTTCGGAATTTCGGTTGTACCTGCAGATGTGATGTAAGATGCAAGGTTTGCGCCATCCTTGATCTTAGCCTTGAAGGTTACTTCGATAGCCTTGCCAGCATCTGCTTTCACAGAAGCTTCTGCAAAGGTAATCTTGATGGTTTGATCCTTGACTGTTACAGTCGCTTTCTTACCAGCGGCTTTTCCATCAATTTTCACAGTTGCAGATCCATCTTTACCTACAAATTGCAAGACATCTTTCAATTCGTCAGTGATTTCAAAGACGGATGCATTGGCTGGCATTTCTGTTGTAAGAGTATAAGTGAACTCTTCATCACGTTTCGTTAATTCGTAACGTTCTTGTCCGTTGACTTTCTTCTTCAACTCAGGTGTTGAGGTTGGAGGAGGAGTTACGGTTACAGGAGTTGATTCTTTCTTAGAATCTGGGTTGTCATTAATGATGAAGCTTGCAGTATTTGGTACTAAAGGCTTGTCTCCAGCTGGATTTGGATAAGCTGCTAGAAGGGCATCATATGAGACATTGTCTTTGATCTTAGCCTTGAAGGTAATATGAACAGCTTTACCTGCATATTTCTTCACTTGGTCTTTATCAAAGGTTACACTAAGTGTTTGACCGTTGGTTTGAACAGTAAGGTCTGTTGCTTTTTGACCATCCACTTCGACAGTTGCATCCCCATCAAAGGTTAATTCATTAACCAGTTGGTCTGATACTTCAAACTTATCAGCAACTTCAGGAACTTTCGTGTCAACTGTATAAGTAAAGCTTTCGCTTAATTTATTCAAGTCAGCATGTTCTTGATTGTTCACTTTCTTCGTGATCGGTGGAGGCGTAACCGTTACTGGTTTGGTTTCTTTCTCACCTTGCTGATTGTTCTTATTGGTGTAAGTGATTTTAGCTTTGTTTTCAATCGCTTCTGCAGTTGATTCTTTCTTCACTTTCGCCTTGATAACAAGTTCAACTTCTTTACCAGCGTAGTCACCAGCATTTTCAAAGTCCTTCATTGTTGCAGTTACTGTTTGACCAGTTCCTGTTACAGTGAAGAATTTATTAGCTTCACCAGTGATCGTTGCTTCACCTACTTGGAGGTTTTCATCCAAGGTATCCGTGATCACAAATGATTTGTAAGAAGTGATATCGTTTGGCAATTTAGCCTTGATGTTGTATGTGTAGTCTGTTTCAGCTCCGATTACGGCTGTATCAAGCTTCTCATTGATTTTCTTCTTGACAGTTGGTTCTGATGGAGGAGTAACCGTTACTGGTTTAGTCTCTTTCTCACCACTGTGGTCGTTCTTATCAGTGTAGCTGATTTTAGCTGTATTCGGGATCTTAACGCGAGTTACACCATCATTGATCTTAGCAGGGATTTCAAGTTCAACTTCTTGGCCAGCAAGATCCGCAGCAGTTGCAAAGTTCTTCATCGTGGCCGTTACTGTTTGACCTTGAACTTCAACATCGAAGAATGCTGCTGCTGCACCTTTAATGACAGGTTTTGTTTCACCTTCATTGATGACAGACAATTCATTTTCCAAGGTATCTGTAATCACAAATTTCTTGTAATCTTTAATATCTGTTGGAAGTTTTGTCTTGATGTTGTATTTGTATTGTTCTCCTGTCGGGATATCCAAGTGATCAAGATTTTCATTGATCTTCTTAGTTACAGGTGGAGGAGTAACATGAACTGGAGTTGATTCCACTTCTTTGTCCACATTGCTCTTGTTTGTGTACTCAACTTTGGCTTTGTTGTCGATGACTTTACCTGACACGCCTTGTTTCACTTTGGCAGGGATGATCAACTCAACCGTTGAGTATTTAGCAAGGTCTTTGAACTTGCCTGGTTTCACAGTAGCTGTAACAGTTTGACCGTTCTTTTCTACTGTGAAGAGATCCGCAGCATCTCCCTTAATAGTTGCTTCTCCATCGAATTCCAAATCGTTATCAAGCGTATCGCTGATGACAAATTTCTTATAAGAAGAAACATCTGCTGGGATAGCTGTTGAAATGTTGTAGGTATATGGTTGACCTTCGAAGGTTTGGTAATCTTCTAAGGTTTCATTGATTTTCTTCTCTACCGTTGGTTCTTTTGGTTTCGGCGGAGTAACGGTTACTTCATTAGAAGTTTTCTTGATGTCGTTCAAGGCGACGTCTGCCTTGTTAGGCACCTTGATGGTTCCGTTCTTCTTGTACTTGCTCAAGTCAGCATTTGGACGGATCTTAGCCTGGAAGACTAAGTCCAGTTTTTTAACTTCATCGCCACCACGACGGTTGACCAAACGTGTCAAACGATCCATATCAGCTTTATCCAAGCTGATTTCAACAGTTTGATCTTTTAGGGTCGTCGCCTTAGTGAGGGTTGCGTAAGTTTTTCCATCAATAGTTGCTTTGATGGTGCTTTCTTGAACTTCCAATTCTGGAACGACTGTATCGGTTACAGTGAACTTGTCAGCTGTACCTGGCCATGGAACAGACACCTTGTATTCGAAGAGTTCATCTTCTGTCGCAAGGTCCGCATGTTCTTTTTCGTTTACTTTTTTCTCGATGTCAGTTGACAATGGAGGTTTTACATAAACGGGGTTTGAACGACGGATGGTGCTTGGCTTGTCTGCTGTCTTAGCGTGAGGGTCTGGGTTTGGAGAATCATCTTCGCCATTCCACATGATATTCCCTTGGTTGACCAAACCAAAGCCGTTGCTATCTTGAAGAAGGGCTAAGTAATTCTTACTTGCTTGGTCCTTGCGGAATTCTTCTTTCAATTTAACTGTAATCTTAAGCTCGGCTTGTTTCAAGACCAAATAGTTGTAGTTTGTCCCGTCGCTTGGCACATCTGCCACGACGATGTCGCGTTCGTTCCCAGCACTGTCTTGGCCTTTCACGACACGAGTTTTTAGTGGACCATCAGGACCAGTCGCTGAGCTACGAACCACTTCCAAGCGGTAGTCCAATGGGTCTGTCAACATAACGTTCTTCTTGAATTCATAAGGAACGTTGTTGAAGTTGTAGTTTACTGTATACGTAAATTCTTCAGCTTTATCTGACAAGTTAGCTGCATAAGCTGGTTTTTTAGTCAATTGAAGTGGGTCTTCAATTGTACCTGTATCGTTGCTAAGATCTTGGTCTTCGATCTTCTTGGTCGCACTTGGGTAACAGTATTCAAGTTTTTGAACTTCTACTGTTTCGTTGTGTCCCCCAATTGTTTGAGTTTCGAAGTCACCAACCTTAAACTTACCAGTCAACTCAGGAACTTGAACTTGTTCTTTAGCTGGTTGGTAACCCGCAGGAGGATCTTGTTCATCATCTTCGTCCACTTGTTCGGCATGAGCTTCTTTACTCAAGTCGTAGTCGAAGTTGTTCTTACCAGGGTTGAAGACACTTTCTGGAACAGAGATGGTAACCTTGTCACCATTCTGTTCAATCTTACCAAGGATTTCCTTGGTAGAATCTTTGACTTCAGAAACAATCTTCTTCCCATTGATTCGAACAGCATCTACCTTGTAGCCTGGAGTGACATCAAATTCACCCTTGATATCTTCCTTGACCAAGGCAGCCCCAACAGATTCCAAAACGCGAGCTGAGAATTTGTCGATATTGTCTTGTTCATTAACATAGAAGGAAACGTTTTTGCCATTTACTTCTTTATCTGGAGAAGCCATCCCTTGAAGGGCTTCATGGAAGATTTCCTGAACGGAACGGTTGTCTCCGATATTAAAGTAATTACCGAAACCATTCAAGTAGACATCGTAGTACTGAGCCTTATCATTGTTAAACAGTGCTACGTCTTCCCAGAAACCTACAACTACAGTTCCGTTTGACCCAACCACTCCTTTAAGAGTGTTCCCAGCATCTTTTACTTCGTTTACACGGCCAATGATGTCTTGGGAAGCTTCAGAAAGTTGGTTATAGCTCCATGCTTTTTGAAGTTTTCGATTTCGAGTGCCACTATAGTCAATTCGAACCTTACCATCAGCGTCACGTTTCCCGTTGGCAACACCGTCGGTAATCACAAGGAAGACGGTCTTGCGCTCGTTGGCCATGCTACCTTTGTTAGCGTTATACTGTTTGATAGCATCTTCGATGGCAGGAACTGTTGGAGTTCCCCCTGCTACACTGATGTTGTCGATAAAGCTGTGGATAGCGTTTTGATTTGTCGTCAAACCAGAAGATTTGTATTGATAATCGTATTTCGCACCCCAACCACCATATACATCTGGTTTACCTGTAAAGGTATCGTTGTTGTAATAATTGTATCCATCTACACCTTGGAAGCTAGCAACCATGACACGGTCTGATGTATCCGGATCATCAGTCTTGACCAAACGAGGATTGTTCTCATCGTAGTCTTCTTCACTGACAAATGTCGTTAAGGTCTTCAAGGCCTTTTTAACACTTGGAATGGTGTTAGCGAATGATCCACTCGCATCCTGCAAGATGACCAAGTCAATTGGTTTTCTTGGGAGTCGCCAGTGAATTTCTTCTGTCTTTTCAATCTTGCGCGAACATCCGTTTTGTGTGATCTTGGTGTTCTTGTTTCCTTGCGTGGTAACAATGTTCTCTTCCGCTCGGGCGTGAGTTACAAGAGCGCTTGTTAAGTTTGCAGGCAAGGACATGAACAAGATTGCAAACAACATGAAAATCTTTTTACAAAAATTTTTCATAATTCCCTTGGAGCTTTTCGGAGCTCCGTCCTCCTTTTTTTATTTTTCTCTTCTATAGAAGTTAATTGTTTAGTAATATTTCTAACGCTTCCTCAAACTCCTCTTGGTCTAAGTGATCGACAGCCACTCGGGTGACTTCTTGATCCTTGTCCACGAAGTAGATGCTAGGAATCGTTTGGACTTGCAGAGCATCTGCAGCAGATTGGTCGCGATCGTAATAGTAAGGGAAGGTAAAACCTTTATCCTTGATATACTGATCGGCGGACTCTTTAGTCTCCTTGCCCTTTTCCATCATGTTCAGCATCACAAAATTGATCTTCTTTCCATATTTCTCATACATCTGCTGAACAATCGGAAGTTGCTGTTGGCAGTGCGGACACCAACTAGCCCACTCTACAACGAGCATCGGTTTCTCATACTGGTTGGAACTTTTCAGTTCTTGATCCTTCTGGTCCGTCATTTTAAATTCTGGTAGTTGTTGACCAACTAGTTCAAGAGCTGTATTCTCTCTACTACTCGCTGTCGTCGTTGCACTATCCAATGGACCTGAACTCTTGTTCCGAACAGGACTGTTGTAATACAACAAACCTATTCCAGACACTACTATGACTCCCACCGCTAGGAAGGGGAGCCACCATCTATCCCTTTTCATAAAATCTCCTTTTTATTCTCGCAAAAAATGTTCTCCAGTATACTCATAGGTACCTTTCTCCTTGGAGTTTCATTTTTTATCTATCTTGTCTTACTTTCTTCGTAATGATTGATATAATTAGTCAAAAATATTACATAGATTACAAGACAATGACACATTTTTGATATTTTATCACTATATTGTCATTTTTTCAACAAAAATAACTATTATGTTTATTAAAATTTTTAGTTTTATATATATTGAAGCTTAACATACATTAAATCGTCTGACAATTGTCTGTTTCCATTTCCAAAGCGCTATTTTTTTCTTTTATTTAATTGATCAAATGAATATTTATAATATGTTTATTATTCCTTTTTTTCGAAAATGCGATTTTTTTATATTTTCCCCTCTTGGGATTTCAAATCCATTTTTATAACACTAAATGCTTGTTTATATTTCTATTTTTGTAGCTTTTTAGTCAACAAAAGGCAATTTTTTGAAAAAAATTGTAGGGATTTCTCACTTTTTTAACATTCTTGTACTTTCGTCTTTTTTTGTTATCGTTCTGTTCTTTGCTTGGAGAAAGGCGTGTTAGCTCACCTTCTGACAAGGAATTGCCTCAACTGAGTGAGAGTTTGAGATCGTTCTCACCAAGGAACACTCACTAAATAAGGTAATCCCTATGTTAG
>OLQI01001776.1_pt1 | contig 12596 bp, 10 predicted proteins | sample 1672171 | NCBI WGS metagenome assembly OLQI01 (sample SAMEA3136655, study PRJEB25190) | human gut metagenome
GGATTTTCTTCTGTTTAAAAGCTGCCATAACAGCCGCCTGATTTTTTGTCTTCCCGGTGTAGCTGACTGCTGCAATATTGGCTTTGTTGAGCAGTTTTGCCATTTCATTTGCATGTGCAACATTAACGCAAAAGATGATTCCCTGCCGCCAGGCAGCTTCTCCCTCACCAAAATACTCCTGAAGGACATCGACAATCAGATCATTTCTTGAAGTAACCCGTATTTTCTTTTCAAGATCCGCATTGATATAATCTTTACCATTGAATCTGACTTTTGAAAGATCGATATTTGTCTCAATCCGGTAAACATTTGCCCGGGCAACGATTCCTTTTTCCATGGCTTCTTTCAAGGATAGAGAAGTAGAATAGCTTCCGAAAACAGTTTCCAGTTTCTTCTTATCCGGTCGTTGATCCGTCGCGGTAAGTCCAACTGTAAAATCCGCATGATAATACTGGATCACTCTTTTCAGCATCGGTGCCACCGCATGATGTGCCTCGTCCACTACGATATAATTGTAATAGTCCGCTGGGAATTCCATATAATGTCTGCACATATAGCCGTATGTTCTGATCTCAATTTTTTCTTCCAGTTCCGGTACAGATTCCTGTATTCGCTCCCTCCAGTCTACAAGAATAGTAGTTCTTGGAACCAGTATCAACCCTCTGAATTTCGGCTTTTCTTTTGCAAATTCATGCAAATCTTCCTCTACAATCCTGGATTTTCCGGATGCCGTTGGCAATACAATCAAAAATGCTTTAATACCCGCCATTCTACGCTTCCGTATTTCCTGTAAACTGACCGTCTGGTGTTCATACAATTCCACTTTTCTGTCGATTTTCAATCCGTCATCGACAAATGCGGTGGTATCTTTTCCGAAATATTGTTTGATATCATCTTCGATTCGATTTTGAAACGCACAATCTTCTTTTGAAAATCGGAACAGTTTGATTCCCCATAAAACACAGGTATTTTGTTTATTCAACTGTTTCCTGTATTTTTCTTCTCCGATAATCTGTGGATGATGAAAACTCAGTCCATTTTCTTCTACAGCGTATCTTTCATTCTGTGTTCTGATAAAATAATCGAGAAAATAATTGTTTCCGTTTTCATCACTGATTCCATATTCGCGTGTCAAATATCTGAGCGCATTCATACCGTAGGCATTTGAAAAGCTATCCTCAAAATGGATCTCCAGAGGTGATGCATCCGCCTGTTCTGCCCGGTCCCCAACGGTTATCCTGTAATTTTCAGGTAATGTCATTTCATCGTTAGCAAGATAGCTGTCAACTTCAGACTGTATATAACCTAAGAATCGAAAAACTCTTTTAAATTGATGGATGTAACCGTTCTGTTTGTCCGTGATTAGCATATAAGAAAAAACAGGCTCACCCGGTGTATGATCACAAATATTCTCATCGATAATGACCATATCGATGCCATTATCATAAAATCTCGAATATCCACCATTCGGGTAATTCACCTGTTCTCTCAAAGAAAAGTCTGTATGCTGTATCAGAAAATTATCGTTTTCTGCTGCTCTCACCATATTCTCTGTCTCCATTTGTTATTTTTAAATTCGTATTAAAAATGATGTATTTTGTTACATTATAGCATATAGCAGGTAATGTTTCCAAAGTTTTTCGACATTTTATAGTGTATTTTGCTATTTTACTCGACATTTCCCGACAAATTTTTATTTGTTTTTCCTAATTCATATTATTTTCCAGATGTTTCTTTCCATAATCAAAATTGATCCACTGGACCAATTATTGATATACACTGAAATAAAACCGCTACTATCGTTCTTCCGGATAATAGCGGTTTATAGCAACCTGTCCTCTACTTTCACTCCATCTCTTCTCCCACTCTCTCCAGCAAATGTCCAATCGCAAACATCACCGTCTCATAATGCATATACTCCAGAATGTTCCGGTCCACCAGCACCTGCAAACTCGCAGGGAATTCGTCATCGGATTCCCAGAATCTCAGTATAACGGGAAGAAACGAAAACAGTTCCAGCTGGTAAGCCACATCGCCTTTTTCCAGCCTGATCCCATGCAGCCGCTCGCAGGCTTTCGCCAGTTCTGCAGTCTTTCCATCGAATTTCTTTCCTGCATCCTTGAAAAAGTTACTGTCATTTGTCAGATTTCCTCCCCGTACCGTAGAAAGGCTGCCGATATGAACCCATTCATGAGCGGGATGACAGTATTCTTTGGAATTACACAGGACATCGTAAATTGTCATGGCTTCGTTGTAATTTGCATTTTCTTCCGTCTGGAATTCATCCACAGACCAGGTGATTCCTCCGGTGATGCGGTTAATCCGGTATTTTCTTCCTACAAAGAAAATATAGAGATACTTTTCATCATGATCCAGAGCAAATTTCCGGATCATTTTTTCCTGATCGTATTCCAGGAAATGGGAGGACATACGGTCTTTCATCGTTTCATAGTTTGACATGTTGATTTTTCCTTTCTATGGATCATATATTATCCAAAATCTGGATTTTTTACTTGTTTTGGATAATATGTTATCTATAAAAATCATATCACATCAAATAAAATTTGCAATTTTAATTCCATCTTCAGCCACCGCGTTAATCACCAGTTTCTTATGAAGGAAAAGATTTTCGTTCATTGCTCGAACAACCAAAAACAGAGTATTTTCAAATTTTGTTGTATCTCAAAATCAAAAATACTCTGTTCCTCTTAAATTATATATTTTTTATTACTATTATTATCTCTTACACAGCCTCCACAACCGCAGCCGGTGCCACAAAGTTTCTGGCGGCTTCGCCTAATTTTACGAATCCCTGGTTATCCAGTGCTTCTTCTGCGATACTTACGCAGTTGTCGGCAGCTCGGTCCAGATTGTAGAGGATGCCGGAGAAGCAGCCGGTCATCGCCGGATCGCATTTCTGATTCTTTACGCGGTTCAAGTGGGCTTTGTTGAATTTCTTTTCTGCTTTATGCAATTTCTTTTTATTTTTGAATACCAGTTCCGCTTCCTCTTCACTGCCCTCTTTTACGGCTGTCATCGCCAAGCGCAGCAGATCCAGAAGGACATTGATGCAATTTTCAATTTCCTTGCCGGCTTCCTCGGAAAAGCTCATGCCATCGTCCTGGATTTTTATCCAGATGCTGTCGATATCCTGACAACGGTCGGCGATACGTTCGATATTGTTGGTTACATACAGAAGTCCTGCTGTTTGTTCAGACTGAAGCTCTGTCAGATTACCGCTGGAAAACAATTTGGTGATATAGTCCGTGATTTCTTCCTGCAGGTGCTGGACGATATCCAGCTGATTTTTGAATTTTTCATATGCAGCTGAGGTCTTTTTCTGATTCAGAGAACCTTTCAGGCTGTTCAGCATATGTACGGCAAATCCTGTCAGATTTTCCAGTTCCTGAGATACCAGATACATAGCAGCCACCGGCTGATCAATTACCTTGTTATCCAGATATTTCGGTTCATAAACCACACCGGTATTCTTATCTCTTCCACGGATAATCGTGGTAACAATCTTCACCATGAGCGGGATCAGCGGCAGCCATACCAGTGTACAGACCACGTTGAATGTCGTATGTGCATTGGCAATCTGGCGGGAGATCACATCGATCTCATTTCCTTTTGGAGAGATATAACGTACAAATTGTGCAAACCACGGAATGATCCAGATAAATACGCAGGTACCCGTGATATTGAAAATGCTGTGCGCGATTGCTGTTCGTTTTGCATCTTTAGACTGTCCGATAGATGCTAAAAGTGCTGTAATTGTCGTACCAATGTTATCGCCAAGCAAAATCGGGATGGCTCCGGTCAGTCCGATCACGCTGCTGACACCGTCCGGTCCTGCCTGGGAAGCAAAGCTCTGAAGGACTGCGATCGTTGCAGAGGAACTCTGTACCACCAGAGTCATCACCGCACCGAGGACAACACCCAGCACCGGAATAGAAGATACTTTTCCCATCAGATCTACAAAGATCGGGCTTCCTGCCAGTGGTTTCATAACGCTGCCCATGATCTCGATTCCTTCGAACAAAAGTCCGAAAGAAAAGATAACCATACCAATATTTTTAACCTTTTCTTTTTTCCCTAAGAAGTTCAGCATGAATCCGATGAAGATCAACGGATAAATGTAATCACTGATTTTGAATGCCATCAGCTGGGCAGTCATCGTCGTACCGATATTAGCACCAAAGATAACGGAAATCGCCTGTGGCAGACTCATCAGTCCGGCACTTACAAAGCCGATGACCATAACGGTAGTTGCCGAACTGCTCTGTAACACAGCCGTAACCAGGGCTCCGGCCAGCGCTCCCATGATCGGATTCTTCGTAAGAAATTCCAGAATCTTCTTCATCTTTTCTCCGGCTGCCTTTTGCAGCGCATCACTCATACTGTTCATTCCATAAAGGAACAGCGCCAACCCACCAATCAGCCCAAATACTACTTTTACATTTTCATTCATTTTGTGTTCTCCCTTTTCCGGCAGCTGTCTGCTGCTCGATTCTTGAAATCATCTGTAAAATCTCTGTTATGAATCTGTATAATTCATTTACGGTTTACAGTATAGTGGGAGAACGCATATGGCTCTATCATGGTATTGTATGATTTTCGTTAAATCTGTGTAAAGCTGGTAGTTAGTTCCTGTTAACTCCAGTTAAAAGGTCAGGCGCATCTGATTCCAGACAGCATCGCCGTGGACAGATTTGTCTGTTACTCCTTCATTTTGGAAACCGAATTTTGCATAATAATGGATCAATGCATCTTTGCAGGTCAGCACCAGACCCTTCCTTCCCTGTTTTCTGGCATCTTCGATCGCCCGCTCCAGCAGTTCTCCTGCCAGCCCGCGTCTTCGATAAGCCGGGATTGTATTCACCCCGAAAATCATCTGCCAGACACCGGTTTCGTCATGCATGGAAGCTTTTTCGTACATTTCATCCGTCAGATCTGGTTCGTTGGTGACAAAACCATCGACGAACGCAACCAGTTTGTTGTCATTTTGCTCGTCGAACATCAGCCAGAAATGGTTGGCGTAATGAATAAGGCGGTCGGCGAATTCCTCTTTTGTGGCGGCTTCGGCTGGTGGGAAGCACTCGGACTCTACGGCGGCGATCTGTGGCAGATCATCTATGGTTGCAGTTCTGATTATCATGATATTGTATCCTCCAATTTATTATCTATTAACTTTTTTCTTTCCACTTCGCAGCTGATATCATTTTCGGGTATAGTCTGCGTGGTTATGCATGATATTTTCAAAGAGCCATCCGACCAGCAGACATTTGTTACTCTATCCCAACACCGAAAACGCCATAACCGCAACTCCCAGCACCACCAGAATCACTCCTGTAGCACGGTTCAGAGTCTTTGGCGTTGCTTTATTGGCAAATACGGCTGCGATTCTTGCCCAGAGGAAGGTAAAGACCACACACAGGATCCATACTGTCCAGTCTGGTGTGCCGCCGATGGCAAAGTGGGATACGGCTCCGGTGAGGGCGGTGAAGGTCATGATAAATACACTGGTTCCCACGGCTGTTTTCAATTCATATCCGAGAACGGATGTCAGGATCAGAAGCATCATCATACCGCCACCGGCACCGATAAATCCGCAGATAAAGCCGATCATCACTCCGCAGATCACAGACTGAATCGCACGTTTTTTCGCAGACACCTGTGCCATGGCTTCTTTTGTAGTCATGACCGGGCGAAGGATGAATTTGATACCGAGCAGGAAGGTCATGAAGACGGAGAAATTTCCCATCGTTGTGGACGGTACCAGGCTAGAAACGTAACTTCCCACTATGGTAAACAACAACACGGTAACCATCATGATCAGACCATTTTTTATATCAAGATTCTTATTCTTCCCATAAGTATATGCGGATACGGCACTTGCCAGCACATCCGAGGACAATGCGATTCCCACTGCCATGTAGGGATCCATTCCCAAGAATGTGATCAGCATCGGGCTGATGACCGCCGCCGCACTCATGCCGGCAAATCCGGTCCCGAGACCTGCACCCATACCTGCAAAAAATGTAACAATTACTGTCAGTAAAATACTCATTTCTTTTTGTTCTCCTTTTGATATGTATTCAGATTTTCCTCTGTCTGTTCCATCACCTGTTCAAAAATCTTTCTGGACTCCGCAGGCACACCGGAAAATAAGGTTTCGATAAATGTTTTTTGAATCTCACATCCCTGTCTCCAGACATGCTCCGCTTTCCGGGTACAGATCAGTTCTGTCTTTCTCCGATCCCCCGGCACCTCCCGGCGTTCCAGATACCCTTCCTGCACCAGGCGTTCCACATGGAGCGATACCAGATTTGCCTTGATTCCACGAATCTTTACGATATCTGCAGCAGTTTTATACTGCGGATTGTTTTTCAGGAACATCAGGATATCCAGGGATGTCTGCGGAATGCCGGTCTGCTGGCATAACGGTCGACACAGCTGATTATAGACATCCAGCAATTTATGTATATACTCAATGCTTATCATGCCTTCTATACCTCTCTTTCATTTTTAGAATGTTCATTTTTGAAGTATTTTAACATGAAATTCCTATTATTACAAGCGTGAAATAATCATTACATTTTCATGAATTATACTATATCTTTCTGTCTATATAATATCTTCCTTCTATTTCTTACAAAATCCTGAAGTTTGTGGTAAAACATGTCAGAATTTGTTATGATACGGGTAGAACATATAAATTTTGAGGGAGGATTTCAATATGTTTAAGGAAAAAATACGTATACAGCTTCTTGGGGGAAGTCTGACGGATCACGGCAACTACACAGATGGCAATTATCAGGGATATCCGGTTGTCATTACAACGGAATCGACGGTTTACCACGTTCGTATCAATGCCGTCTCCGCACAGGATCCCGACAACACACAACTGGCGCAGTATCTGGAATACCAGAAGCAAAATGTCAAACATCTGGTAGATTATTCCTGTACTTCCACCTCCGTTCTGCTGACGATAAAAATGCCGGCAGTAAACGGAAACAAAGTTCCGGATATGATCAACGGTGTTGTGGAACCTCTGATTCAATATCTGAGCAGCGGTAATTATCTGCCCTGCTGTGAATCCTGCGGCAGCACACAGGAGTATCTGTCAAATTATGAGGTAAATGGTTCATATCATTATCTGTGTACCTCCTGTGCACAGCAGATTGAACAGAATCTTCAGCAAAATCAGCAGACAACCCGTGCAAAAAAGAGTAATCTGGTTGCCGGACTCGTAGGTGCTTTCGTCGGTTCTCTGATCGGATGTGTGCTCTGGGTACTGATCTATCGGCTCGGATACATCGCGGGTATTGCCGGTGCAGTCACTGCAATCTGCGCACTGCGTGGATATGAACTGCTTGGCGGTCATCTGGATCGGAAGGGTGTGATCATTTCCACTGTGATGATGCTGGTGATGATTTTCTTTGCCAATCGGCTTTCCTGGACCTGGGATGCTTACGATGCACTGAAAGACGAAGGATACACCTTTTCCGAGTGTTATCAGTATCTGGATAACATTCTGGATCTTTCCGAACTCACCGGAAGCTATTACAGCGAGCTGTTCATCGGATACGGACTTACCTTACTCTGTAGTGTACGGCGCATCATCGACGCTTTCCGCACCAGTAGTGGAAGTTATCGCATGAAGAAGGCGCAGTAATCACCATAGATTCTGTAATAGAATCATTCGAGCAATAAACACAAAAAGACAGAAATCGGAATCGTCCCGTACCATTGGTACATGTCTGAAACAGATTTCTGTCTTTTTTATTTACGCGAGCAACGATTCAAAGTCCGTACTTGCACGAGACCCTGACGACTATCGCAATAACGAGTAAAAAAATCCCGGGAATACCTTTCACATCTTCTGGAGCGTGTCTGAAAAAGGCTCTCCGGAAATGATTTTTCAGACACGCTCTAGTTCTGCCACCGGATCTCACCTTTCTGAATCAGTGGATACCGTGCCAGTGTGGTTCCGTCCAGATTCTCACGATGCATATCAACCGCAGTGATCTGATGATTTTCATAGGTATTATAATAGTAGATTCCCTTCTGAGCATTCCAACAGGAAGTGTAGATCGTGATCTCATATTTTCCGTCTGCCACCTCACAGCATCCGCGCTGCTGGTCCACCGATCCCAGAATATGGAAAAACTGGCTGACGCTTTCCGCCTCGGAATCTCCCGATACTGCATGTGCTCTGGTAAATGCCACTTTGGCAAAGCGGGAAGTAGAAGAAAGATCTCCCGGAAGTCCAAGTGCACCCATGCCGCGGCTGTAGGTCTGTAATGGCAACTGCTCGGAAAAACGATTCTCCGGCTGTTTCGGTGACAGATGCATATACTGATTCAATAAAAACATCTGCTGTTCAAATGGCGGATTATTGGTCAGTACACCTGCCGGATTATCATAAACCTTCAGTCCCTCCCGGACACATTCGATGGTGATACACGCATATTTGTCCGCCAGAATCCAGTGCAGCTGTGCCGCCGGAAACTGTGGAGCGAATACGGTTCCCACCAGATTCATCTCCGCCAGCATTTTCTTCGCCTCTTCTACCGATGCGCACTGGGAAAGAATCCATGGAATGAACTCAAACTGAGCCACGTTTTCCCGCCCCTCCTGGATTTCCTGGTAGACAGCGTTTCCTACGAAGTTCAACCCTGCCATTCCAAGTCCTTTTTCATTGACCGCATCGTAATACAGCGGGTAATCATCCGCTACATGTGCCATACCGATGATCGCATAATGATTTTCCAGTTCTTCCATATGGCGAAAATGAAACGGATAATTTCTTGGTGTTACTGTAATCTCATCTCCATAGGAGAATTCATAATCCAGCGTCCGTCCCATATAAAAATCTTTTGTCTTATAAGTAGCTGCTGTACACATTTCCATCTGCTCCTTTTATTCAAAATACTTGCATGGCTGTTCTGTTTTTTCTCATTGTTCTGATGCTTTCATAATTTTCTCTGCACTGGAAGGATCCCAGGAAGAAATCTCCAAAACTGCATCCGGAATCTGCTGATCTCCGGAATCTGGATTATGGAACCAGACGCAGGACATTCCTGCTGCTTTTGCCGCCGTTCCTCCATTAGTGGAATCTTCTACTACCATACATGCGGAAGGATCCAGTAATAATGCTTCTGCTGCGGCAAGAAACGTATCCGGCGCCGGCTTTGGATGTGCCATATTTTCTCCACTGATAAAAGCAGAAAAATACTGAGCCAGGTCAAGATCCTTCAACACTTTTTGGATCACATCCTCCGGAGAAGAAGATCCAACTGCCAGCAGATATCCTTCCTGATGTAGTTTTTCCAAAACTTCCCGGATTCCTTCACATTGAGGAAATCCTTCTTTTTCCACGATTTCCTTTTTCTTTTCTTCCATTCTCCGGTTCATCGTCGGATAATCCTCGAAAATATCACCGTAAGCATCCACCATCAGCTGCCGGAAAACTTCTCTGGTAGAACCGATGCACGGTTTGTAAATCTCATAGTTCAGCGTGATTCCGTCCTCTTTCAGCACTTCCTGCCAACACCGAAAATGCAACGGTTCCGTATTGACCAGAACACCATCCATATCAAAAATGATCCCTTTTTTCTCAGACAGTCGATTAGCTACTTTCGTATACGAGGGAACCGGCACACCATACAGTTTTCCCATGCGAACCACTTCGTATACCAGTCCGTCGATTTCTGATGGTTTCCCAGCCATTACATCCCTCTGCATAGAAGTAGTTGTTTCCGGTGCAAGATTAGACAAAATATGTAAATTAACATCTACCATGTCTTTTTGAAACGGAACGCCCATAGCATCTGCAAGTGCTGCGATTTCCCGGATCATCGAACAAAACAGTTCCCGCGGAGCACCCTCTTTCTGAAAATCCCCCGCTACCGCGTTACAGTACAGTCCTGCTGCTCCGATCGGAGACACATAGGAGAATTTTTCCAGTGCTTCTCTGCGAATATTTTCGGATAAAATTCCGTCAATAGCACTGTCCGTAAAATCCTGCCGGATCTGTTCCAGTTCCGGTCTCCAGTCTGTCTTTTCCCGAACTCCAAAGACGATCCGCAGAATCTTTCCATGCTGCAATAACACACCCGGTTCTTTGATGTTGGCAGATACATAGATGCATCCGTCTGTTACCAGAAGTTCCGGCAGTTCTTTTTGCAGTTTTGCACCGGTTCCATAGATATTCAGAATCGGAATCACAATCGTATCCGGTTTTGCCACGCGGCGGATAAACGGGACGGTATCTTCCAGTGAATACCCTTTTACACACACCAGGATCACATCCGGTTGTTCCTTGTAGTGTTCCATATCCGTTGCTTTCACAGCAATTGTCTCAGGATTCGGATCCCAGAGACGCTCCAGAGTCAATCCATGCTCTTTCATAGCTTCCAGATGACGGCCACGGGCAATCAGTGTCACATCTTTTCCTGCCTTTGTCATAAAATATCCCATAACTCCGCCGGTTCCTCCGGCTCCTATGATTGCATATTGCATTTGTGTTCTCCTTTTTTCTTTGCATCTGTCACAGATTCTGATAGTATTCAGAACATAATCATAATATTATGTACGAGATAGTTATTATTCACCAAATAACACTTCTCTGTTTGTTCCGTAAAAGATTTCATCATGACCGGACAATTTTTTCAGGATCTCTTCCATCCGATCCCAGTTCTGATCCACGTCAAACTCATAACTGTGTCCCCACAGATAGAAAAGCTGTGGTTCCTCACTGTCAGATGCCAGAAAACGGTCAATCAGATCCATCACATCCGCATCATTATGATGGCAGGTTGGCTTCAGTGTCAGCGGCTCTTCCGGAAGTCCAAAATTTCCGGTCCGCTCTATCGTACGGGAATAACGGATACCACAGGCACGCGCAATATCCACTACTGTATCGTTATAAGTACCAAACGGATACGCCATTCCCACAACAGGCTGCCCAAACCGTTCTTCCAGATTTTTCTTGTCTTCCAGAATCTCATTGCGGATCGTCTCTTCATCATATTTGGGAAGATCTGCATGTGTCAGACAATGTGCTGCAATCTCATGTCCCTGATACAGTTCTTTTAAACCTTCAGTGTTCATTCGATGAATCAGAAGCCCCTTGGGATGTTCCCATACATTTGCATAAGACTGCATACCGCTGTTTAAGTTAAAGGTGCCTTTTACACCATAAGTATTCATCATTTCCACCAGACGGCGATCCTGTGTCACACCATCATCGTAACTGAATGTTACCGCTTTTTTCTTTCCATTCCACATAACAATTATCCTCCTTTGGCAATTTTAGTGTACCCAGTCATCTGTCACACTTTCTTTCGTATTTATTACTCAAGCACTTTCTCTACCATCTGTGCATCGATCGTTACGGACTGCATATGATTGACTTCAATCTGATACAGAGCATTGGCTGCGATATGCTCTGCGGCCTGTTCCAGATCACGGATACCGCTGGTATTCGCATGTTTCTGAATGATTCTGTCCAGCCCCTCATCTGTCAGAATAATTTCATTTTCTTTCAGACTCATTCGCTTCAGTACTTTCGGCAGTGCGTATTTTGAGAAAATAATTTTCTTCTCTTCGTCTGTATAATCCGGAATGTCGATCACCGCAAAACGGGACATCAGCGGTGCACTGATCTGGGATTTGTCGTTGGCGGTGGCGATCGGATAGACACCTACCGTAGGGATCATACATTCCATATAGTTATCGGTGAATCCCAGGTTATCAAGCAGGGTCAGCAGAACATCCGCCGGGTTTCCGTTTCCTTTGCCGGAGGCAGCTTTGTCCAGCTCGTTGATGATAAATACAAGATTGGACTCTCCTGCCATCGAAAATGCATCCATGATGATACCGGGTTTTGCATTGGCATAGACACGGGAACTTCCGGTCAGCTGTTCCGGATCATTGATGGAACTCATATCCAGGGTTGTCCACGGCAGTTTCAGGATTCTTGCAACCGCATAGGCAATCTGTGATTTTCCTGTTCCGGCAGGTCCTACCAGAAGCAGACCGTATGCCGGTAACGTATGCGTACGGTTGATCTGGATGATCGTCTCGATAATTCTCTGTTTTACCTTCTCCATACCGTACAGTTCTTCATCGAGGATTCTTCTTGCTTCCTGCGGGTCGATAGACTCAAAGTAATTGCTCTTCCACTGTACATTCATCATAATCGACAGTGCTCTCTGTGCATGCCGTCTCTCTTCCGGAGATACCTCATGGGATTTTGCAACCGCCAGGTTTCTTCTCGCCCAGAGACGAATATTATCCGGCAATGTTTTTCCGGCGCAGGTCATAAAGTCGGTGATGCTCTGTATACTGGTCAGTTTCATATCATCGCCGATTTCTTCTGCATCCTCATCTTCCTCGATCTCTTCCGGTGCATTGCTTGCCAGAAGACGTTCGATCATAAACTGTAAAAAACCATCCTCCGCCGAAAGTTTGGTGCCGCCACCGAAAGCGATCTCACGAATCTTATAAACGGCATATCCATTTTCTCGGTTCTCACCGGACAGACGGATATGAATATGATTGCCGCCGAGCCATTTTAACAGACTGAC
>OLQI01001777.1_pt1 | contig 12580 bp, 9 predicted proteins | sample 1672171 | NCBI WGS metagenome assembly OLQI01 (sample SAMEA3136655, study PRJEB25190) | human gut metagenome
AATGGGAGACATCGGTAACATCATCATCGCCGACATCCTGCCGATCTTCGCCATCATGATCCTCGGCTACCTCGGCGGCAAATTGCACAAGTTCGACAACGACCAGATGCAGGGCCTGAACAAGGTCGTGCTGGACATCGCCCTGCCGGCGGCCTTGTTCCTCTCCATCACCAAAGCCACCCGCGAGATGCTGTTCAGCGACCTGCCCCTCACCCTCGTGAGCCTGGTCGTGGTCATCGGCATGTTCCTGATCAGCTTCCTGCTGTGCTGGAAGATGTTCAAGCACAACATCGCCGAGGCCGGCGTCTGCGCCCTTATCGCCGGCTCGCCCACCATCGGCTTTCTGGGCTTCGCCGTACTGGACCCGGTGTTCGGCACCGGCACCCAGACGGGGCTTGTGGTGGCCATCGTGGCCATTATCGTGAACGCCATCACCATCCCCATCGGCTTCTACCTGGTGAACAAGGGCTTGAACGCCGAGGCCGCGGGCAAGACGAAACTCGCCGCCACGGGCACGGCCGCCGTTGCGGGCAAGGGTACGCCCGCCGCGCCCGCACCGGCCAAGAAGGCCCACAACTCCAACCTGGACGCCGTCATCAAGTCGCTGAAGCAGCCGGTGGTGTGGGTGCCTATCCTGGCCGTGGTCATGGTGCTCGTCGGCATTCGGTTCCCCGCCGAGCTGGACCCCTGCTTCAGCCTCATCGCCAAGGCCAACTCCGGCCTGGCCGTGTTCGCCGCCGGCATCGCGCTGTCCACCGTGAAGTTCAGCCTGGGCAAGGAGACCATCTGGAACGTGTTCTACCGCAACCTGCTCACCCCGGCCATCGGCCTGGCGCTGGGCCTGGTATGCGGCATCCACGGCGTGATGCTGCAGATGCTCGTGCTGGCCATCGCCCTGCCCCCGGCGTTCTCCGGCATCATCATCTCCAGTCGCTACAACATCTACGTCCGTGAAGGCGCCTCCACCGTGGCCGTGTCCACCCTGGCCTTCGCCGCCACCATGCCCCTCTGGATCGTCGTCACCCCCATGATCGAGCATATGTTCGGCGCATAGGAGGCATCCAACCCCGGAACTGCCTGCCAAGCCCGCCTGCCCTCCCAACAAGAGTGCAGGCGGGCTTTCTTGCAAAAGAATGGGCTCAGTCTACAAATTCACAGTTCTCAATCTGCATCGACCCCGCCTCCACTGGACCGGCGAAGAGCTGCCGCCCTGTCTAGCTCCTCGCTGAAGGGGAGCGTGAGCTGATAAGCTATATAACGGTCGAAATCGCTCTCGAATAGGCTATCTTGGACTATGCGATATTTCTCGAACTCGCTCAAGGCAAAGGATTCTGCGACCTCCGCGGCTACCTTCCCGGGGTTGTCCAAAACCTCCTCTTCGTTGAATTTGAGGAACGCATCTAACCGAGCAGCCCAATCCTCCATGGTCATGGGGATGCGTTTCATGGCTTGGCGCTCGGCATAATCTAGATACATAGTTACAATGAGCTCCAGCGATTTTGCCTCGTCCTTATTGAGATAGTTCTTTGCGATCACCACATCAGATCGAAGAATTTTCCCCGCAGGCGCATTACGCCAGGTTCTCAACCCCATATGTGGCTGTTCCGCATCGGCGCGATCCATGATGAGCTCTGCCGCAGTGTTTCCGTGAACGGCATAATGCATTTTGTTTTGAACAGTAGCGAAGAACCTTCGTGTGGTCGGAGCATCGAGGTTATAGTCAATCGATGTGGCATAAATATCAGTGATCTTTTGATAAAGTCGCCTCTCGCTCAAACGGATTTCCCTGATTTCTTCGAGAAGATGCTCGTAATAATCCTCGCCGAGAAAAGCGCCGTCCTTCATTCGCTCATCATCCATCACATAACCCTTGATGGTGTATTCCGCAAGAATGGCAGTGGCCCATTGCCGAAACTGGACAGCCCGCACAGAGTTGACCCGATATCCGACGGCGATGACAGCATCGAGGCGATAGAACAGCCTTTCGCGCTCCACCTCGCGATCACCTTCGGTTTGAACTGTTAAAAATTTCTTAACAGTTGCCTCTTTGCCAAGCTCGCCATCTACATACAGCTGCTTAAGATGCTGCGAGACATTCGGAACGCTACAATCGAAAAGCTCGGCAATCATCTTCTGGGTCGCCCAAATCATCTCATTCGTGAAGAGAACCTCAACCGCCGATTCTCCCGTTGACGCAGTAAAGGCAAGAAACTCCGCCGAGCTGCTTCGCAGGTCAACGCCAAGGATCTCGCCCTCTTCGACTTTTCTTTTTCGCGCCATAACCCGCTCCTCTATACTGAAGTACTCATGCGTAAGGCTATCGTACAACGTTTATGGCTCATTGCAACAAATACCCCGAGGGAATCGGAGACCTCACGGTTGCCCTACGAATGGCCCCTTGGTTCCACAAGGCAATCGGACTCCTTCTAAACTGAACTTTGTTTCATTAGCTGAATACGCGAGAGGAGCTCCCATGAGCACGCAGCGCAGAGCGGTCACGGGTATGGAGGCGGCGGCGAGTGCGGCCTATGCGTTGTCGGACGTGGCGGCTATCTTCCCCATCACGCCGGCCTCGCACATGGCCGAGAAGGTGGAATCGTGGGCGGCTGCGGGCCGCGAGAACTTCTTCGGGCACCCGGTAGTGGTGAAGGAGATGCAGTCGGAAAAGGGCGTGGCCGGCACGCTGCACGGCTGTTTGGCCGGCGGGGCGCTCGCCACTACCATGACGGCGAGCCAGGGCCTCATGCTCATGATCCCCAACATGTACAAGATATCCGGCGAGATGCTGCCCGGTGTGTTCCACATCACCACGCGCTCGTTGGCGGCCCACGCGCTGTCTATCTTCGGCGATCACCAGGACCTCATGGCCGTGCGCGCCACGGGCGTGGCCATGCTGGGCTCGGCCTCGGTGCAGGAATGCCAGGATCTCTCCTGGGTGGCGCACCTGTCGGCCATCGAGGGGAGCCTGCCCTTCGTGCACTTCTTCGACGGCTTCCGCACCTCCGACGAGGTGCAGACCATCGACGTGATCGACCCCGAAACCATGCGCCCGCTCGTGAACTGGCAGGCCGTGAGCGCCTTCCGCCACCGCGCCATGGACCCGGAGCACCCCGCCATCCGCGGCACTGCCCAGAACCCCGACATCTACTTCCAGAACCGCGAGGCCCCCAACGCCGCCTACGACGCGCTGCCGGGCATCGTGCAGAAGAACATGGACGCGCTGGCAGGCCTGTGCGGGCGGCAGTATCACCTGTTCGACTACGTGGGCGCCGCCGATGCCGAGCGCGTCATCGTCACCATGGCCTCCAGCTGCGAGACCGTGGAGGCCACCGTGTGTGCCCTCGTGGACGCCGGCGAGAAGGTGGGCCTCGTGAAGGTGCGCCTGTACCGCCCCTTCTCAGCCGAGCACCTGCTAGCGGCCCTGCCGGCACCGTGTGCGCGCTGGACCGCACGAAGGAGCCGGGCAGCCTGGGCGAGCCGCTCTTCCTGGACGTGCAGGCCGCCGTGGCCGCCGTGCGCCCGAACGTGCGCGTCATCGGGGGTCGCTACGGACTCTCCTCCAAGGAGTTCACGCCGGCTCAAGCCAAAGCGGTCTTCGACACCATGGCCGCACCCGAGCCGAAGACGCGCTTCACCGTGGGCATCAACGACGACGTGACCCACCTGTCCCTGCCCGTGCCCGCCTGGGAGCCCGCGCCCTCCCAGCCGCTCACCCAGGCCGTCTTCTACGGCTTCGGCTCCGACGGCACCGTGAGCGCCAACAAGGTGGCGGCCCGCATCGTGAGCGATGCCGCGGGCAAGTTCGTGCAGGAGTACTCCTGGTTCGACTCGAAGAGATCGGGCGGCCTCACCATCTCCTACATGCGCTTCGGCGATGCACCCGTGCACGAGCCCTGGCTCATCACGAGCGCCGATTACCTGGCCTGCCACAAGGACATCTACGTGAAGCGCGGCTACGACATGCTCGATCGCCTGCGCGACGGGGGCACCTTCGTGCTGAACGCGCCCTGGACCTCTGTGCATGAGCTGGACGCGGCGCTGCCTGCGAAGCTGCGGCGCGCCATCGCCGCCAAGCACGCCAACTTCTACGTCATCGACGCCGCCAAGCTGGCCGCCGACGAGGGGCTGGGCCCGCGCATCAACATGATCATGCAGACGGTGTTCTTCCGCCTGACCCGCGTGATGGACTTCGACGAGGCGGTGCAGCTGCTGAAGGAGAATGTGGCCACGGTATACGCCTCGAAGGGGGCCGACGTGGTGTCCCGCGACCAGCAGGCCATCGATAAAGCCGCGGATGCCCTCGTGAAGATCGGCTACCCGAAAAGCTGGGAGCACGCCCGCGACGATGGTGCCGCACCGAGCGATTACGCCGCCGGCACTGCCCCGGCCGTGCGCCTGGGGTCGGTGCCCGGGGAGGATGCCTTCATCAAGAACATCTTCCGCCCCTTGGACGAGCTGCGCGGTGATGAGCTGCCCGTGAGCGCCCTGGCCCCCGACGGCATCGTGCCGCCCGGATCGGCCGCCTGCGAGAAGCGCTGCGTGGCCTACGAGATTCCCGCCTGGGACGCCACCAAATGCGTGGAATGCTACGAGTGCTCGCTCGTGTGCCCCCACGCCGCCATCCGCCCCTACGTGGCCACAGCCGACGAGCTCGCCGGCGCGGCGACCGCCTTTGCCACCAAGCCCGCACGGCTGCCGCAGCTTGCCGACATGGCCTTCCGCATCCAGGTGTACCCGGAAGACTGCGTGGGCTGCGGCAGCTGCGCCGACAACTGCCCGGCCCCGGGCAAGGCGCTCACCATGCAACCGCTGGCCAGCCAACTTGCCACCCAAAAGGAGAACCTCGCCTTCGCCCAGGCCAACATCAGCCTGAAAGACGACCGCGTGCCCACCGACTCCATTCCCGGCACCCAGCTGCAGAAACCGCTGCTGGAGTTCTCCGGCTGCTGCGGCGGCTGCGGCGAGACGCCCTACGTGAAGCTGCTCACCCAGCTGTTCGGCGACCGCCTCATCATCGCGAACGCCACGGGCTGCTCCTCTATCTGGGGCGCCTACATGCCCTCGATGCCCTATACGGTGAAGCCGAACGGTCACGGGCCGGCCTGGGGAAACTCGCTGTTCGAGGACAACGGGGAATTCGGCTACGGCATCGCCAAGGCCGTCAAGGTGCGTCGCCGCCACCTCGCCGACCTCGTGAAGCGGGCCGTGGGAGCAACAGGCAAGAACGCGGGCACCGCGCAGGCCGTCTCCGTAGGGGGCAACCTCAGTCGTCCCTCGGCCGCAAGCGGCACCGAGCAATGCGCCAGCGCCGTACCGGTTGCGACCCAGGGTGGGCTGAAGCTCGCCCCTACAAAGGACAGGGCGGAGCGCTCAGAAGAGTCAACTGGCCCCGTCTTCTCCCCCGCCACCACCGCGCTCTTGAGCGGTTGGCTCGCCGTGGCCGACGACAGCGCGCTGGCCTACGAGGCGGGCCACGCCGCCCAGACGGCCCTGCGCGCGGAACGGCACTCCCTGGCCCCCGAAAGCCCTGCGGCCGACCTGGCCGACGAGATCCTCGACTACGGCGAGATGTTCGGGAAGAAGAGCGTGTGGGCCGTAGGCGGCGACGGCTGGGCCTACGACATCGGCTTCGGCGGCCTGGATGAGGTGCTGGCCTCGGGCGAGAACATCAACGTGCTCGTGCTGGACACCGAGGGCTACTCCAACACCGGCGGCGAGATGTCGAAGGCCACGGAGCTGGGCAGCGTATCCGGCTTCACCTTAGACGGCAAGCCCACGCCCCGCAAGGATTTGGGCCGCATGATGATGCAGTACGACTACGTGTATGTGGCCCAGGTGTGCCTGGGGGCCAATATGGAGCAGACCATCGCCGCTCTGCGCGAGGCCGAAGCCTACGACGGCCCCTCCATCGTGATCGCCCTGTGCCCGTGCATCAGCTGGGGCATAAAGGGCGGCATGAGCACGAATCTGCGCGTGGCCCGCGAAGGTGTGGAAGCCGGCTACTGGCCGCTGTTCCGCTTCAACCCCCAGCGCGCGGCCGTCGGCCACGACCCGCTTACCGTGGACTACCGGGCTCCCGACGGCCACCTGGACGACTTCCTCAACCGTCAGGACCGTTTCACCTCGCTGCTCGCTCGCGACCCGCGCCGGGCGCGCATGCTCCACAGCGAGCTGGCCAAGGACCTTGCCCGCGAGTACACCGAACTAGAGCGCACCGTGAAGGTGTACGAACCCGAAACCCAATAAGCAATCGGGGCCGCCCAGCGCGGCCCCACCCCCCCCGAAGAAGGCGCATGCGAAAAACGGCGCCTCACGCCTCCCCGTAGGGAATGACCCCCGTGAACGGATAAGTGCCGTCGGAGGCGATCACCAGGTAATTGTCGGCACCGCCGAACTGCTCGTCGGAAGCATCGATGACGACCACCGAAGCGAACCAGTCGCCCAGACGCTGCACCTGGGTAAAGAGCCGGTACATGGCATCGCTCGTGAACTCCACCACGCAGTTGGCCATGAGCAGGCCGCCCGGCCGCAGCCGCGCCTTGGCCGCGGCGATACCCGCATCGCTGGCGAAGAACGCCACCGCATCGCGGCCCACGAAGGCGTCGTTGATGATCACGTCATAGCCGTCGAAACCGCGACCCCCGTCCTGAAGGAAGGTCGCGCCGTCTTCCACGAAGATGCGCAGATCGTCGCCGCGCCCTTCGGCAGCCAGACGCTGCTCCAGCCGATCCAGAAAGAAGTGATCGCGCGCCAAAGCCACCATAGCCGGATCGATTTCCACCACATCCAGCTTCACGCCCGGATGATCCGACAACAACTGCTTCGGATAGGCGAAGCCAGCCCCGCCGATCATGAGCACACGCTCAACGGACAGGACCGGCTCTGCCTCGAACAGGTGGTCGAAGGCCCGCAGATAGGCGAAGGGGCAGCGGTCCCAGCGCTCGTCGGTATAGGTGGCCGACTGCAGCACGCCGCCCACGCTGAGCATACGCACTGGCGATCCCTCGCTGTCAGCCAAAGCATACAGCGTCGCCTCGCCAAAGCCTATCGCCACCGTCTGCTGCCGCGACGCTCGCAGCCTATCCCACCATTCCGAAAGCACCGTGCTCCCTCATCCGTCTCGTCGCATCGCCAGCGCGCGGCCTCATACGCCGCGGCTCTCAGGCATCGCGACAAGCCGCCCAGCCATCTCCTCGGCTAATTTTTGCCAGCCTCTGTCAAGGCGGGCGCTTTTAACTCAATTCGCTCGTTTCATTTTACAAAATGAGGGCATTTTTGTGTTAGAGAGCGATCTTTTAACATTTTGTGTGCGAACCGTCCATCGTTATCTTGCATCTTATGTCAAATTAGGCATATATCCAATGAGACATGACACTACTCTAGTGTCCATGGGTACGGAACGTACAGATTCGCGCTTGGCAGCCTTGGGGCAAGCCATTCGCCAGCACCGAGAGGCACAGCACCTCTCGCAGGATCGGCTTGCCAAAATGATCAACACGAATCAAGCGTACATATGCCGCGTTGAAAATGCGCAGGTAAACCCTGGCATTACTACCATTTTCGAAATTGCGGACGCGCTGGATGTTCCCGTGTCCGATTTGATGGAGTTCTAGTCCTCGCTGGGCTTCTTTTCCGTCGCGCTGCGGGTGCGGCGACGATGCACCGGGGTATCGTCGCGCGTGAACTCAAACAGGTCGCCCGGCTGACAATCCAATTCATCACACAGCTTCATCAGGGTGGAGAAGCGAATCGCCTTCACCCGGCCCGTGCGGATACGGGAAATGTTCACGGGAGATATATCAATCCGCTCGGATAGTTCGTTGACAGACATTTTCCTGTCGGCCATCACGCGGTCGAGCCTGGAAATTATTTGCATCGGGTCATCCTCATCATCATACCGTGTCATCACTCAACTGTTGCAGCAGCGCCGCATAGCGAAACAGCGCTGAAAGCGAGTACATGATAGCAGAGAACGCCAGCATGCCGACATTAAGGTTGATGGAGTCAGTAGGATATGCATCATTAATCCCAATACTGTAGCCAACTTCGGGAATGAGGTTGTAGGAAACACTCGCTGTAAATGCGAGCTCCAAAAGCACAAGCAACAACGCCAACAATGCAATTAAACGGATACGATTCGCCTGTCTCGTCGAAAACGGAGCCTTACCCCGAACGACATCCGTAAACACCATGACCATCGCGACCAGGCACAAGATGATCACCGCCCCACGAACCGCCACATACACAAGCGCTCCGAATAGAATCCCAGCATCTAGCTGTGGCTCCGATAGAATTAAAGCACCTAGCGAAAAGACGAACGTAATCGCATAAAGAATCGTTGCGGCCAGAAAAGCATACCTGATGACCGTACATATTTTCTTGGTCTTGTCAATCGCTATCCGCAAATCAGACTCTTCAACTTCAAACATAACAACCCCTTTCTGAGGCGGTCCGCTCCGCGCGGACCGCCTCGACCTTTGGTTATACGCCAACGCGCAAACATCCAGTTCCGGTAGGACCAAGAGTCCAGCAGACAGTAAGCGCTCCCGCGTCTCCGAAGAACAACATGGCTTCACCTCCTTTCGGACGGTTGAGAGTCTAATAAGGCTTGAAACAGGAGTTGGTAGTAGGTCTTCATCAGCGCGCAGTAGGGATCGCGGGCCCGCACGTCTCCCGTAGCGAAGAAGGCGCGAGCGCGACATCCGCCGCCGCAGAGATAGCGAATCTCGCAGAAGGCGCACGCATCCAGCTCGTCCACGCAGCCCGCGGGTGGCCGACGGCGCGCCAGGCAGGGGCCGTCCTCCAAAAGCGAGCCGATCTTGAACGCCGGATCATGGAGCATGTGACAGGGATACACATCGCCTTCCGCCGACACACTCACCAGATCGCACCCGGCACCGCAGCCCACCGTCGTGGTCACGCCCGTGTTCACGGGGGTATCGGCCACCGCCACGGGTCGCTCACGCCCCAAATCAAGCAGCGTGCGCGCCAACTGCCGCTGCGCCTGCTCATCGGGCAGCAAGCCCGCCAGAGCCGGATCGCTGACAGGAGCCGACAACAGGCTGAAGTTCAGCGTAGTTCCCCACTTGTCAGCCAGGTCGCAGTAGGCTCGGGCATCGCCAGCGTTCTTACCATGCAATGTCGGGATAATGTGCGCAGGGATGCCCGCCGCCTGAATACGATGCACCGCATCGACCAGCGTGTCGAACCGTCCAGTACCGCGCACCAGCGCCTCCGCGTCTCGCGCGATGCCGTCGAAGGATACCGCCACCCGATCGACCCAGGGGGCCAGCGCCGCCAAGGCCTCGTCGGTCACCACAGTGCCATTGGTCAGCAGATCCACAAACCCGATCCCTGCCTCCTTCGCCGCTCGCGCCACCTCTGCCAGATCGTCGCGCAGAAACGGCTCGCCTCCGGAAATCACCAAGCGCTGTACCCCGGCGGCCGCCAAGCGTCCCACGATATCTCGCAGCGCGTCCAAGGAAAGATCGGGCCGCCCATTGCGCTCCTCTACCACCGAATAGCATCCCGCGCACCGCAAATTGCAATGGTGCGTCACATGCAAATAAGCCGCCCGCACGCCACCGCCCATAGGCTCCCCCATAGCCCCATCGTCGTCGCCCTCCGTAGAGGCGGCCTTCGGCCCACCCGGCCCGTCCCCTTCCCCAAATGCCCCTCGCCGCAGATGCACCAGCAAATCGGCACTTACTGCGACGATCTCCTCGTCGGGAACATCCTCGGAGAACATGCGGGCGCACAACCGCGCGCCCTCCTCGGTCAGCCCGATGGCGTAGCCGTTCTCCGTGTTACCGATCATGGGAACCCCGAAGGGGCGATGCTGCACCACGTGGCCGCCGAACCTCATAGGCTCTCCTTTAACGAAGGAAATGAGTCATCATTCATTGTGCGGCATCGATATATGAAGTTTATGCATGATAAATCATAATCAGAAATCTTCTTAATGAGATTTGTTAACTATATCCTCGTCCCGCGCTCAATCCCGCTCTCCCCATCTCGCACCTCGCCGCCTCTCCTCTCGCCCAATCGCCCACCATTCCGCATCCTCGCCTTCCCCTCCCCATAAAAAGCGGCGATCGGAACCTGTCCGACCGCCGCTCAAACGTACGCGCAGCGAAGCTACTTCTTGATCACCTGCACCGCCGGATTATGCGGCGTCACCGGCGCTTCCAACACGCCGGCCTGGGTGTACTGTTGCACCTGATCAGCCGTATAGCCCAAGCTCTCCAGAATCTCGGCGTTGTGCTCGCCCAGATCGGGGGCGCGCCGGTAGTCCGGCTTGAAGTTCGACATCGTGAACGGCAGGCCGATGGTCTTGAACTTCCCGCGAGCGCCGCCCTGGTCGATCTCGGGGATGGTACCGTCGGTGGTCAGGTCGGGGTCGTGCTCGATCTCGTACCAGTCGAGCACCGGGCCCACCGGCACGCCGGCCGCGCCCAGCTTGTCCGTCAGCTCGAACTTGTCGTACTGCTTGGTGAATTCCTCGATGATCGGGTACAGCTCCTGCTTGTGCAGCTGGCGGTTCTGCCACGGCGTGAACCGGGCGTCAGTTGCCAGCTCCGGCTTGCCGATGGCTTCGGCCAGAATCTTGAAGGCCTTGTCGGAGTTCTGCACGACGATGTACACGAAGGCATTGGGGTCGCTCTCCCAGCCCTTGGCCTTGTAGCACCAGCCGATGACCTGGCCGCCCTCGGTATTCTCGGCGCGCGGGATAGCGCGGCCCCAATCGAAGTTCGGGTACACCTCGTAGTGCGGCAGGGCCCCCAGGTTGTCCAGCATCAGCTGATCGCGCAGCTTGATGCGGCACAGGTTCAGCACGGCGTTCTGCATGGACTGGTACACGTAGCAGCCCTCGCCCGTGCGCTCGCGCTGCAGCAGCGCCGACAGGATGCCGATGAGGAAGTGCATACCGGTGTTGGAATCGCCCAGGGCCGCAGCGGACTGGGTGGGCACGTTGAAGTCGCCCTCGTTCCAGCCGGTGGTGGAGGCGGCGCCGCCGGCTGACTGGGCCACGGGTTCGAAGGCCTTCACGTGGGCGAAGCGCGAGCCCTGGTTGAAGCCCTTGAGCGAGGCCATGATGCAGCGCGGGTTGATAGCGTGCACCTGCTCCCAGCCAAATCCCATCTTCTCCACGTCGCCCGGGCCGATGTTCTCCACGAACAGGTCGGCCTCCTTCAGCAGCTTGGTCAGAATCTCCTTGCCCTCGGGCGTCTTCACGTTCAGGGTGAGGGACTTCTTGTTGGCGTTCAGCTGAAGATAGTACAGGCTCCAGGAATCGGCGATGTCCAGCAGCTCGGTACGAGTCGGGTCGCCGCCCGGGCGCTCGATCTTGATGACCTCGGCGCCCATCCAGGCCAGAAACTGGGTGCAGGAGGGACCCGACTGAACCTCGGTCCAGTCAATCACCTTGATGCCCGCCAAGGGGGCCGTGGAATTCGCGTTTGTTGCAGTCACGGGAACACCTCACTTCTCGAAGGATTTAGAATGTGCTACGTCACTCATTCTATGAAGCCGGCCTTGGCGACCCGTTTGCCGAGCGCCTTTGTCACACAGCGGTTTGCAGACTGTGGACGGAAGGGAAGCTGCCCATGAGCGCCGAGAACAAGAAACTGAAGCTGCTGTATTTGATGCAGCTGTTCTACGAGCAAACCGACGAGAGCCACGGCCTGACCACCCCCGAGCTCATCGAGGCTTTGGCCGAGCGCGGGGTGGATGCCGAGCGCAAGTCCATCTACCGCGACATCGAGGCCCTGCGTACCTTCGGCATGGATATCGTGAAGCTGCCCACGCGGCCCACGAGCTACGCCCTGGCTAGCCGCACCTTTACCGGCGCCGAGCTTATGCTGCTCACCAACGCCGTGCAGTCGTCGCGCTTTCTCACCCAGCGCATGGCGAACCGGCTGGTGGGCGGCATCCGCACCCTGGGCTCGCGCCACCAGGTGCGATCGCTCACCCAGTCTGTGTCGGTGGAGGGCCGGATCAAGATGCAGAACGAATCAGTGTTCCACCACGTGGACACCATTCACGAGGCCATCGATCAGCGTCGCAAGATCGCCTTCCGCTACATGAAGTACGACGCGCGCAAGCAACTTCGGGCCCAGGGCGACGGCCGCATCTACTGCGAGACGCCGGTGCATCTCATCTACTCGGAGGGCTGCTACTACCTCATCGCCTACAACGACAAGCACGCCAGCCTGACCACCTACCGCGTCGACCGCATGCAGGGCCTGCGCATCACCGACGAGCCGGTCGTGCGCAACGAGGTCACAGCCACTTTCGACGCGGCGGCCTACAGCGCCCGCACCTTCTCCATGTACGGCGGCGACACCTGCGCGGTGGTCTTGCGCGTGCAAGAATCGGTGATGAGCGCCATGATCGACCGCTTCGGGAAGGACGTGGACGCCACCGCCCTCGACGACGGCACCGCGCGGCTCTACGCTACGGTGGCCCCCAGCCCCGTCTTCTTCGGCTGGCTCGCCCAGTTCGGCCCCGCCGTGCGCATCGAGTCTCCCTCGACCCTCGCCGCCGCCTACGCCGACTACCTCCGCACCATCCTGGAAGA
>OLQI01001781.1_pt1 | contig 12549 bp, 14 predicted proteins | sample 1672171 | NCBI WGS metagenome assembly OLQI01 (sample SAMEA3136655, study PRJEB25190) | human gut metagenome
GGGCACGCCCACGTGGTAGAGGCCGTAGGTGGCCGGATCAGGCTCTTCGGCCCCGAGGGCCTCGGCGAAGGCGGCGGAGTCAACGGACTCGATGGCGACCTCGCCGGTCTCCTCGTCCTCGACCTCCATCTCGCCCACCACGTTAGCGCTCTCCGCGGCATAGATGAAGTTCTCGATGGCCTCTTCATCCTCAACCGTGGGATCCTCAGCCTCCAGCGCCTCGGAGAACGCCTCGACATCGAGGCCATCTTCCTCGGCCGCCTCCAGATAGGCGTCGATTTCGGCCTGATAGCCCTCGAACTCCTCCACGTCGGCCTCGTAGGCCTCGGTGTTGGTGTAGAGCCAGCCGTCGCCGAACAGGCCGTCGTTGGCCCAGTCGGTCACGAGCGTGCCCACGGTGGACACGGAGATGTAGTACACGAGGAACATGATGGCGACGAAGATCGGAATGCCCAGAATACGGTTGGTGACCACGCGGTCGATCTTCTGAGTGGTGGTCATGGCCTTCGGAGACTTCTTCACGCACTCGGTGCACACATCGCCGATGGCATCGTAGCGCTCGTTGGTGATGATGGATTCCGCATCGTCGTCCTCAACGTTCTCAAGTGCCTCGCGCACCGCGGCGATCTTGGACAGATCGCCCGCGGGCAGTCCGAGCTTGTCCACGGTGAGCTGCTCGCCTTCCAGGAGCTTGATGGCGTACCAGCGGGCATAACGGCCGCTGATGCGCGTCCCGGCGATGTCGATCACCTGGGCGAGGGCCTCCTCTACCTTCCGGTCGAAACCGAACTCGGTCGCAGGAGCCGCGCCCTTTTTTGCCTCAGCGACGGCACGCTCCATGAGCACGTCCATGCCGCGGCCCCTGAGAGCGGAGGTCTCTACCACCGGGCAGCCCAGATGGCGCGAGAGCTCGGCCACGTTGATGGAGTCGCCGTTCTTTTCCACGAGGTCCATCATGTTCAGAGCCAGAACCACCGGAATGCCCAGGTCGATGATCTGGCTGGTGAGATACAGGTTGCGCTCCAGGTTGGTAGCATCCACCAGGTTGACGACCACGTCGGGCTTGCCGCTCATGAGGTAATCGCGCGTAACGATCTCCTCGGGGGTGTAGGGCGACAGAGAGTACACGCCGGGCAAGTCGGTGATAACCACCTCCTTGTCGCCGCGGTACTTGCCCTCTTTTTTCTCAACGGTAACGCCAGGCCAGTTTCCCACGTATTGATTGGCGCCGGTCAAATCGTTGAACATGGTCGTCTTGCCGCAATTGGGGTTTCCGGCAAGGGCGATGTTAATAGCCATGATCAGCCTTTCCTTCTCCTCGAGCTTCGATTCCGCTTTCCCCGACGCTCTCCCAAACATCTGCGGAGCCAACAAAGTTAGTTTAAGTTAACTATGAGGGAGAAAAAATGCGCCGGAGGCGCAGATGAGAGAGTCGTCTCTCCCTAAGCGACGAGCACGTTTTCCGCCTCGTCTTTGCGCAGCGACAGCTCGAAACCGCGCACCGTCACCTCGATGGGATCGCCCAAGGGCGCCACTTTGCGCACGTACACCTCGGTACCCTTGGTAATGCCCATGTCCATGATGCGCCGCTTGACGGCACCCTCGCCCACGAGACGTCGCACCGTGGCTGATTGGCCCACGGGCACATCGCGCAGGGTCTTGTCCTCTGCCATGTTCTTTCCTTTCTGCGTTCCTCTGGAGTGGCGATGGGGCTATGAGATTGCGACGCGTTCGATCTGGAAAGGCGAACGCACTCGAGAGGTCGTATTAGGCGACGATGATCTTCGAGGCCACGCTTCGGTCGAGGGCCACATTAGCGCCCTTGACTTGAACGATAAAGTTCCCCGCCTGCTCGGAAACGACGGACACCGAGGCACCCTCGACGAACCCGAGGTTCTCGAGATGGTGATGCACTTCGCCTTTTCCGCGCACCCGGACGACTTTGGCCACGTCCCCACAGCGCAAAAACGCCAGGGGCATGGGCTGGCACGACGAACTCGCACTAGTGCTCTGGCGGCAAGCTCCCTCTACAACCGTTGCATGGCTCATAGCGACTCCCATCAATGTTAACTGCATGCAACTTCGCATTGTAACCAAAAGTTAGCTTATGTAAACCCAAAGAGTTAGCTTTTTCACACTTTTCTGCGAATGGTTGGCACATCGCGCGTCCCTTCTCCTTTCCTCCTGCGCACTCGCCCTGTCGGCGGCGAGCGCAGCGGCAACCCATGGTATCCTTGTCCGCAATCGTCATCCTTCAGGAAGGGAGCCCCATGTCCCAGCCCATCGATCGCGCCGGAGCCTTTGGTCAAAACCTCTACCTCGACACACGGGGAACAGGCGGCGAGCCAATCTCGTTCACGAAGGCCGTGGTGAACGGATTGGCCCCGGGCGGCGGACTCTACGTCCCCGAACAGCTGCCCTCCCTCAGCATCGACGACATCGCCGCACTGGCGGAGCTCCCCTACGCTCAGCGTGCCGCCGCCATCTACCGGGCCTTCAACATCGATCTTGCCGACGAGGTCATCGACGAGCTGATGGAGCGCGCCTACGGCAACAACTTCGACACCGAGGCCGTCTGCCCCATCACCTCTCTCGACGAGAGCACGCACATTCTGGAGCTGTGGCATGGACCTACCAGCGCCTTCAAGGATATGGCGTTGCAGTGCCTGCCCCATTTCTTCTCCGCCAGCGCAGAGCATCTGCGCGAACAGGGCAAGCTCGACCACGAGTTCATGATTCTCGTGGCCACGTCGGGCGACACCGGCAAGGCGGCCCTGGAAGGGTTCAAGGGCGTAGACGGCGTCTCTATCGGCGTGCTGTTCCCCGATGGCGGCGTGAGCGACATCCAGCGCAAGCAGATGGTCACCACCACCGGCGACAACGTGTGCGTGTGGGCCGTACGCGGCAACTTCGACGACTGCCAGACCGGCGTGAAGCGCGCCTTCTCCGACGATGTCTTCGCCGAGGAGCTCCTTGCCCAACATGCCATCGCCCTTTCCAGCGCAAACTCCATCAACTGGGGACGCCTCCTGCCCCAGGTGGTGTACTACATCTCCAGCTATGCCGAGCTGGTGGCCGCCGGCAAGGTGCAACCCGGCGACGAGATCGACGTTTGCGTGCCCACGGGCAACTTCGGCAACATTCTCGCGGCCTGGTACGCCAAGCAGATCGGCGTGCCCATCGGCATGTTGCTCTGCGCAAGCAACGACAACCGCGTGCTCACCGACTTCATCAACACCGGTACCTACGACATCTCCGATCGCGAGTTCATTCTCACCTCCTCTCCATCCATGGACATCCTCGTGTCCTCCAACCTGGAGCGACAGCTGTTCGAGCTGACGGGGCGCAATGCCGAAGCTATCAGCCAATGGATGGTCGACTTGAACGAGAAGCGCTGCTTCCGCGTGGATGCGGACACCTTTGCCCGGGTGCGCGAGAACTTCAGCGCCGACTCAGTGGACAACGCCACCTGCCTGGCCACGATCAAGGCCGTGTTGGACGAGCACGACTACCTGCTGGACCCGCACACCGCCGTGGCCTACGCCGCCGCCCAGAACCTGCGGGGCAGCAACCCCGTGCTCATCGCCTCTACCGCCCACTGGGCGAAATTCGGCGATAACGTCTACCGTGCGCTCCACGATATGGCCCCTGCCGACCCCCTGCCCACCGACGTGGCCGCCCTGACGGGGTGCCAGCTGAACCAGCGCATCGCCGAGGAGACCGGCAAGCGCGACATTCCCGCAGGACTTGCCAATCTCGATGCCATGGAGGTACGATTTACCGACGTGATCGACAGCAACGTTGAAGCCATCGAGGCGGCAGCGGGGGAATTTCTCAGCCGCTCATAGCGTCTGAGAAGATCGGAGAACGGCATGGGTCAGCTTCAATCGCTCACAGCAGGAGTGCGCCTCACCATTACCAATCCCGCGTCCGAGAGTACCTCGGCCTTCGGCCCTGGTGTCGCCAAGCTCTGCCTCGGCGTGCGCGATCACGGCTCACTCAATGCCTCGGCCAAGGCCATGCGCATGGCCTACAGCAAGGCCTGGCGCATCATCAAGGACACCGAGGATTCCCTGGACATCCAGCTGCTGTTGCGCGACGGGGCCCACGGTTCCACCCTCACCGATGAGGGCAATCAGCTCCTCGACGCCTACCTGCGCATTCAAGAGCAACTCGCCGCTGAGGGGCAGCGCTTGTTCGCCGCATGCGTGAGTGAGCCGAGACGCTAGCCGCCGTCATCGCCGTCATCGCTTTCCATCGAGCCAGCCCCTCCAGGGGTTGGCTCGATCGTTATGCGCAACCGCGTGCCCTGAGGAAGCGCGCTCGAGGCCTCCAACTCGACATTCCAGCCGCCGAGCATCACTGCGCGCACTTCCCGAACGTCTCCCCCAGATCGCCCGGGGTTGGACGGCGCCTCGGAAGATGAGGGCATCTGCTGGGCAGCACGCTCCCGTTCGGGATCGCTCCCAAAGCGGTACATGCATTCGTAGCAGACATCCATGTCGGCGAACACCAGCGTCTTGCAGGTGGGGCAGCGTTTCAATTCCATAGCGATCTCCTTCGGCTCGTCACCTTCCTTGGCGACACCCGCCCGGGCGGCATTGGCGGCGTCGACCCTCTCGACAGGACGGGCGATGCCATCCCGGACGGACTTCCCAACCCCCCCGCCGATCTCGACGGCCGAGGCGTTGTCGACGGTCCGCCCGACTTCCCGCGAGGGATGCCCCGAAAGGCGGAGCGCCTCTCGTCTACCTCAATGACGTCTCCCCGCATGAACCACGGGCCCGACTGGGCAAAGCGTTCTACCACCGCCACCGCACGGCTGTGGCGCAGGCGCACTCCGGGCAACACGAGGCGATGCACCTCCAGCACCATGCCCTGCGCGCCCACGAAGGCCACATCAATCGGATGCCTCATGGTCATGGTGTGCACGTCGCGGCACCGTGGCAGCACTAAGACCGTGCGATCGGGGGGCCGGCGCGCCAAACCGCGCAGGCGCGTGAGCGTGCCGGTCGCCATCACCCAAGTGCCCCCGAAAGGAGCAGGGCCACCATCGATCACGCGGCAGGAACCTGCAGGACGACGCAAGTCTCCTCTCCTACCGCTATGCAACTGAACAAGAGCCATGGGACACGACCCCCTTCCTTAACGGCCGTGAAAGATCCCACGGCCCCACTTTCCACGAGCGTCCAACCGCGCTCCTCGCATTGGTCTCGAATCTGATCGAGCGCGTCGTCCGAATCGCCCGAGACCGAGAAACCCACCACCGACCAATCCTCGTTGGCCCGCAGGTCACGCACTCCTTCCAAGGAAAGCACCTCCTCGGAAAACCACGGGGGAGCCTCCGAGGCCGTGCGCCGCGCCCCGTCACCGAATGCCGACCCTGCCAGCGCCCGATCAATGGCCGTGGCGGCATCATCCCCCGAAGAGACGAGGGCCGCATCAGCCACCGCCGCCCCCGAGAACAGTGGGGCCACGTCGGCATCACCCCCCGAAAGAGCGCGAAAGACCGGCTCGGCAGCCACCACGACCAAACAGAGTCCAAGTACGCCCAACGCGCGCACCAGCCGCCGTCGCTGCTTATCCACCATATCCTCCCTCTAGAACATGATGCCCGGCTTGTAGGCATCTACCACCAGATCAACCTCGTGCACGAGCGGCGGAAGCGCCACGCCGAAGATCTCGCTGCGCATCCCGAGCCCGAACAGAGTCGGCGCGTACTCGATACGAGCCGTGAACCGCGTCAAGCCCAATGCGAACCCCTCGGCACGCACCTGCACTTCCCCCTGCTCTCCCACCTGTCGGGTAAGCGCCTGCTCCACCGCCAGCGCGAGCGAAGCCGTGTCATCGCCGGAGGCCGGCGCTGTCGCCAAAGCGCACACAGTCTGGCGCGCCACGCGGTCGAAGGACGCGCAGGTACCGAAGAACGCGAGAGCGTTCACCGCGATGACCGCGACGACGAGGGCCACAGGCAGCACCACCGCCAACTCGACGGTCGCCTGCCCCCGCTCTCCCTGTCTCCCCCGCAGCTTCATGGCACCCCCCCCTACTCCCAGGCCGGCTCACGGCCGAGCCAGCCCGATGCCGAGCGCACCGCATCGACCGCGCGCTCCACCAACCCCTGGGCGCCCTGGACCACCGCAGGCGGCAATGTCAGGGTCAGCGGAAGAGAGAGGCCGACCACAGGCAGCTCGATAACGGCAATTTCGATCTCCAGGGCCGCCAAACGGTCATAGGCATCGCGTTGGATGCGATCGGCCAGCGAGGCAAACACGTCCGCCGAGGTAAGCGAGGCGGCCAGGGCCTGATCGCGCAACGATAGATAGCGCACCGACCACGCCGACCCATCGGCCCGGGCAACCGCCGCCGAGTTCACCAGTACGGGCTTGAGCGGTGCCGTCTCAGCTGGCTGCAACCCCACAGCGGACAGACCCGCCCGCAGAGCGTCGGCCGCCCACGTTCCCAGGCCGGCGGAGCCCGCCAAAGGCAGACTGCCCAATGCCGTCTCAACGGCACTCGCCAGGCCATCCTGCCCCGAACCGTAGACACGCAGCATCCCCGCCCAGCAATCAAGCACGATACGCCCCGCCCCTACGGCCGCTGATCCGTCGGCCCCGAAGCCGTCGAGCACGTCGCCGACAACTGACGCTTCCTCAGTCTCATCGGCTACGAGCGTGGCTGCGCCGATGGCCGCGCGCGTGCCCAGCGTGCTCGGTGTGCTCACAAACGCGCTCTCAAAAAGGTCCCCCGTCGCTGAGCCTGACGAGACAACCAGGGCAATGCACCCATCCGCCCCCGGCGGCCGCGCCTGGATGCGCATCGATCCTGCATCCTGCAAGGCAGCGACCATCTTATCGAGCAGCCCCTGGGCCTTGGTCTTCGCCAGGGCGCTCAACGGCTGCGCATCCTCCATGGCGCGCCGATAGTCATCGGCGGCCTGGGCCACGGCGGCGTAGTGGTACTCAAACCCGTTCTCAATGGATGTCGACGCTGCTGCCACGCTGCCCAGCGCAGCAACGGTGAAGTGGCATTCGGGGCACTCGGAGAAGACGCCCTGGTCGAGCGTTTGGGCCGAGCCGTAGTAATCCGTCAGACCCAAGCCGGGGCAACCCTCCCAAGCGTGCATGGTCGGCGCCTCGCCCTCGGTGTCCACGGGATAGGCCGGATCGGTATACAATGTCGTCCCCCGCATCTGGTCGGCATTGCGCGGCAGCAGGGGAAACGACACGGCACCGTTTTCATCGGGCGGCTGGGCGCAGGCCTCGCGCAGCGCGCCGACGGCATAGCGGTAAAAATTCCGCCGCAGCGCCGAGCGCGCCTTCTCCTCCACAGTGGCGTTCTCGGGACGCTCGCCCAGCAGACGTTTGGCGTAATAGGCACGCGCCCGCTCCAGCGCCACCGAGAACGACCAGGTATCCACCGATGCGTACCGCGGGTTCTCGGCCGCCCCCAGAGATGCCAGATGATCGGCCCGCTCGTACATGCAGTAGGCTGGCGCGTCGCCGCAGTCGCGACGAAAGCCGCGCTCCTTGGCATCATTCGCTGCGCGAGCCGCCTCCTCGGCACGCGCCGCCGCCTCGGCCAACTCGTCCTGCTGCGCCTCTACCGCCTGCTTGAGATCGGTCTCGGCATCGCTCGCGCCCACCGTGATGGCCTCGCCTTGGGAGGGCAATAGCAACGCCACCCCGTGGTAGCCCTCGCCACCTCCGTCCTCGTTGGCCCGTGCCACGGAAGCGGCGCTCGCCGCAGCCAAAAACGGCAGCGCCTTCTGAAGCTCGTCGAGCAGTGCGGCGGCGCGCTGGGCGAAGGCGTCGCGCGCGTCCAGGACCTTCTGCCCCGCCGATACCAGCTGGCCGCCGATCTCGGCAACGGGGGGCACGCAAAGCGCCACCACGCCCAAACCGTACGCCGTAATGCCGAGCAGAGTCATCGAGAGCACCACCCCGTCGGTCACCCGCACCGCCACCATGAACTCCGCCACCTGGGCTTGGGCCGCCAGGGCGGTCGCGTCGGCCACATCCTGCACATCGGCGGCCAAACGGTTGACCCGGTACACCTGGGCTGCCGAGAACAGCAGTGATAGCGAGACCAGAAGCGCAATGGCCATACCGGCCGTTGTAAAGCCCTCTTCGTCGCGAAGCATCCGCTCAACCCTCATCGCACCATTCACCCACCTTCTCGTTCGGACTCGTCCCGCCGAGCGACTGCTGAGCCCACGCCGACCGCGTGGGAGTCTCGGCCTCAACCTCCACCTCGATATTGCCGCGCTCGTTCACCAGACCCAATAGCGTCGCCCCCGCCCCCAGCAGGGGAAGCGGCTGCACCTCGGTACGCACCACCACGCGCGACCTATCTGCCGCGCCCCCGCCTTCGCAGCGCACTTCCCAGGTGCAGCCCATACTGTGCACATGGAAGTTGTCCTGCTGGGGCACCGCGCCCAGCCGCCGCTTCACGAAGGCTCGGCACGCCTCCTCATCGCCCTCGCCGGTGGCGAGCAAGCGGCAGCCCTCCGCAGCAGCGCTGGCCATAACGAGACGGTCGTACAGCACGATGCCCGGCTGCACGAGCAGCAACACCAACAAGAGCAGTACTGGCAGCGCAAAAGCAGCCTCCACCGTTGCCTGGCCCGATTCGTCGTGTCTTTGCTTTGTGCGCCGCCATCTCATGGAATCCTCCTTCCTAATAACTGAACACATCGGCGATCCACCCCGCGGCACCCTGCAAGTGGTGGGAAGCCGCCATCAGGGCGTGCTCAACGAACAGCCCCGACGACAATGCCCGCCACAGCGCCGCTCCCGCCACCACCACGCATACGAACGCGGCCGTAACCACAGCGTATTCGACCGTTCCCTGACCGACCTCATCGCCTATAAGCCGTTGATGCCGGCGGCGATGGCGTCCCACAGTTCTTGTAGCTTGGGGCGGAACAAGGTAATCGCGATGATGGCGATCACCACGAGCACGCCGACCAAAATGGCGTACTCGGTGGTGCCCTGACCACGGGCGCAGGACAGCTTCGCGGACAGCCGCGCCCACCCGCCCTGGATGCGGCGCAAGACGCCCTTTTTGCCACGGTTGACCAGGCCTTTCGTTGCCGTGTACACGTTCATAGCTTTCTTCCTCTCTCTTCGTTCCTTCCATCAGAAACCTCCCGCTAACTCGAGAAGCACTGGACCCAGTACCAACATCAGCATGGCAGGCAAGATGAGCACACCCGTGGGGATCATCATCTTCACGGGCGCCTTGGCCACCTGCTCCTGTTTGCGCGCCCGATAGGCAGCGCGCGCCTCGCGTGCGGCATCCTCCAAGTTGTCCGCCAACGTGGAACCGAAGCGCAGCGAGCGCACGATGTTCTCCACGACACGGCCGAGCAGCGACGAATCGTAGGAGGCCGCCGTGGCCCGTAACGCCTCTTCCCGCGAAGCGAGTCCGCACGCCCATTGCCGAAACGCCGAGCGAAACGATGCGGCCAGCAGCGTTTGGAAATGCTCGGTATACAGCTGCAGACTTCGATCGAAGGACAAGCCGCTACGCATGCCGAGGGCAACCACGTCGAGCATTTCCGAAAGGTCGCGTTCCATAGCCTCGGCGCGGTGTCGTTCGCGCTGGCGAATGGCCCGGGGCAGCGCGCGCCATCCCAGGGCAAGGCCGCCGAGGGCCATGATCAGCCCCAGCTCTCCCGAGGCGAGCAATCCCACCGCACCGCCTCCGAGCGCGCCGGCAAGCCCCAACCGCACGCGAGCCTCCCAGAAACCCGCGGACCCCAGCTGTCCTTCCAGCCCCGCGCGAGCCACCGGGCCCTCCATCCACGGCCGCGCGCGCAGCGCCTGTGGAGCGAGCGCAAGAAACCGCGGACTGGCGACGCGCTGGTCCACTGTCGTCGCGAAGGCGATCACCCTATCGTCGACCGAGCCCGCACCGCCCTCAGACACCGCAGCCCCCAGCAGCCAGGGCGCGCCTTCCTCTCGCTGCGACCGCAAAGACGCTCGATAGCGAGCTCGCTGACGTGCGGCGCGCCACAGCGTGCCCAGAGCCGCGCCGAAGCCGGCCGCGCCCGCCATCGCACCTCCAAGCAGCACCGGCTGCAGCCACATCTCCATCACCCTCCCCCCACTCCCACGTCGAGCATCCGATGCACCAGCATCACGCCGGCCGCCTGCATTACCAGGGCCACCGCCAACAGCGCCAAACCGGCGAAGCTCGCAAAGAAGGGCATCAGAAAGCCGGGGCTCACAAGCGAGAACAGCGCCACGAGCACAAAGGGCATGAACGTCACGATGCGCGCCGAGAGCTGGGCCTGGGCCGTCTGCACTTTGAGCGCTTGGGCGAGCTCGATCTCCCCCTCCACCGATTCCCGCGCTGCATCGAGGACATGGGCCAAACTGCCGCCGCTGGTATGTTGCACATCGAGCGCCACGGCGACGAAGGCGAGCTCAGGCGTGTCGGCGCGCCGTTTGAACAGCGCCAGCGCCTCGGTTGCCGTGCCACCCGTTTCCAGGATGCGCGCTGCGGAGAGAAACACCTCGCCCAACGGCCCCTTCAACTCGCTGCCCGTCTGGCGCAGTGTCTGCATCAGCGACAGACCGGCACGGAAGCACACGCCCAACGACCGCAGAGCATCGGGAATCTCATCGCGCATCGCGCCAGTGCGCCGCTGGGCCTCGCCCTTGCCGTAGCCGCCCAAACCTACGATCAGGCAACCCGATGCCGCGATCCCGAATACCGGCGAGGCGGCCGCGATCCAACCGGCAGCCACGCACAGCGCGCAGGCAGCAATCAGGCAGGACAGCAACGCGTCTGCCGAAGCTGCCACCCCGCGCGACTCGGCCACGAATACCAGGGCGCGCCCATAGCGCTCTACGGGCGACCAGCGCAACAGCCGACGTGCCGCCGGCATCAGACACTTCACGCCCTTGCGCAAACGCCACGACGCCCATGAGACCGTCGACTCACCCGGAGCCAGGGCCCTCTGGCGGCGGCGCCGACGCTCGCGCCGGTCATAGCAGATGCCACCCGCCAAAACCCCCAGGGCCGCAGCACTCGCTAAGCCGACAGCCGCATATCCAAGGAACGCACCCATGACCTCACCTCCTTCTTCTCTGCCAGGGCCGCGGCGGCCAAGTCGTCCACCCAAGACGGGTACTCCAACCAGGCGCCCGTGCGACTGCGCAGTGGACGCCGATACAGCGTGGACAGAGTGCAGCGCCGCCGATCGTAGTCGAAGCCCATGGCGGCGATCTCCGACACGCACCGCTCGCCTCCCGGGCAACGGGCCGTCTGGATCACTAGATCGAAGGCATTGCCAATCTGGGCCTCGATGGCATCGAGCGGCAGATCGACGGCATAGCGCACCATAGTCACCAGGCGATCCACGGCCTCGCGCGGCGAATTGGCATGCAAGGTGGTCAGCGACCCATCGTGACCCGTGTTCATGGCCTGCAGCATGTCGATGGCCTCGTCGGATCGGCACTCGCCCACGATGATGCGATCGGGCCTCATGCGCAGGGCATTCACCACTAATTCTCGAATCGTCACCTCGCCGACGCCCTCGGCGTTGCGACCGCGAGCCTCCAAACGCACCACATGGGGATGCTCGTCGAACTTCAGCTCGGCCGCATCCTCAATGGTGATCACGCGCTCGTCGGGGGAAATGTGACCGGACAGCGCATTCAGCAGCGTGGTCTTGCCGCTGCCCGTGCCGCCCGACACCGCAATGGACTTCCGCGCCTTCACCGCCCACACGAGGAACTGCTCCACCGTCGCGTCGAACGAGTTGCGCTCGCGCAACTCGGCCAGCGACATCACCCGCCGCGTGAAAGAGCGGATGGTCAGATGGGGCCCGTCGATAGCGAGCGGCGGGATGATCGCATGCACGCGGTGCCCCTGGGGCAGACGGGCGCTCACCAGCGGAGACGATTCGTCGATGCGGCGGCCGAGCGGCCCTAAGATCCGATCGATCAGCGCCCGAACCTGGTCATCGCTCTCGAAGCGCACATCCACGGCGCGCAGTCGCCCCTCGCGCTCGATGAACACGCTGCGCGTACCGTTCACCATGATCTCGGTTACCGCCTCGTCGCGAATGAGCTCATCGAGCGGACCGAGCCCGAACACCGTGGCGAGCAGGCCCTCAACGAGCTCCTTGAACACCGAGGACTCAAGGCTGCGCCACGGTTCCTGAGTGTGCAAAAACCGACAGGCGGCGCGAATCTCGTTGCGCGCTCGCTCGGGATTCTTGTCCATGATGAGCGCCACGCGATCCAGGGGCACAATGGTGCCCACCGCTGCGCGCAAGGCCTCGATGCCCATCCGCTCCCGCTCGGCGTCATGGTGGCTCTGGGCCTGCTCGACCGCTTGCACTCGTTCTAGCAAAGACATATCGACCCCTTTCTAGCCGGCTACGCCGCTGAGCGTCGTGCGCTTGGCCTCTTTACGGCCCCGCCGACGACCGCCCGGCTCGCTACGGCCCCGACGGCGACTCCCGTCGCGGGGAGCGGCCATGCGCAGACCCCGCTGAGTGGCCGCGCGCAGCGCCGATCCTTCGGAAGGCGC
>OLQI01001783.1_pt1 | contig 12536 bp, 14 predicted proteins | sample 1672171 | NCBI WGS metagenome assembly OLQI01 (sample SAMEA3136655, study PRJEB25190) | human gut metagenome
GTGAAACATTTCAAATAGCAATACCAGATGAATATAAGGAAAAGTAAAATTTCAGCTTTACGCATACTATGTATTTAAAATAGCCTTATCCATTATGTGTATGGATAGAACTATTTTTTCGGTTGGGGGGCGATTATCTCGCCCCTTTATCTCTGCTTCGGTAAGGTTGACTGGCATTCTGCCTGTCAGCCATTTCTTGATATCGTTGTAACTTTTCGTGCATGGTTTCGGCTTTTGGAGTGGCTTTCTCTCCGTAGGATTCCTCCCACTTGGCACATTCTTTCTGATATGCGTCTGTGGCACGCTGTGCGGTATAGAATGCTGTGTAGAAATCCTGCACCGTTACAAATCCATGCTGTCTGACGATACCGGATAATCCGGCTTTGAGGGTTCGGATTTCCTCGGTTTTGGTGTCAATCTTGCTTTCAAGCTCCTTTTTCTTGGTGAGCCTTGCAAGCCCCTTCAAATCGCTTAATTCAATCTCCAGTTTTGTCCGTTCACGCTCTGCTTCAAAGATAAGGTTATTGTGTTTATCAAGAGTAACCTTGACCTTTTGAAGTCTTGGGAAAGCGGTAGCTTCCGGTGGCATAACCGGTCTTGGTGGTATCTGTGGCTTGGGCTGTTCAACAACCTCTGTTTCAGGAACAGTTGCAATAATAGTGTTTACCGGTGGTTCGGGTTCTGTTATTGCTTTCTTAGCCGGAGCTATAACAACATCTACGGTATTCTCTGCTTTTACAACCGCCTTGCTTCCATACTCTTTTTCTAGAGTTTCACGGAACAGCTTGTCTTTCAGTTCCCTTGCGGCGGTCAGCACCTTGGAAATCAAAAGTGCAAGTTTGGCTGTGGCTGTTGTGATAATGCCTGCCAGTTTCTCAGGACACTTGCCGAATACATCAATGGATAACCGGATACGCTCCGTAATCCATTTCTGCTTTATCTGCCGTATCTCATCCTCCGGCACTTGGCTGACTAAGGCTCGGTCTACTTCGTGATTCCATTGCATACGCACCTCATTATCTTCCTTTATCTGTTCCGCTTTGGGATTATTCTTACCGATTTTCTTGGTGGCAAGATATAATCTGTTTTTATCAAACACATGGAGTTTGTCTTTATCGTCCTCTATCAGAAGATTGATAAGGTCGGTATAGAAGCGTTTTGCTTCGTCCAAATAATGCTCCTGCTTGAACAGCTTGTTTTTGGCAGTAAATAAGGTTCGTTCATAGACTTCGCCTTTTTTGATTATCTTACAGCCCTTACGGACATTCCCGCTATCGTCCAGTATCTCTTTTTTGGTGCGTACATGCTTTTTCTGTTCGTTGTAGAACATATTGCGTGTGGCAATCTTTTCTATGGGTTCCGGTAACAGCTCCCTTTCAGAAAAGATGAGATGGATATGATAGTTGGTCTTGCGTTTGTTGTGGTGCAGAGCTGATACACATTCCACACCATACTTTTCCTTAAAGCGGTTGGTAAACATCTGTAACAGCTTGCTGGGATCATAGAGGTCGGGAAAAGATTCCGGTAATGCTATAATCAGTTCCCTTGCCTCGATACATTTTCCCTCTGTACCGCTTTTTAGAAATTCCTGCTGATTAAATCTGGCAAGCTCCGTCCAGTAGTGGCGGTCTGTTGTTTCATAGACCGCATACAGATTTTCCTGCTTGGCGTGACTGGATATATAAGTAATCCTGCCACGGACATTATGGAGTTTGCTCATTTGAATAAATGAATTTCTTTCGATAGTGCTTCCTCCTCTCGTAAATGTTATTTAGGGAAAGAGGTGGAAGGATTATAAGTGAGTGGACACTTAGGTGTCCGGTTACGAACACGATGCCGTATCCGGCAATAAGAGCTCGATGCAATCGCGAAATACCCAGAGTACAAATCGAAGATTTGTGCGAAGGGTGTATTTCGCTCTCAATCGCCGAGGGCTTGCAAAAGAATTGCACTATGAGGTCTGTACCACTCACTTCAATATGAAATTGTCTTGTAAAATTCCTGCTCCTTTCCCGTAAATTTTGGTTGATACCAGAGGAAGCACATGATATAATCTATTTGCGTGTAGGTATATCATGGCTTCGGTCTGATACATACCAAAGGGTGGTTTCGTAGGAAGCCACCCTTTTAAGTTACAGCAGTTTTTCTGCTAACTGCTCTGACAGTATTCTTATCCCTTAAATCCCTGCCTTCGTTGGCTTCCATGAACTGCTCCAGTATATCAGTCTTTATCAGAACCTTTCGTCCCACCTGAAGTACCGGGAGCTTCTTCCACTTTACCAGGTCACGGAGTGTGTTTCTTCCGATACCGGTATAGTCGGCTGCTTCCTCAATGGATAAGGCAATTTTCATTTCTGTCATTAAATCACCTCCTTGCGAATTGCATTATGCAATTTTTGAACTAAGCCTACTATATACCTTTTATATCTTCTTGTCAAGCGTTATGAAATTTTAAAAATAATTATTAACTTGCATATTGCAATTATAAAAGATGTATGTTATAGTAGTACCATACCGAAAAAGGAGGCGTATCAGGATGAAAGATAAAGAATTACGCAAGCTAATCGGTAGCAGGGCAAAACAGCGAAGATTAGAGCTTGGATTGAAACAGCCTTATGTCGCTGAAAAGATGGGAGTGACAGCTTCCACTATTCAGAGATATGAAGCCGGAACAATTGACAACACCAAGAAGCTGGTGCTGGATGGACTTTCAGAAGCACTTCATGTATCTGTGGAATGGCTCAGGGGGGAGGCAGAGGAATACGAAACAGACATTACGGATAAAAGGGAATTACAGATTCGTGATGCAATGAGCAGTATTTTAAACCGCTTACCCCTTGACCTTAATGATGAGGAAGCTGACTTCTCGAAGGACTTACTGCTACTGATGTTACAGGAATATAAGTTGTTTATGGATTCGTTCCAGTTTGCCTGCAAGAACTTTAAGGGCAACACAGAGAATGCGGACATAGCAGCCACCATAGGTTTTGAATCGAATAAGGAATACAACGAAATCATGTTTCTTAGGGAGATTACCCACACGGTCAATGCCTTTAATGACATGGCAGATGTGATAAGGCTCTATTCCAAGAAACCGGAGACAGCCACACAGAGGCTTGCAAATCTTTTATCGGAAGATTCCGAATCGGTATAGTTAGACAACCGGAGTTATGATATACTTACACGCAAGAAGCATTTCATCAGTTCCGATTGTCGATATCGAAAGGAGAAACGATTATGGCAAAAGGTTCTGTAAGGAAAAAAGGCAAGAAATGGTATTACCGCTATTATGTGGAGGATGCCAGTGGTAACTTGGTTCAGAAGGAATGCGTAGGAACAGAAAGTAAGTCGGAAACGGAAAAACTGCTCCGTAAGGCTATGGAAGAATACGAAAGTAAGAAAATCGTAGCAAAAACGGAGAACATCACACTGGGAGAGCTTCTGGATGTGTGGGTGGATGAGGAACTGAAAGTCAGTTGCCTTAGCAATAACACTGTAACCCTTTATCTCGGGGTAGTGAAGATTATGAAAAGACACCCTTTAAGCAAAAGGAAGCTTCGTACAGTCACAAGTGAACACATGCAGGAATATATGGATTATTTAAGCTTCGGTGGAACGGCTCCCGATGGTACGGAAGCAAAGCCGTTAAGCATAGACCGTATCCATTCTTTTTCAGCAGTGTTACAGAGGGCTTTCCGGTATGCGGTGTTTCCAAAGCAGTATATCAGTTTCAACCCTATGCAGTATGTAGTAATCAGAAGACCGACGCAGGAAGTGGGTTTGTTTGCTACGGAAGATGAAGATTTTTCGCAGGAAAAGACCATTACCCACCAGCAGTACAATGAAATCGTAGATTATCTTACCAAGAAGAAAAGCTCCTCATTGTTGGCAGTACAGATAGCATATTATGCAGGTCTGCGAATTGGGGAAGTCACCGGATTATCTTGGGATGACATCAATTTAGAGGAACAGTATCTGACGGTGCGTAGGAGCTTAAGCCGGAACAATGCAAGGCATAAGCTGGAGCTTGGACCTACCAAGCGTAAAAAGGTCAGAATCGTGGATTTTGGCGATACCCTTGCTGAAATCTTACGAAAGGCAAAAAAAGAACAACACAAGCAACGCTTTCAGTACGGACAGCTTTATCAGCGGAATTACTACAAGGAAGTCAGAGAAAAGAACAGAGTTTACTACGAACTGTATTCATTGGACGGAACACAGGAAGTGCCGGAGGACTACACCGAGATTTCTCTGGTGTGTGTCAGACAGGACGGAATGTACTTAGGAAGGGAAGCACTGGACTGGATGTGCAGGTCAATCAGAAAGCACCTGAAAGGATTTGAAAACTTCCACTTCCACTCATTACGACACACTTATACAAGTAATCTGCTTGCAAATGGAGCACCACCGAAGGATGTGCAGGAACTCTTGGGACACTCGGCAGTAAGTACCACAATGAATATTTACGCCCACGCTACAAGGGAAGCCAAAAAGAATTCAGCAAGGCTTCTTGATAAGGTAGTAGGGAACGATTAAGACGAAAACAACACTTTTTCCCTTATAGCTTCCTCACAAGGGAAAAAATAAGGGAAAAGTGTAAATTACATAGATGTTGATGGGCGGGAATACCCGTAAATACTGGAAAGTTAAAGAAAAACACGAATTAATTTGAATTTGAGGAGGTGATAAGATGACAGCATATATGAGATTAAGATAATACCGCGAGTTGTGTTGCGGTACATCCGTATTACATAACTCGCTTTCGGGCAAGAATGTAATAATGGAGGATGTCATGAATAAAATTATTAGATTTAATGACAGCGAAAAGCTTTTTCGTTGTCCAATATGTAAACGAAAGTTAAAGATGGTAGGCAATAGTTTGCTGTGTAGTAATAAGCATTGTTTCGATATTTCTAAATTAGGATATGTGAATTTTGCATTAAATCAAAAGCAATCTAAGCATTATAGCAGAACTTCTTTTGAAAGCAGAATGGATATTTTAGAAAAGGGATACTATTCACATATTCTTACGGAGATAACACATATATTGAGCAAGCTTGAAAACATAACAACTATTCTTGATGTCGGATGTGGTGAAGGATATTATTCTAGAAAAATCAAAGAACTATTTCAAGCAGATATAGTTGCTTTTGATATTTCAAAAGATGCCATTTCCCTTGCTTCAAAAAGAGACGGTAGTAAGTCTATAAAGTGGTTTGTGGGTGATTTGGAAAATATGCCAATTAGAGACCACTCAGTAGACTGTATACTGGACATATTTACACCAGCTAATTATTTGGAGTTCAATAGAGTTCTGACGGATAGCGGCTATATTGTAAAGGTTATTCCTGGGAATAAACATCTGATGGAGTTCAGAAACATTGCAAAAGAACATTTGAAAAATCAAGAGTATTCCAATGAGAATGTGATTAACTTATTCAAGAAGCAGTATTCTGTTATTTACCAAAAAAGAGTTTCAGAATCATATGAAATGCCGTTAGAGGATATTAAAATTTTTGCAGACATGACCCCACTGCTCTTCCATGTAGATAAAACTGAGATTGATTTCAAAAAGCTAAAAACTTTGACGATTGATGCAGAGATATTTGTGGGAAGTCTATAACGCTTGAAACTTTCAGTTTTGTGAAAAGAGAATAGTGAGTAATCCAAAGGGCATCAACCGAAAAAAGTTGGTGCCTTTTGTTTTGCTCATTAATGCTCAGAGAGGATGCAAAGAAAAAACTGAATATGACCGGTGAGGTCAAATATGAGAGCCGATGCAATTTGGACTTTTTTCAAAAAAGTGACAAAGTGTCGGCTCTTATTTTTGAGTAAATCCGATTTGAGGATTTTTGAAAAACCGGGCGAAACGAAAATTCTGACAGATGGGACAGTGGCGGAAATTTCATTTTGTCCGGCGGGTGTACAGAGGGCGGAGCCCTTTGTGCAGGGAATGCAAAGGGGTGCTGAGTGCCGGTGGCACTCGTTTAGCACCGACCGAAGCGGAGCGGAGACCGGCAGCTCCATGCTGGGGTTAAGGGGCAAAGCCCATTATCGGGTCAAGGGTGAAACGCCTTGCCCAGTGATTTGATGCCTGCGTCAAGTCGTACTGGGTATTATCTGGCGAATTGTGTTACCCAAAATCGTTTTCGGGAATGACCGCCACATGAAAAAAGCTTGTGGAATGCAAGAGGCAGATAATGGAAAGACCACAGAGGAGGGCAGAATGGGAAAAAGAAAAATGAAAAAAATGCAGAATAGATGAAAGGGGGAATCAGAAAAATGAGAGCTACAAGGCATAATGGCAGATCGGGGAAACATGGTGTTTATAATCCAAAGCACAATGACAGAAAATTCGATATTGCCAACAGCGAGCATATTGATGCGGAGAGGGAAAAGCAGAATATCTATTGGGACTGTTACCGGGGATATGTCCAGAACCCTTCGGATGAGACACTTAGAAATTGGGGACCGGTCGAGCCGGAAGCAAGTTTTCATGATATTGAAAAGATGTATTATGAAGACCATTACAGCGATTTTATAAAAGGGCAGAATGCCAGAAATGAGAAAAACCGCCACCCGGAAAGAAACCGGACAACGGAAGATCTGCTGAAAAATAAAATGACCTGTCCGGAAGAAACGATATTCCAGATCGGAAAGGAAGGGGAGCATATATCGGGAGAACAGCTTTTTCATATTGCAGATACTTTTATGAAAAGGTTCGAGGGGATGTTTGGAGAACATGTGCATATTTTGGATTTTGCACTCCACATGGATGAGACTACTCCCCATATCCATGAACGTCACGTGTTTGACTGCGAGAATAAATATGGGGAACTGTGTCCGCAACAGGAAAAGGCATTGGAAGCACTTGGAATTCCTCTTCCCGATCCAGATAAGCCCAGAGGAAGAAACAATAACCGAAAGATGACTTTTGATCTGATCTGCAGGAATCTTCTGTTTGATGTTTGCAGGCAGTATGGGCTGGAGATTGAGGAAGCACCGGAATATGGCGGAAAGAAGTATCTGGAAAAGCAGGAGTTTATCATACAGGCACAGAAAGAAAAGATTGCCCGGCAGGAACAGATGATAAAGGAGCAGGAAGAAAAAATCATGGATAATGAAACCCTGATCGATGAAGTATCAGAGATTGCTTATGACAAAGCGGTGGAAGTCGTTACGGAAAAAGTAAGGGCACAGACACAGGAAGAGGATATCAGGCTTCTGGATCAGCTTTGCAATAACATTGTCCAGAATCCAAATAATTCTGATAAGGCAAAAACAATTACCAAAAATGTGATTAAGCTGGCGAAAGAGAAATTACGGAATGCAGCAAATGCAGTTATTGAAAAAGTCCAGAAAAATCTTCAGGCGCCAGAGGTCAGGAAAGCGAATACGGAACAGATCAAGAAGAAGGCAAGGACGAGTGTTCTTGAAAAACTGGCTGCCAATAAAAAGCGGGTCGCAGAAGAAAATGCTGCCAGAAGAAAAACAAAAACGAAATATCATGACAGGGATTCCCTGTAAAGAGCATTTTGATTTATTCAGTTTTGGATAAAAGTCAGGATGCTCTTTTTTTATTTTGAACCCGGTCATATCTGAACGGGTTGGAAAGGAAGTGGATAAAAAATGAATGTGTTTGAAGAAGTAAAGCAGAATGTGACGGTCAGGCAGGCTGCGGAACTTTATGGATTTAAGCCCAACAGGAGCGGATTGATCCGGTGCATTTTTCATAATGACGGTACACCGAGCATGAAAGTTGACTGCAGATATTACTGTTTTGGATGTGGGTGTACCGGGGATGTGATCGATTTTACCGCCCAGCTATTCGGGCTAAAATCCAGAGAGGCTGCTTTGAAGCTGGCAGATGATTTTGGGATCTCCTATGGGAACAGGGCAAGGGATTCTCCCAAAAGTGGGAAAAAGTCTCTGGTGAAAGAAAAAGAGAAGACATCAGAAACAGACTGGAAAACAGAATATGCCAGATTTACAAAAGCATATCTGGATTACCGCTCATTGCTTCTGGAATGGAAAGAGTGTTATGCACCCAAAACACCAGAGGAAGAATGGGACGGGCATTTTGTCACCGCACTAAGGGAGTTGAGTATCGTTGAATATTATCTGGATATTCTTCTGTTCGGTGATGAAGAGGATAAGAAAATGTTTGTCAAGGAAAAAGGAAAGGAGGTGGAAAAGATTGAGCGAGAATGTAAAGGAGCAGGACGCTTTGCAGATCATGGAGCAGATGGCGGATGTGGATGCCATAAGGGAGATCCGCTCCCATCTGGCTGTGACAAATCAGGGAACCGTCAAAGGGACGATGCAGAATTATATGATCGTGCTGCGGGAAGACCCGCTCCTGAAAGGGAGCCTGAGATTTAATCTTTTGAACCAGAGGATCGATATCGTCAGGAAGCTCTGGTGGAATGATGGGATCATCTCTATGACAGATGCTGCCAGGGATTTCTTTTATCTGTATTTTGAACAGTTTTATAGTCTGGGAAATGAGAAAAATATGGATAAAGCCCTGAGGGCGGAAGCAAACAGCAAACAGTATCATCCGATCTGCGAATATCTGAACCGCTTAGAGTGGGATGGCACAGAACGTATCCGTTATGTATTGAAGCGGTATATGGGGGCAGATGATTCAGATATGATCTATGAATGCCTGAAGCATTTTATGATGGAAGCACTGCTCCGTATTTTTAAGCCGGGGTGTAAGGCAGATGAGATGCTCTGCCTTGTAGGAACACAGGGGGCAGGAAAATCTACATTTTTCCGGTTTCTGGCTATTAAGGATGAGTGGTTTTCAGATGACTTGAGAGATTTGGGAGATAAAAAGATTTATGAAAAGCTCCGGGGTCACTGGATCATGGAAATGTCGGAGATGATTGCTGCGATCAGTGCAAAGAGCAATGAAGAGATCAAGTCCTTTTTGAGTCGGCAGAAAGACACATTTCGGAATTCCTATGGAAAATTTGAAGAGGACAGACCGAGACAATGTCTGTTTGCCGGGACAACCAATACGAAGCAGTTTCTGCCTTTTGACCGTACAGGAGCAAGACGTTTCCTTGCAATTGAGGTCGATTCCTCAAAGGCGGAAAAACATCTTCTTGATAATGAAAAAGAATCGAGGGCATACTTCGACCAGCTTTGGGCGGAAGCAATGGTCATCTTCAATTCCTGCAAGGACAAAGGCAGCCTTTTGAAACTTCCAAAAGAAATGGAGGAGCAGATCATTGAATACCGGAAACAGTTCATGCAGGAAGATACGATGGCAGGGCAGGTTCAGGGATGGCTGGATGGATATGCCGGGACTTATATCTGCTCCAGACAGATATGGAAAGAGGCATTTAACCATTATGATGGTGAACCGAGGAAATATGAGACAAATGAGATATGCCAGATCATGGACACACAGATCATTGGCTGGAAAAGAGGCGGTTATCATCGTTTCTCAAAAGAAGGATTTGGTACACAGCGGTGCTGGATCAGAGAGGGAAAGGATGAAACAGAGACTGTCAACCAACCGGACCAAGATGGCTTTATAAAACTTACGGAAGGTGAGCAGATGAAGATACCTTTTGATTAGCCTGACAGGGAGGGGATGGTCAAAACAGCTGAATTTCCATTTTTTTGACTGATTGTGTACTGGTTGTTGACATTTTTGTTGACTGGGAAAAGCCTTTAAATATCAGCTTTTTCAGCATATTTCTTAACTGTCAACAAAGATATTTAAAAAAGAAAATATTATTTAGAGTAGGGATGACTTTGATAAAGATATTATTTTATTAAAAGTTTCAAGTGCCTTGTTGACATTGACGGAGAGACAGAATTCCAGATCAAGATACCGCCCCGGATGGGATAATAACTGTCCTCTCTCTGTCGGGCAAGACAGGGATTTGCAGAAGAAAAGGCGCAGAGGTCATTCCTCCACGCCTTCATACTCAAAGAACTGTGCAGCCGTCATACATTTTGGATGTTCCATATCGAGACTTAAAAAGTCTTTATCGCCGGTCAGGATCACATCTACATCGGAGACGATGGCGGCATTCAGTATTGGCTGGTCTTTTGCATCACGTATCAGCTTTTCCGCATGGTCAACTGCAGGGATTAGCTCATAAGACATTTCTGCAAGCAGTACTTCTGCATCCGGCAGATATTTGGGTGCCTTACGGTTCAGGATGTCCCGCAGCTCTGCTATATTGCGGTCACAGAGAACCATTTCGTGGTTCTGGGCTATATAGAGCAGAGCTTTTGCGGGCTTTGACCGGGGAAAGAGCAATGCAGAAAAAAGGATATTTGTATCAATCAGAATCCGCATAGTTATCGTTCCTTTCCGTACCGTACTTCGTCCACAAGTGCCTGAATATCATCTTCATTATAGACACCCATTTCCTCAGCTACACCGGAAAAGGCAGCCTGGGCTTTGCGGATTGCCTGAGCGGAGGCATTGCTGACTACAATTTCACCATTTTGCTTCTGCAAAAACAGAATTTTATCACCAGATTTCAGACCGAGCAGACGGCGGATTTCAACCGGAACTGTGATCTGACCGTTTGAAGAAATTTTTGCAAGGTTCATAAAATCATCCTTTCTATTCTTGAAATCTAAAGAAAACTTGAGGTTAATTCTATTATATCCAATTCAAGGTAGAAAGTAAACGGAGTAAAAGAAAAATTATAAGAAACTGATTTAATGCAGTGCTGCCGGTTGCTTAAGGATTGTGAGGCTGGCAGAGAGAGGAGAACTCAATGAATAAAACGATAGATATGAAAACAGAGAGCAATACATTTACAAAAAGGATCGGGCAGACAACCTATGTTGTCCGATTCCATTACAATGAGAACGCAAGAGAGACGATGCAGGAGAAAATCAACCGGATGCTGGTGAATGAAGTCAATCGTTCGGACTTCATGGAAACAGAGGAAAAAATGGCTGAGTAACTTGTTGTTGTAACAATAAAGAACGTTTTCATCAGTATTTTAGCTGTTTTACTACTGATTTGACACGAAAAAGTGCCTTTTTTGATGAAAAAACTATTGACATTTTGTTTCAGGAAAAACTGCCAAATCTATCTTAATTAGCTGTGGTGCCAGGTTAGCCCCATTTGATATTGCAGAGCTTCGGGAGCTGACACGATACGATGAGATGGAGCTTGATATGCTGGGAGACCAGAAGACAGCCATGTTTGTCATTATCAGTGATACAGATGACACCTTCAACTTTATTGTTGCTATCATGTACACCCAGCTTTTCAATCTGCTTTGCGATAAAGCAGATGATGAGCATGGAGGAAGATTGCCTTATCATGTCCGTCTGTTGCTGGATGAGTTCAGTAATATCGGGCAGATTCCAAAATTCGACAAGCTGATTGCTACGATCCGAAGCCGGGAGATCTCTGCTTCCATTATTTTGCAGTCACAGTCTCAGCTAAAGACAATTTATAAGGATGCGGCAGAAACCATCATAGGCAACTGTGATACGGTTTTATTTCTTGGCGGAAAAGAAAGCTCTACCCTAAAGGAGATATCCGAAACCCTTGGAAAAGAGACCATTGATCTGTATAACACTTCAGATACCAGAGGGAATAACCGCTCCTATGGACTGAATTATCAGAAGACAGGAAAAGATCTGATGAGTCGGGATGAGCTGGCAGTCATGGATGGCAATAAGTGTATCCTGCAGCTTCGAGGTGTTCGTCCGTTTTTCAGTGACAAATATGATATTACGAAGCACAGAAGGTATAAGGAGCTTTCTGATTACAACAGGAAAAATGAGTTCGATATCGAAAAGTATCTGGAACACAAGCTGGTTATTTCCAGGGATACAGCATTTGAAATGCATGAATACGAAATAACGAAAGAAGACATTGCAGCCGTAGAGGCTGAGGAAGGAGAACGATATGTGGATTAAACCAATGAGACGCAGGGGGAGAAGTGAATCCCTCTTTGTATTTGAATTTACTTCTATTGAAGAGGATTATATTCCGTTTATCCTCCATATGGAGAAGATTACAGCATTGATCCCCACGGAAAAGTGTAAAGCATATTTTGGTGAGCTGATTGATAAGCTCCGGTCCAGATGTGACAACCGATATGCCGCAGGAGAGGTGTTAGCTTCGACATTTTTATTCGATGATGAAATGGCAGAGTTGACAACTCATATGGCATATCTGCTCCTGCTTGTGGAGCCTGTAAAGAAATAGGAAGCAGACAGTATTGAGAACCGTTCCATAGGGAGCGGATTTTTTTGTTTGATGGAGGTTTGTATGAGAATAAGAAACAGATCGCCCTGTTCCTGAGGAGATAGGAACACCGGAAAAAGAAAGAAGAAAAGAAAAATCAAATGAAGGAGGAAAAAATATATGGGATTTTTTACGAGCGCAATTAATATTTTGCAGACACTGGTAGTTGCCATCGGTGCCGGCCTTGGAGTCTGGGGTGTCATCAACCTGATGGAAGGTTATGGAAATGACAATCGTGCGACACGTTCGTAAGTGAAAAGCTTACGCACAAAGTCGAAGGGCAATTGTA
>OLQI01001787.1_pt1 | contig 12501 bp, 10 predicted proteins | sample 1672171 | NCBI WGS metagenome assembly OLQI01 (sample SAMEA3136655, study PRJEB25190) | human gut metagenome
ATATACAACACGTTACAACAAGAAAGTAAATGGTTGCACGAAGCAGTAAAATAGGGTATACTTTTCGCAAATACATTTGAATTTACTGGGAGGACACAAGGATGGATATGAATATTGTATGCCTGGATCTGGAAGGAGTACTGGTACCGGAGATCTGGATCGCATTTGCGGAGGCCAGTGGGATCCCGGAGCTGAAGAGAACCACCAGAGACGAGCCGGATTACGATAAATTAATGAAATGGAGAATTGGGATACTGAAGGAGCATGGTCTGGGACTGAAGGAAATTCAGGATACGATCGCGAAGATCGACCCGATCCCGGGCGCGAAGGAATTCTTAGACGAGCTGCGCTCTATTACCCAGGTCATCATTATCAGCGATACCTTTTCACAGTTTGCCGGTCCTCTGATGAAAAAATTAGGTTATCCGACCATTTTCTGTAATTCTCTGGAAGTAGCTGAGAACGGAGAGATCACCGGATTTAAGATGCGTGTGGAGAATTCCAAATATACTACGGTCAAGGCACTGCAGTCCATCGGCTTCCAGACCATCGCCAGCGGCGACAGCCATAACGATCTGGGTATGATCCAGGCCAGCAAGGCAGGCTTCCTGTTCAAGAGTACTGAGCAGATCAAAAAGGATCATCCGGAGCTGCCGGCATATGAGACTTATGATGAATTGATGGCAGCGATCAAGAGCGCACTATAATAAAAGACATCATTAAAAATAAAAGACATCTTTAATTAAGAGAAAAGGAAGCAAAAAAGGAAGCGTGGGTATCGAGCAGGATGCCTGCGCTTTTGACGCCCACATTATACTAATTTGGAATGAGGTAATCATGGGAATGGAGCAGGAACAGACACCCCATAAGCGCCGTGTGCGGTATAAGGGAAAATATCCGAAAAAATACGAGGAAAAATATAAAGAATTACAGCCGGAAAAATACGGAGATACCATTACCCATGTCATCAGCAAGGGCAATACGCCCGCAGGTATGCATAGATCCATTATGGTACAGGAGATCCTGGATTTTCTGAAGATCCAGCCGGGAGAGACCGGATTTGACGCGACGCTGGGGTACGGTGGACATACAAAAGCTATGCTGGAACAGTTACAGGGCCGTGGTCATATCTATGCCACAGATGTAGATCCGGAAGAGTCTGCCAAGACGAGGAAACGTCTGGCGGATGCCGGGTATGGAGAGGATATCCTGACAATTAAATTGCAGAATTTCTGTACCATAGATGAGATCGCAAAAGAGGCCGGTGGATTTGATTTTATCCTGGCGGATCTGGGAGTATCTTCTATGCAGATCGACAATCCGGAGAGAGGATTTTCTTTTAAGGTGGACGGACCCCTAGACCTGCGACTGAATCAGACACAGGGTATCAGTGCGGCCGAGCGCTTAGATACGATCAGCAGGGAAGAACTGGCGGGAATGCTCTATGAGAATTCCGATGAGCCCTACTGCGAGGAACTGGCGAAGGCGATCACCGATGAGATCCGCAAGGGACACCGGATCGATACTACGACGAAATTAAGAGAAGTGATCGGGAAGACCCTGGATTTTCTCCCGGAAAAGGAGAAAAAAGATACGATCAAGAAGACCTGTCAGAGAACGTTCCAGGCTCTGCGTATTGATGTGAACCGTGAATTTGAAGTATTGTATGAGTTCATGGAAAAGCTGCCGGGAGCATTGAAACCCGGAGGAAGAGTCGCGATTCTCACGTTCCATTCCGGTGAAGACAAACTGGTAAAACGAGCACTGAAAGAAGGCTGCCGGGACGGAATTTATGCAGACTATTCCAAAGATGTAGTGCGGTCCTCGGCAGAAGAATGCGCGCAGAACGGCAGAGCCCGTTCCACGAAAATGCGCTGGGCGATCCGGGCGGAAGAATAACAGACTGACAGATAGAGCAAAGGAGGTGTGGGAATGACTGTCATGGAATATATGAATGCACATAGGGAAGATATGGAGCCCTGCGAGTGCGTGATCCTGCCGGACGGCAGTGTAGAGGAACCGCAGCCTTCCCATATCAAGAAACTGGAAGAGATCTCCGGTGAAGATAAACTGACACTGAACAGCCGTATGGAGAAAAATATGGAGCCCATATTTTTCATGGTGGAGTATACCGGCTGTATGTTAGTATGGAGCACCCGTGTAGTGGTGCCTTCCCATCCCACAGCGGCACAGGAAGAGACACTGGAGAATCTGTATTTTGCGGCGATGCTTGCTCCGGGCTATCACAGAGAACAGGTAGGACCGACCTATGAGGAATGCGTGAAAAAAGCAAAAGAACTGCACTAGAAAGGGAACAGCAAAATGGCGTTTACCCATCTTCATGTCCATACAGAATACTCTCTGCTGGACGGATCCAATAAGATTAAAGAATATGTAGCCAGAGTCAAGGAATTGGGCATGAACAGCGCAGCGATCACTGATCACGGTGTTATGTACGGTGTGATCGATTTTTATCGTGCGGCAAGGGAAGCAGGAATTAAGCCGATCCTGGGCTGTGAGGTGTACGTGGCTCCCAATTCCCGGTTTGACAAGGAACTGACCGGCGGAGAGGACCGTTATCACCATCTGGTGCTGTTAGCGGAGAACAATACCGGTTATGCGAACCTGATGAAGATCGTCAGCCGTGGATTCACGGAAGGCTACTATTATAAACCCCGTGTGGACATGGAATTACTGCAGCAGTTCCATGAGGGTATCATTGCGCTGTCTGCGTGTCTGGCAGGTGAAGTGCCCCGATTGATTTTAAAGGGCATGAAGGAAGAGGCGAGAATGGCGGCCCGTAAGTATGAGGCATGCTTTGGCAAGGGCAACTATTTTCTGGAATTACAGGATCACGGCATCCCGGAACAGCGCACGGTCAATATGGAACTGCTCCAGATGAGCAGGGAGCTGGACATTCCCTTGGTGACCACCAACGATGTGCACTATACCTATGCGGAGGATGCGATCCCTCATGACATTCTGCTGTGCCTGCAGACGGGCAAAAAGCTGGCGGACGAGGATCGTATGCGCTACGAGGGCGGACAGTATTATGTCAAGAGCGAAGAGGAGATGAAGGGGCTGTTCCCCTATGCCTGGGAGGCAGTGGAGAATACCCAGAGGATCGCAGACCGATGTAATGTGGAGATTGAATTCGGCGTGACGAAGCTGCCGAAATACGATGTGCCGGAGGGGTACGATTCCTGGAGCTACTTAAATAAGCTCTGCGATGACGGACTGGCAGAACGCTACGGCGACGGTGATCAGCCCGCCGGAGAGACCGGACAGACGCTCAGGGAGCGCCTGGATTATGAACTTGGCGTTATTCAGAGAATGGGATATGTGGACTACTTCCTGATCGTGTGGGATTTCATCAATTATGCGAAGGAGCACGGGATCCCCGTGGGACCGGGACGAGGCTCCGCGGCGGGAAGTATCGTGGCATATTGCCTGAAGATCACCAACATCGATCCGATTCATTACAATCTGCTGTTTGAACGATTCCTGAATCCGGAACGTGTCTCTATGCCTGATATTGACGTGGATTTTTGCTTTGAACGGAGACAGGAGGTCATCGATTATGTGGGCAGAAAATACGGCAATGACAAGGTGGTACAGATCGTCACCTTCGGTACTCTGGCGGCGAAAGGTGTCATCCGCGATGTGGGCCGTGTCATGGACCTGCCCTATGCGTTCGTGGATTCTATTGCCAAAATGGTGCCGAACGAACTGAACATTACACTGAGCAGAGCACTGGAGATGAATCCGGAATTCCGCAAGCTCTATCAGGAGGACGAACAGGTCCACCACCTGATCGATATGTGTAAGCGACTGGAGGGACTGCCCAGACATACCTCTATGCATGCGGCCGGTGTCGTGATCTGTCAGAAATCCGCAGACGAATTCGTGCCGCTGTCCAGAGGCTCTGACGGTTCCATCGTTACCCAGTTCACCATGACGACGCTGGAAGAATTGGGCCTGTTGAAAATGGACTTTCTGGGACTGCGTACCCTGACCGTGATCCATGATGCTGTAAAATTCATAGAGAATACCACCGGCAGACACATTGATGTGGATGCCATAGATTATAATGACCCGAAAGTACTGGCTTCCATCGGCACCGGCAGAACGGAAGGTGTGTTCCAGCTGGAAAGTGCCGGGATGAAGAGCTTCATGAAGGAACTGCGCCCCCAGAATCTGGAGGATGTAGTGGCCGGTATTTCTCTGTATCGTCCGGGTCCCATGGATTTTATCCCGAAGTATATCCAGGGGAAAAACCATCCGGAGGATGTGACCTATGCCTGTCCTCAGCTGGAGCCGATCCTGAAACCCACCTACGGCTGTATCGTATACCAGGAGCAGGTAATGCAGATCGTCCGTGACCTGGCGGGATATACTCTGGGCCGAAGCGACCTGGTGCGCCGTGCCATGAGTAAAAAGAAGCAGGCCGTCATGGAAAAAGAGCGGGCGAACTTCATCTACGGCAATCCGGAGGAGAATGTCCCCGGCTGTATCGCCAACGGCATTGATGAACAGACCGCAGGACAGATCTACGATACCATGATGGATTTCGCCAAGTATGCGTTTAACAAGTCCCATGCGGCTTGTTATGCGGTGGTGGCTTATCAGACGGCGTATTTAAAATACTATTATCCCGTAGAATTCATGGCGGCACTGATGACCTCCGTCATCGATAACCCGAAAAAAGTATCGGAGTATATTTTGAACTGCCGGAACATGAATATCGCCATTCTGCCGCCGGATGTAAATGCGGGAGAAGCCGGATTCTCTGTGACAGACGGCAAGATCCGCTATGCCCTGACGGCCATCAAAGGTGTGGGACGTCCGGTCATCGACAGTCTGGTGCAGGAGCGTAAGGAGAGAGGCCCCTTCACAAACCTGAAGGACTTCATCACCCGCATGTCCGACAAAAAAGAGATGAATAAGCGGGCCATTGAGAACCTGATCAAAGCAGGAGCCATGGATGGACTGGGCGGCACCAGAAAACAGTTCATGAGCGTCTATGTGCAGATCGCGGATCACATCGCCCATGACAAGAAAAACAACCTGGCAGGACAGATTTCCCTGTTTGATATCGCCGGCGAAGAAGATAAGGAAGAATTCGATATCCGGATGCCGAATGTAGGTGAATACAGCAAGGAAATGCTGCTTGGCTTTGAAAAAGAGGTCCTTGGTGTCTATGTCAGCGGTCATCCTTTGGAGGAATACCAGGAGCTGTGGCAGAACTGCATCAGCAATACCGCCGGAGACTTTGCGCTGGATGAAGAGTCCGGAGAGGTGGAACTGGTCAAGGATCAGGCGAATGCAGTCATCGGTGGACTGATCGCGGACAAAAACGTAAAATACACCAAGAACGACAAGATCATGGCATTTTTAAATGTGGAGGATCTGATCGGCAACGTGGAAGTCGTGGTATTTCCCCAGGTATACGAGCGCTACAACACTTTGCTTACAGAGGATGCCAAAGTGTTCATCCGGGGCAGAGTGTCCCTGGAAGAGGACAAGGACGGCAAGCTGATCTGCGACCAGATCATCAGCTTCGAGGATGCACAGGCAGCCAGAGCGGCGAACCAGCCACTGTTCCCAAGGAATTACGGAGGCCGGGGAGGCAGCCGCGTCGGATCCTATGGAAATGGGAACGGCAGCGGGCAGCAGCCGGTCGGTGCCATGTCAGGCGGACAGACAGGCCGAACAGTGGAACAGACACAACCGGGTCAGCGGCCGCAGAACGCCGGAACCGGGCAGAAAAAAGGCATGCCCGCGGGGGCCTGGATCCAGTTTCCCAATATGGAAGCCTATAAGGCCAGAGAACAGGAATTGTTACAGGCCATCGCTGACTCCGACGGCAATGACGATGTGGTGATCTACCTGAGGGATATTAAAAACATCAAGATCCTGCCTGCAAATCTCAGGGTAAAAGCCGATGAGACATTAATGGAAAAGCTTGCATCGCAGTTTGGAAAAGAAAATGTTAAATTTATAACGAAACCTATTGAAAACCGCTCAAAAATAGATTAAAATAAAGAATCGAGAAGAGAAAATTATTCGTTCGTTTACTTAGGAGGTAACAGTCATGGCAAAAGAGATTAAGACGATCGGCGTACTGACCAGCGGCGGTGATGCACCGGGAATGAACGCTGCTATCCGTGCAGTTGTTCGTACAGCCATTGCAAGAGGACTGAAGGTTAAGGGTATTAAAAAAGGTTATCAGGGTCTTTTGAATGAAGAGATCGTAGATATGGAAGCCAAGGATGTGTCCGATATCATCCAGCGCGGTGGTACCATCTTAGGAACCGCACGTTGTCTGGAGTTCAAGGAAGCGGAAGGACAGAAGAAGGGCGCTGAGATCTGTAAAAAGCACGGTATCGACGGTATCGTTGTCATCGGTGGTGACGGTTCCTATCGTGGAGCACAGGCTCTGTCCAGACTGGGCATCAACACCATCGGCCTTCCCGGAACCATCGACCTGGATATCGCATGTACTGAGTACACCATCGGCTTCGATACCGCAGTGAACACTGCAATGCAGGCTATTGATAAAGTTAAGGATACCTCTTCCTCTCACGAGAGATGCAGTATCATCGAGGTAATGGGCAGAAATGCCGGATACATTGCTCTGTGGTGCGGTATTGCCAACGGCGCCGAGGATATCCTGCTTCCCGAGAAGTACGATTACAACGAACAGAATATTATCAATAATATCATTACCAACCGTAAGCATGGCAAGACCCATCACATCATCATCAATGCCGAGGGAATCGGACATTCCACTTCCATGGCACGCCGTATCGAGGCAGCTACCGGTATTGAGACCCGTGCTACGATCTTAGGTTACATGCAGCGTGGAGGAAGCCCTACTGCGAAGGATCGTTACTATGCATCTATCATGGGTGCTTACGCAGTAGACATCATGCTGGAAGGCAAGACCAATCGTGTCGTTGGTTACCAGCACGGTGAATTCATCGATTTCGATATTGAGGATGCACTGCAGATGGAGAAGGGTATCAACGATTATCAGTTCGAGGTATCTCGTTTACTTTCCATCTAATTTAACAGTTCAGACATCATGAATAGAAAATATGCGTGGGTGCTTGCACACTACGCATATTTTTCTGCTCATGTCTGAACGGATACGAAGACAAAGGCGTTTCCCATTGCGTGGAAGCGCCTTTTTGACTATAATAAACTCATCCATAGAATGCATCACGTCTGCTTGCAGACAGGGGATGCATTCTATGAGAGGAGTAAACAGACATGAGTATGAAGGACGATAGTCCGGAATACGAATGGATGTTGCGATTTTGAGAGTGCGTAGCACGAAAAATCGCATTATTATGCATTATTATGGCAGGATAGCAGGGAGCAGACAGATATGATCACAAGCAGCAACAATGCAAAAGTAAAACAGGTCGTGCAGTGGCAGACGAAGGCGAAGGAACGGCGTAAGGATCACGTATTCCTGGCGGAGGGCGTCAGGATGTGTGAGGAAGCGCCGGTAAAAAGCGTAAGAGAGGTCTATCTCACAGAAGAACTGGAGCAGAAGCTCCGCCGGAACGCACAGAACGGCGATACTGCATTCTGGGATAAGCTTCAGCAGACCGGCTATGAGACCGTATCCCCGGAGGTATTTGCAAAAATGGCAGATACCCAGACTCCCCAGGGGATCCTCACCGTGTTGGAGCAGCCTTCCTATGATCTGACACAGCTTCTGGAACAGCCGGAGCCTTTATTTTTGATCCTGGAGAATTTACAGGATCCCGGGAACCTGGGAACCATGATACGTACCGGGGAAGGAGCAGGAATAACGGGCGTTATTATGAACCAACAGACTGTGGATATCTTCAATCCCAAGACCATACGGGCCACCATGGGCTCCATATTCCGGGTACCGTTTGTCTATGTGTCGGAGCTATCCCCGGTGCTGACGCAGATGCATGAGCGAGGGATTCATACCTATGCGGCACACCTGAAGGGACAGAAATATTACGATAGCTTTTCCTTCCGGGAGCCCATCGCATTCCTCATCGGCAATGAAGGAAACGGACTGACCAAAGAGATCTCCGACCAGGCCGGGCAATACCTCAAAATTCCAATGGAGGGTAAGGTGGAATCCCTGAATGCCTCGATCGCAGCGGCTCTTTTGATGTATGAGGCGCACAGACAGCGAAACCTGTAGGCATAGTAGCGGTTCAGGGCTATATGATATTTAGATAGAAAATAGAGCAGGAGGACAGATATTATGAAGATTGGATTTATCGGATTGGGAAATATGGCAACGGCAATGATCGGCGGCATGCTGCAGAAGGGCATTGCAAAGCCGGAGGACATCATCGGTTCCTCTAAGACAGAAACAACTGCAGAAAAAGTTAAAACAAAATTTAATATTAACACAGACAATACTGCCGTGGCTGAGCAGGCAGATATCCTGTTCTTAGCCGTAAAGCCTATCTTTTTCCCGGAAGTGATCGCCGAGATCAAGGATGCTGTGAAGGCTGATACCCTGATCGTCAGCATCGCAGCAGGCAGGAATCTACAGTATCTGAAGGATGCATTTGGCAGACCGGAGCTTAAGCTGATCCGCTGCATGCCCAATACGCCGGCCCTGGTACTGGAGGGCTGTACCGGTGTATGCATCGGAGAAAATGTCACAGAGGAAGAGACAGAGCAGGTGCTTTCCCTGCTCCGTTCCTTCGGCATCGCAAGTGTCGTACCGGAGCGTCTGATGGATGTGGTCGTGGGAGTCAGCGGAAGCTCTCCCGCATATGTATTTATGTTTATTGAGGCCATGGCGGATGAAGCTGTAGCAGCCGGAATGCCCAGAAAACAGGCCTATGAATTCGCAGCACAGTCCGTACTCGGCAGTGCCAAAATGGTGCTGGAGACCGGAAAACATCCCGGTGAATTAAAGGATATGGTATGTTCTCCCGGAGGTACCACCATCCAGGCAGTTAAAGTACTGGAAGAGAAGGGCATGCGTGCCGCTGTGATGGATGCCATGGACGCCTGCATCGAGAAGTCAAAATGTATGTAGTGACAGCTCGACCATGAACAGAGTCGAGAGCAAAAATCATGTTAACATGATTTTGTGAACGAATATGTTCATGAGTTGAGCGCCGGTTCATGAGCAAAGGTAGTCACGCAGTGACGAAAAGCGTGATAACGCGACTTTGCGAATGGCGCAAGCCGAGCTGTCATGGCTAAATAGCGCCCCAAATCCCGAAACTTGACAAAAAATTTGTCATCTGCTATGATATTCCGCGTAACAAATTTAACATTTTTGTAACAAACTGGTGAAAATATTAAGAAATACATCATATACTATTCACTGGGAGATCCGCAGGTATACCACCCCGTCCGGGGAATTTTCCTGTGGGAAAGGCGTGTATCAAGATGACAAAAAGCAGAAGAATGCTGGTTGTATGTGCAGGACTGCTCTGTTCTATCTTCCTGAGCATGCAAATGAGCATGACCGCACAGGCAAGCAATACTAAAAACTATGTCAATGATCTGAACGGTGGTGTCGCATCGATCTTAGACCCCGGTTCCAAAAACAGTACTGAGGTCATCAATGCAACGGTGCAGGAATTGAATCTGACATTCCCCTCTGAGGAAGAGATCAGTTCCGGGCTGGTCATGGCAAACGTAAGAGATGCCGTGAATGTACGAAGCGATGCCAGTGAGGATGCTTCCAAGGTCGGCAAGCTGTACAAAGACTGTGGAGGTACGATTTTAGAGCGCAGGGACGGTTGGACCAAGATCCAGTCCGGTACGCTGATCGGCTGGGCCAAAGACGAATATCTCCTGTTCGGGGATGATGCGAAGGCACTGGCCAATGATGTGGGCAGAATGATCGCACAGATCAACACGGAGACTCTTCGTGTGAGAACCGAGGCGGATCAGGAGGCCGGAGTTCTGGGACTTCTTCCCAAGGGCGATATAGTGGATGTAGTAGATAACAGTAATCCCGAATGGGTCTGCATCGACTACGAAGGAGCAGACGGATATGTGTCTGCGGAGTATGTAACAGTGGATTTCCAGATCGACTCCGGTGAGACTTTAGAGGAGATCAAAGCAAGAGAAGCCGCAGAGCGTGAAGCAAAACGTCATGTGAACTACGGCGAATACACCACCGATGCGGATACCACGCAGCTGTTGGCAGCATTGATCCAGTGCGAGGCAGGATGCGAGAGCTACGAAGGACAGTTGGCAGTAGGTGCTGTTGTTATGAACCGTGTACGAAGCGGCGCTTACCCGAGTAGCATTCATGGTGTGATCTATGCGTCCGGACAGTTCACTCCGGCATTGAACGGTAAGGTAAATACCGTATACGAATCCGGCAAGATCAACGCAAGCTGTATCAAGGCAGCGGAAGAAGCCATCTCCGGCGTATCCAATGTGGGAGATCTGACACACTTCAGACGTAACAACGGCCGTGACGGAATCGTGATCGGTAATCATGTATTCTATTAAAATCACAAAATTAGAATCACAAAATTACAAAAGAGGCGGTGCCCCAGAGGGGATGCCGTCTTTTTGACTACAAAGACATCTACAGACAGCACAATAACCATAAGTATCGTGCGAAGGTTGCAGTTGCCATACACATACATTTGTAGTACACTAGATACAACTACAAAACCAAAGGAGTGATTATATGAGCGAAATGATAACCTTGTGGCTTGTGGTATTGATCGTATCGATCGGTGTGGAGGTCGCCACTCTGGGACTGACGAGCATATGGTTCGCCGGAGGCGCAGTGGTGGCAGTGATCGTTGCCGCAGTTCATGGACCGGTCTGGTTACAGATCCTGTTATTTTTTGCGGTATCTCTGCTGCTGTTATTTTTCACCAGACCCATCGCAGTCAGATATTTTAACAGAGACCGCGTAAGGACGAATGTGGAAAGCATGATCGGCAGACAGGCGATCGTGACCAGTGAGATCGACAATCTGCAGGGCATCGGCCAGGTGACGGTAGGTGGACAGGAATGGAGTGCCAGAACGGAAGGAGACGGACTGAATTTACAGCCCGGGACCGTGGTGGACATTGTGGCAGTCAACGGGGTCAAGCTGATCGTTAAAGTGGATCCCCAGATGGCAAAAGTGACGGAAAACCTATCAGAGCCGCAGTCGTAAGAATCGTGTAGAACCAATACATGAGGGAAAAGTGCGTACAAGGGGTACGCAGCGTACACAAACGTACGCAGAAGGAGGAAAAATGTTAGCATTGATCATTATTGCCGTTTTAGTATTATGTATCTTCGTATCCTGTATTAAGGTAGTTCCCCAGGCAAAGGCTTACGTCATCGAGCGTCTGGGTGCTTACCAGGCAACCTGGAATGTAGGACTTCACTTAAAGATCCCGTTTATCGACAAGGTTGCCAGAAAAGTTAACTTAAAGGAGCAGGTAGCGGACTTCCCGCCCCAGCCCGTAATTACCAAAGATAACGTAACCATGCGGATCGATACCGTAGTCTTCTATCAGATCACCGATCCCAAGCTGTTCACCTACGGCGTAGAGAACCCTATGATGGCGATCGAGAATCTGACTGCCACCACCCTGCGTAACATCATCGGTGACCTGGAGCTGGATCAGACCCTGACCTCCCGTGAGACTATTAATACCAAGATGCGTGCGGCACTGGATATTGCCACCGATCCCTGGGGTATCAAGGTGAACCGTGTAGAGCTGAAGAACATTATCCCTCCCGCAGAGATCCAGAACGCCATGGAGAAGCAGATGAAGGCAGAGCGTGAGAGACGTGAAGCCGTAACCCGTGCCGAAGGTGAGAAAAAGGCTAAGATCCTGGAGGCAGAAGGTGCCAAGGAATCCGCCATCCTTCGCGCAGAGGCAGACAAACAGGCAGCCATCCTCCGTGCAGAGGCAGAGAAGGAGAAGATGATCCGCGAGGCAGAAGGTGAAGCCGAAGCCATCCTCAAGGTGCAGCAGGCGAATGCCGACGGTATCAAGATGCTGAAGGAAGCGGGTGCAGATGCCGCAGTCCTGAAGCTAAAGAGCCTGGAAGCATTCGAGAAAGTAGCGGACGGTCAGGCCACCACCATCCTGCTTCCCGCAGAGCTGCAGGGCATTGCCAGCATAGCAGAGACCTTCAAGGCAGCAGCCGGCAAAAAAGCAGAATAAAAGTCATACCGAATAGAATCAGACAGATCAAAGAGGATCTCTTCCGGAATGCCGGTAGGGATCCTTTTTTGCTCCAAGGATCAGGAAACGTGGCATCAAGTGCATGCTGCGAGGGGTTGAAAAACGCCGGATAATGAAGTATATTGATTACATATAGCTAAAAATAATACAGAGGCCGAAGCCTCGGAAAAGAGGAGTATTATGGATTTAAAGGGACGCGATTTTTTGAAATTATTGGATTTCACGCCGGAAGAGATCGAATATCTGCTGGACCTGGCGGCAGACCTGAAAGATAAAAAGAAAAAAGGAATCCCCGTAGATACTCTCCGAGGCAAGAATG
>OLQI01001792.1_pt1 | contig 12467 bp, 8 predicted proteins | sample 1672171 | NCBI WGS metagenome assembly OLQI01 (sample SAMEA3136655, study PRJEB25190) | human gut metagenome
ATATTTTCGCCCAGGTACTTCCTTTATCGTGAAAAATTTTATAAATGTTTTCTGACAATTCCAGTTTTCCCTCTTCTACCAGAAAACCGACTGCCATTCCGGTAATACTTTTGCACATCGAATGTGTGATATGCCAGATTCCTTTTCTGTACGGCGCAAAGTCTGCCTCACAGATCACATTTCCATGACGCAGCACCATAAAATGATGCATATCTGTATTCGGTGAATCTGCCAGTTCCTGTATCAGGTATCTCAGATGATCTGAGACTATCCCCTGGCTTTCCGGAGTCTTTCTTGGAAATATCTGTTGCTGACTTTTCGTTTTTTCTATACCCTGATCCTGTATTACCGGTACTTTATCATGCATATGCATTCCATTTTCCGGTTCCGGACACCTTGTTTTCTGAGGTACAAAATCCACCTTGCTGATTCCTTCTGTTTTTCCCAGAATCATATTGGTTACCATCTCTATTACTGCAAGCTGCTCTTTTGCCATAAGATCACCTCATTTTCATCATGTTTTCTTACTCTTATTTCTATACACAATCCGCAATTCTACTCTATCCGCGGTTCTATATATGATGTAGTATAGCAAAAAAACCCGGACATCTATACTTCGATATCCGGGTTTTTCCGTATTTTTATAAATTTTATCTTTTGTTTATTCTGTTGCTTCTGCGGCTTCCTCATCGGCATCATCATCCGCCTCACTGTTGTGTACATACTGCAATGTAACAACTGTAGTCTCAGGATCAGTCATGACATCTACATCTTTGTCACTTGAAAGTGTAAGATCTTTTACCTTGATAGAATCTCCGACTTTCATGTTACTTACATCAACTTCTACCTTGTCAACCAATGCTGACGGATATGCCTTGAACTGTACTTCTTCCAGTAACTGCTCCAGTACACCACCTGCATCTTTCTCATGTCCGACCAGAACGATCTCTGCTACAGAATGTACTTTTTCATTACTTACAAGTGCCTGGAAGTCTATCTCATCTACCTGACCTTTTAATGGGTTAAACTCGACATCTTTAATCAGAACATTCATCTTCTCACCTTCGATGTCCAGCATTACCTGACTACCTTTGTGGCAAGCCTTAAGTAAACGGTCAACAGCTGCTTTTTCCATCTTAACCGGAACAGACTCTTTCATCTCTCTTCCGAAGACATTACCAGTAACGTAACCTTCTCTTCTTAATTTCTTTGCTTTGATGTCCATGCTTCTTTTTTCAGCTTTTAAAGTATTCATTTATCTTTTCCTCCAAAAATCTGATGCTTAGCAGCCTTCGCTTTGCGGTTTCAACGCTACAAAGAGGTTTTGTTAAGTAGGTTTCCTTTGTTACAGTCGTATTATAACACCTACAGCAGATAAAGATTCACCAAAAAGTTGATTTTTTTGTCCAGGTTTTTATGCATAATTTATCTACGTTTTTCCAGTTCCTCCGTCATCTCACCACGGATACTGTCCAATTTATAAAAATATGTCAGAACTGCGATCAGCACACACAGCACGATCGGGATCCAGATAAAGCAGATTTCAATATCTCCTGCAAAGTATACGCAGATTGCTTCAAGTTCTTCTGGTTTTCCCATTCTTCCCATTGGTGCCATCTCATTCCATTTTTCAATCAGTGGAATCAGTGTTGGTGAGTTCAGTGTTAACTCTGTTCCGATGTATCCAGGGCTGATGCAGTTTACACGCACGCCACGTTTTGCCCATTCGATCGCAAGTGATTTTGTCAGCTGGATCACTCCTGCCTTTGATGCATTATATGCACAATGTGGCTGCGGTACATTTACAATATGTGCTGACATGGAAGCTGTATTGATGATGGAACCTCCGCCATTTTCCAGCATATATTTTCCTGCTGCAATATCCGTTAAGAAGATTCCATTCAGATTAATATTGATTACTTTCAACCACTGTTCATATGTCATCTCTTCTGCCAGTGCATTGATGCAGATTCCCGCATTATTATGGCAGAAATCCAGGCCTCCCAGTTCTTTTACAACTTCTTCTACCATTGCATCTACCTGCTCTTTGTCTGTGCAGTCTGTCTGGATTGCAATGACTTTTCTGCCTGTCTTTTCTGCGAGCTCTTTCGCCGTCTTCTTTGCTTCTTCAATGTCAAGGTCAACGATTGCCACATCAGCTCCTGCCTCTGCAAATGCCGTTGCCGTGCACTTTCTTCTCGGAGATTCCGATAACCTGGAAGAATTTTTTGAAAAAAAATCAGCCGGCGATACCGGCTGTATAGAAAGATGGAAGGATTATTTAAGACATCTGTCCATTCTGATCAACAACCTGCATATGGTTCTGGAGCATACCATTATATTAGGCGGACATGTTGCTCCTTACTTTACAGATGAAGATCTCTCTAAAATCCGTCATTACGTGGCTGAGCATTCTACCTTTGATGATGACACCAGTTACATCATTCCCGGCAATCATGCAGATATTATTTTCAGAATATTTCGTCTTTTTATTATTTTTCGCATTTTTTTCAGATTACCTATTGACATTTTCATTTTCGTGCGATATTATAATATCAACAAAAGAAAAGGAGGACGGACCACCAATCAGTTAAATCTTTATTTAAAATCTAAAGAAAGAGGTACAGTCCAATGCAGAGGACAATCTAAACTGAAAAGAGTCTAATAAAGAAAAAGGAGGACAAACCACCAGGAACGTAAATTTAACATCATTTAAAAAATGATAAAAAACAAATTGAAGAAAGAAAGAGGTATAATCCATTGGATGAAATATCATAAAAATCCATCGTATTTAAAAAATTATTAAGTACGGTGGATTTTTTATGCTTCTGTTTATTTTTATTTCTAACTAATGTACTCGGTTACCTGATCATCTCGACCTCCTGAAATGCCTTGATAAATTGTTTCTTTCCGTAATTTGGAAATTCTACTTCTACCATCATATCGTCTTCCGATGTCACAATACCGGTTCCATATTTGGGATGTATCGCTTTTTGTTCCTGAACATTTTCTGTTTTCTCGGATTCCGTTTTTTGTTCCTGAACATTTTCTGCTTTCTGTGCTTCTGCTTTTCGGATTTCTTCTTTTGCCCTTCTCGTTAGTTCTTTAAGATTTGTCCGCTTTTCTTCATCACTGCGTATTTCTTTCCACTCAAGTAATTCCTCCGGGATCATTTTCAGATAATTACTGTAACTGCCCAATACCCCCGGTTCTCCCGGATTCGTGTAATAAGAAAGTTCCAGGTGATTTCTTGCACGCGTGATCCCTACAAAGAATAATCTCCGTTCTTCCTCTTCCTGATCAAAACTACTGCATCTGATCGGCAGCAGTCCCGGATTTACTCCGATAATGAATACCGTATCAAATTCCAGCCCCTTCGATGCATGTAATGTCATGAGTTTTACTCTGCCGCCTGCTTCTTCCTTCTCAGCAGACTCTTGCGTATCCTCTGGACTTTCTATTGTTCCGAGTGCCACCCCATTCAGGAATTCCCGGATTCCGTCTGACATATTCAGCTTCTTTTCCCTGCTATATGTACAGATCTGATTCAGAAAATCCAATACCTGCTTTGCATCTTGCTGATAATCTGCAGAGGTAGGGTGCAGTGCTTCTTTCAATCCAAGCGAATCAAATATATCTTCTCCTGACAATACTTCTTTCTCTGTATAAAACAGCATCATATTCTTATATATATCAGATTTCTCTGTCTTGTGATTCTTTATAATGTCTTCTGCTTTCTTTTTTGTGCATTTGTCTCCGAACCTTTTATCCATCAATACCTGCATTCCCGCCTGTATATCGTCCGGATGCGTCGCAAATCTTAAGACATACATAAGCCAGTTCAATACAGGAATATCTTTCCACGACTTTTTCACCGATACTTCATATGGAATATTCTGTTCTGCAAACATCTTTTCCAGGATTTCTGCCTGTTTTTGCAGCCTGTAAAATACTGCAATATCCCTGTATTCCTTCCCTTCCCGATGAAGCGTCCAGATCTTGTCTGCCAGATACATTGCTTCCTGAAACGGATCATAATGATTCCTTATCTGAATCTTCTCCCCGCATTCATTACTGCCTTGAATCTTTCCGCCAAATTGAAGGAAACGGTTTGCCGCCTCCAGAATGGATGCATTCGATCGATAATTAACCGGAAGTGAAAGTTCTTTTGCCTGAAACCTGTTCTTTAACAGGAAAAACATATTCTGAGTTGTCCCGCGGAAACTATAGATCACCTGATTTGGATCTCCTACTGCAAAGATTTTCGTCTCCGGTCCTTTTAATGCTTCCAGAAATTCCAGCTGTGACCGGTCACTGTCCTGTACTTCATCCACAATAATCCATTCTGGCCGAGAATTTTTCCCCATTTTCAGAAGTCTTGTCCCCTCTTCCAGCAGATCGGAAAAGCTCATTTTATTCTCTTTCTTCTTTTCCTTCTGTAAAAGAGGATATAACCGAAACAGTTCATCCTTATAGCGGCTGGTTACTTTTCCGGCCTTATAATTTGGATATTCCTGCTCCAGTCTTTTTTTCAAACGGTTTTTATACTTTACTTTCAGACTATATTCTGCAATCAGACAAAGCGCCAGTTCCTGTTCCTCGTCCGGATCTATAATTTCAAACTCCGAAGTCCATTCTTCCGGTGCCATGCTACTATTTTCCACTGTATGAACTATTTCTCCATTCTCTGCTTCTGCCTGTAACAGTGTATTTTTCAGCATCCGCATGGCAACACTGTGGAATGTTCCAAAAAACTGCACCTGTTCTTCCGTAAGTCCCGGTTCTTTTTTCTTCAGACGTTCAATAATCTCTCCTGCTGCCTTATTCGTAAATGTCAGCACCACCATCTTCTCAAGCGGAATCTTCTTTTCATAATGCAAATATAAAATTTTCGCGATCAGTACGGTCGTCTTCCCACTTCCTACATTGGCATTTACAATACATGCATCATTTTCATCTGTCACTGCTTCCATCTGATAGGAATTCAACCAATTCCATTCTTCCTTAAAATCCATTCCTGTCACCTAAAATTTATCTTCGTATCGTCGTTTTAACTTGCCTTCTGTCTTTTTCTTTCGCTCCATGTCCTCTTCTGTACGGACAACAATCTCCATATCCTGTGGACATACTGCGTGAAATTTTAATATGTTTTTGATACTTTTCGCATTCTCCGGTATCTTCAGCCAGTCCTCATAAAAGTAACTGTCCACGATCAATATCAGATTATGCTTCTCTATTTCTACTCGTTTTGCGGTCTTCAGAAATGCGCCTCCACTCTCTCCATTCTTAATCACTGTCTCACAGAATTCGTTCCATTTCTCCGGAAGTTTAAAGAATGAATACTGTTTGTGAACACCCGGACGCTCTTCTTCTACCTGCTTTTTTACATATTCCGGGGCTTCCAGCCTTTCCTTCAGGCTTCTAAGTCCCCATAACACCATCTTCTTACTTAATGTATAGTCTCCCACACAGGCCGGACAGCCATCCTCACAGGAACATCCCTTCACCATCTGAATCGCATGGTCGATCACCTCTGGGATCAATTCATAGATTTTCTCTGAATATCCAAGACCACCTTCATACTTATCATAAATGAATAATGACACCACTTCGTGTCCTTCTGATTCTCCGCTGCCAGAATCCACATATCCCTGCACGGTCGCATTATTAGACATTCCTGTATTGATATCATCACGTTCCGTCATCGTCACCATCATCGCCGCGTTCTTTATCGCATTTTGCAGGCCTTCGAAGTGATTATTCAATACAAGTTCTCCTGCCCCATTCGGTAACAGCAGACTTCTGTATACGCGCACCACATCCTCCGGAATATCAATCCATGTACTTTCTGTATCATAATCTTTCTGAAGCGGCTGTGTCAGTGATACATACCCAAGATTCTGATGATTATGAAACTGTAATTTCTTGAACATCGAGATCACTTCGTCTACATTAATATCTCCGAAATGTATCTTCGTTCTTTCCACTGTTTTTTCCTGAAAAGTCTGAAGGATCCGGATGTCTTCGGTTCCTGCCGGGACTGTATAATAATTTCCTTCAAATGGTTTCGCCGTTGCTGTCCTGCTTACCAGATCCAGTTTCAGAACCTCATACAATGCACCGTCATGCATATAGACTGCTCCCGGATGTAATTCATGATAGGCCTGCGACTCATCCATCTCTGTAATCTCACGATTTTCATTATCCAGAATTAATTTGAATCTCGTCTTATCCATATTTCTCAGACTGTAATCCCCTGCGGGAAATGCAGGACCCGACCAGGCAAATCTCCCGGCCATACTTTTTACTTCTTCTGCTTTCATCAGAACAGGAATGATCTCACCAAGACTCGGAAACAATGCTGCATCATCCAGACTCAGTGGAAGTTCTGCCGCTGCCGCACGGATATGTGCCAATTCAATCAGCAGATTATCCGGGTCTACGATCGCATTTTCACTTTTTCCTTCAAAAAGCCACCCCGGTTCCACTGCAATGTACTGGTCAAATGGCTGATTTTCAAGAATCAGGTAATTCACACAGGTCTGTCCGTTTCTCCCTGCACGGCCACTCTGCTGCCAGAATGATGCCCGCGTCCCAGGATATCCGACGATCACCGTCGTATCCAGACTTCCGATATCAATTCCAAGTTCCAGTGCATTAGTCGACACCAGTCCGTTCAGTTCCCCGGACATCATCTTCCGCTCAATTTCTTTTCGTTCCAGAGGTGTGTACCCGCCTCTGTATCCGGCAATTTTTCTGCTATCTGCCTGACTTAAGAAACCTGCCGCATCCAACTTGTCTCTTGCCTCTTTCAAAATAACTTCTACCGTTCGTCTGGATTTTCCAAATGCAATAAAATGCCTCTGCTCTTTTACCAGATCCGGAAGCATATCTGCCGCGACCGTAGACGCCGCATACCTTCCATAAACCTTGTCGTTATGCCCTTTGATCTCCGGCGGCTGGATAATTCTATATTCCCTGACCGGTGATGGAGATCCATCCTTCTCAATCAGAGAAAATGCAGTGCCACATACTTTTTTTGCAAGTTCTACCGGATTGGCGATTGTCGCGGAACTGCATAAAAACTGAGGGCTTGAATGATAATACTGGCATATTCTGTACATCCGCCTGAAAATATTCGCAAGATGGGCACCAAATGCGCCCCTGTAACTGTGTAATTCATCGATCACAATATATCTCAGATTTGCAAAGATAAAGTCAAACCCATACTTACTGTGATTCGGAAGAAATGCAGAGTTCAACATTTCCGGATTCGTTAATATAATATTCGCACTCTTTCTGATGCGGCTGCGCTCTGCGGGCATCGTATCTCCGTCATAGACTCCTGCCTGAATCTTCCCTTCTCCGAAATATTCCAGTACCGGCTGCAATGAACGGTACTGATCACTCGCCAGTGCTTTCGTCGGATAGACGAAAATCGCCCTTGTGAGTGGATCTTCCAATATCTTCTGCAGGACAGGAAGAAGAAATGCCAGCGTTTTTCCGCTGGCAGTCGATGTCGTGATCACTGTATTCTCTCCCCATCCGGCCTTTTCAAACATTTCCGTCTGATGCGTATAAAGAGCATTAATCCCCTGTTTTCTGAGATATTCCTTTATTTCATCATTCATAGTATCCGGAAATTCTGCATAAGAAGCCTTCCTCTCCGGCACAATGCGCATATATGCCGTCATATCTTCGATTGACATCTTTTCATCCTTCTTCATTCTTACTCCTCGTATTCAAACTTACGAATCTCACAATTCTTGATACCGAACCTTGCAAATTCATCATTCGTCATATCACAAAAATAAGACTGTATCGCTCTTGAGATCCCGTTATGTGCAACCAGAAGATATGTCTTCTGATCTGATTCTTTCTTAATATCATCGAGCAGATCATAGATTCGGTGGCAAAGCTTCAGCATCGATTCGCCGCCTTCATAAGAATTAATAAAATTAGCCTTAGCCTTCTGGAATTCCTCTCCATTTCTCGGCGTACCTTCGTATTTTCCAAAGTTTTGTTCTTTTAGGCGCATTTCTTCACGCATCGGGATCCCGGTTACCTCGGATACATGTCTGGCGGTCTCCTTTGCCCTGATCAATGGTGAATACAATATCTCATCAATCTGAATTCCCTGCTCCAGAATTGCCTGCCCCAGTTCTTCTGCCTGCTGATGGCCAAGTTCTGTCAATTCAATATCCGTTGCTCCGCAAATCTTATTCTCTACATTCCAGACTGTCTGTCCGTGTCTTGCAAAATAAAAATGTCCCATTCTGTTCCCTTTCTACTCGCTTTCTCTGCACCGGACATTTACTCCGAAATATCCGGCAATTTATATTTCACATTCTATCATGAACAGATAAATCCTTCAAGCATTTATCCGAACATATGTTTTACTTATCTGTCACCTATATAAGTTCTGCCAGGACCGGCAGTTTCTTTTTATAAATTCTTCCCGAAAATGCAATATGCGGCAGCTCATAAAATGCCACATTCTCCGGACAGACCGGGCGATACAATGGATCCGCTACAATGCCTTTTACATTCTTTGATCTCTGAAGTACCTGTTCCAGTTCTTCTTCTCCACGGACTGCAATATCTCCATCCGCAAGTAATCCTTTCTTCTCCCTTATCGGACAGATTACTCTTACAGATATCTGATATTCCGTCTCGATCGCTACTGCCAGAGATTCCATGATCACCGGTTCTCCGATTAATATAATCTGGTTTTCTGAACTTTTTTCCGATTTGTTTCCTGTCAGGCTGATGCGCCTTCCCTTTTCGAGATATGCTACCTGCTTTTTTTCTTCTATTGCATTCAAAAGACTCTTCATAAATCCCCGAATCGGTGTCCCGATCACATAAGGTATCCCGAACCTCTCCTGTAATACTTTGGCCGCCCAAAGTCCCACAGAAGATACCACCAGATTAACCTCCGCTTCCGGTGCACGTCCGAGATCTTCCAGTGTATCTCCCATAGCCCAGGTCGACAATACCTTCCATCCCGTCTCTTCTACATTTCTTTTTAAAGCATCTACATGCTCCTGCGGCCCGAAATCTAAAGGTGTTACTCCCAGAAGATTCACACTTTTTGACGTCACTTCTTTCTTTCCTTTGATACGTTTTGCAATCTCTGCAAGAGCCAGACCGGCACCATATACATAATCATGCATTCCATTTGTCGGAATCGAAAATGCCGGGATTCCGAGATCTTGTTCCAGCATCCTGGCGATTGCCGGAAAATCCGTTCCATTCATATATGGGATCGGTGATCCTGCAAGTGCGATGAATTTCGGCTTTAATTCTTCTGCAGCCAGTTCAATATCACAGATCATCTTCTCATCATTCCCCATGACAGCATCGATCTCCGTCAGCCCTGAGATGTAGATCATACTGTCCTGCTCATACCATCTTATCTCATCATGTGTATTATAAGTAGAATTACAACCGGACGGATCATGCATCACTGTCATCCCGCCCAATTCATACAGGGCAGAGCAGACACCGGATACGTCAGCTGTGTAAATCGGTATAATTCTGTAACTCTGTCTCATATGCAGCTTTCGCACCCCCATCCTTTCCGAATGATCAGATCTTCTGGATCTTTTTCTTCCTGCCAGGCTTCTGTCATCAATTCTGCCGTTCTGCGGATTCCGTCAAATCCATACAGTCCTGCACCTTCCACTAGATTGACAAAATGCCTGGTCCCTGTAAACCACGCTACTTTCTGCCCGATTGCCAATACATCTGATTCGTTTCTTGGCTTCATACGCATCTCCGGACGAATCGTTGGTTCATATTCCAGTTCAGGATATTGTTCCTTTAGCCACTCAAATGTGTCTTTTTCTTCCGGATTAACCGCGTCCAGATAGATTCTGGTCACAGAAAAACCATGTGTCAGTAACAGCTTTGCCAGTTCCAGCGGTCTTGGATGAAAGGTGTGATCGATCATAATGGGTACATCTCCGACCACTTTTCTGGCTTGTTCTAAAGCAGATTCACACAGTGCAATCTCTCTTTTTGTAATTCTTTCCAGTGATTTCTCCATGTGCATATCTGTATCTTCTATACCCTCAACCTCTTCCACATTTTCTCCAACCGCCTGCTCCAACGTCTTCCACTGCCTGATAATCTCATCATAATCAAAGCTTCCCGGAAGATATAACGCTTTCTTCCTAAGTCGTTCTGCCTGACATTCCAGACCATATTTTCCAGGCGGATAGCACGCTATGAATATTTTACTGTCTGCAAGCTCTTGATAGGACTTCCATGAATTACACTCTGGCAATTCTTTTACTTCTATATGCTTCCATTTTAACAAACGCCTGATATCACTGGTCTCATCCAGCGCAAAATCACTGCCAAGAATCGTCACTGCTTTCGGATTTTCTTCTCTCACCTTAAGTCCGTCATATATTGCCTTTCGAAGTTTCTGATCCGGCGTCAGCCCGTGCTTTTGCATGATTGGATCCATATAACAGCGGACGAAGAAAATATCCGGGAATCTGTCTTCCAGTTCTTCATACACCCGTTCCAGATCACATCCCAGAAAATGATGCAGACACACGGTAAATAACAGTACTGCTTTCGGATGATCTTTTCGTTTTCTTAATACATCTGTAACGCCTTCGATCGTCACATCTTCCAGATTGCCGTTCAGAAGATCCTCTTCTTCCACGATCACAAAGGAAAATCTGTCTGCCGCATTCATCTCGGCTGCTGTCAGAACGACTCCCCGCATACAGTTATCTGCACAGACATAGATCTGTATGGATTCCGGAAGAAGCATTCCTGTATGGACAATATTCCAGTTTCCATGTGCCGGGGAATTGAATTCCAGTCCGGTTGATTCTCCGGCTTTCTTTAACATTTCAATCCCTCCCCAGGTCTTTTATCGGCAGTATACTTTTCATCGGCTTTTTCACAGGCTGATCCTTCTAGTCGTTTTGACAACTCATAGATTGCTTCCGCAAGTTTTCTGTATTCCTCAGCCATCTCACTGTCTGGAAAGCATTCCATAACCGTCTCTTTCTTTTCTTCTGCTTCTGTCACAAGTCCGTTGTGGGACAATGTTCCGACTACCTGTGTCTGAAAATCATCTGCCAGCTCATTTACCTTTTCTTCTTCTCTCGCTACATTCCTGCGATTCAGAATAATCCCACCAAGAGAAGCATATCCACGATTCTTAAAGTTCTCTACCGCCATCGCAATATTGGCTCCTGCATGGATCGCCATATTTTCTCCTGAAGTAATAATAAAAACTTTATCCGCATATCCTTTCCGCATCGGCATAGAAAATCCACCGCATACAACATCTCCGAGTACATCATAAAGTACAACATCCGGCTGATATACTTCATATGCTCCCGTCTCTTTTAATTTTTCCAATGCCGTGATAATTCCTCTTCCTGCACATCCAAGTCCCGGTGTCGGACCACCTGCCTCTACACAGATCACACCCTGATATCCGGTCCGCACCATATCTTCCAATTTCAGATCCTGCTTTTTCTCCCGGAAAAGATCCAGTACCGTCGGTACTGTTTCCCCGTGTCTTAATGCGATCGTTGAATCGGCTTTCGGATCGCAGCCGATCTGCATCACTTTCAGGCCTTTTTCTGCCAGTGCCACGGCAACGTTCGATACCGTCGTTGATTTACCGATCCCGCCTTTTCCATATACTGCAATCTTAATCATATTATTCTTGCTCTCCTGCTCTCATAAATAATATCCGAATGTTCTATTCTCCTGCTTTCGTAATAATATTCGAATATGCCGTCTTCGTGGATACCCCGTTCAGGCGCCCGATCTTACCGGATAATGTACTGATCATATCCTGCGGTGCATCGATCGCAATGCTGATGATGTTAATCCCTTTCTCCCGGTACGGAATTCCCATTCTTCCGATAATAAATTGCCCTGCCTCGTGAAGCAGATGATTCAACGTCTCGATCGCTTCCGGATTCTCCACAATAATCGAAATAACTGCCACTCTTGTATCCATAGATTTCCTCACTTTTTCATGCTTTGTGTCTGCTTTGTCTTCCATGCTTAACAGATACGCGGCAGTAATTCCCCTCCCGGCTGCGGAAGTAATGCCTGCGTTCCAATCTCCGTCAACATCACAACTTTTCCAGGCTGTTCTTCGGTCACTTCACCGATAATTGCCGCATTTTTAGAATATGGACATACTTTCAATGCATCCACGATCGTCTGTGCCTGTTCTTTCGGCGCCATGATCACAAGCCGTCCCTCACATGCAAGATAGAGCGGCTCCAGTCCAAGCATTCCACATACGCCGCGTACCTCCGGTGCAACCGGAATCTTCGAAGCATCCAGACGAATGCCTACCTGGCTCTGTCCTGCAATCTCATACAGCACAGTTCCGACTCCTCCTCTGGTCGCATCACGGATCACATGCAGTTCATGCGTTGCATCCATCACTGCTTTTACATTCCCCCAGAGTG
>OLQI01001806.1_pt1 | contig 12395 bp, 13 predicted proteins | sample 1672171 | NCBI WGS metagenome assembly OLQI01 (sample SAMEA3136655, study PRJEB25190) | human gut metagenome
GGGGGAATGCCCCCCGCCCCCCTGGTTTATAGCCCGTTCGTTGGCACTCGCTCGTTTTGGCGTGGTGGGGCGCAGCGGGGCGGTCGTGGGGCTGTGCCCAGGCGGCCCAAGCCCTGATGGAGGACGCCAACTGGAGCCTGGAAACCCAGAACAATCAGAAGAGCAAGGGGACGGTGGCCCAGTATTCCGAGGCCCTGGAGGGGGCGGCGGACCTGGGCCTCTCCCGCCAAGAGATCATCCAGGTATGCCAGGACATCATTGCAGACCGGGGGCAGGAAATGGGCGAAGAAAATCCCCAGGCGCAGCCCGCAGGAAATGCAGGTGCGACTGGGGAGGCTGGCGATTCTGCGCCGATCAAGACCAGGACCCTTTCAGGCTACCCCAGCGACGCGAATTCGCCTTATAACGAGGACGGTGCCCCTGTGTCGTTCTGGACCGGCGCCCGTCAAGGCAACTCCGGCGACACAGCGTTGCCCTCTACGAACAGGGTACAGGAAAACGAAAGAACTGTCAACAACAATGTGCTTTGAAAAGTGGCAGAGCATCAAGACGAAATTTCTGCGCACGGGACAGTATCTGAGTTGACGGGGAATGAGTTTTCTATCGACTACCAGCCGAACTGGAAGGGACGAAATTATGATACCTATGTTATTGCCGGAGACGTAACTATCGGCGGAGAGCCAAACACGGTGGGCGTTGTTTTGATTCGAAGAAAGAATGACAGTCGATTCTATCTCCATGAAGTTACAACGACAAAAAATGGAGACGCAACGCCGTTCCAAACCGGGGCTACCGAAGAAACTTCGGCCCGCTTACCCGGCGGCGTTACATCTCTTGCAAATAGTATACAGGGAGAAGACGGAAATGTCAACGGGGAAGGGGACAGCGTCGGCGCAGTGCCCAGCGGCTTTGCCCCATACTCTCGGATGATGAATGAGTATGGAGCCATTGCACCCGGTGAGAATCTATCTAGGATTGTGGACGTGCTCCGCAGCACCGACCGATTGGATAGCGCCGCCTGTTGCCGTTTCGAACGACGGAAACGGTCAAGCCGTAGAAGGTCGGCATGTTACCCCCCCTCACAAAGCCGCCGGGCCAGGGTGGGAACTGAGATACAGTTTTGATCCTGGAATCCTAGATGAGATTTGACCCACCTGGCATCCTTGCCGGTGTACCGGGCCACTTCTTTGATGGAGAGGACGCGCTTGCCGTCGAAGAAGGTCAGCAGGTCCTCTAGGTTGTCGCGGTAGGCTGGGTGTTCTCGAGACATGGTGATACCTCCTTTTTTCGTTTTTCTGATCTGATGGACAACATTTCAATAGACTGGTACAATAGACCTACCTGGACGCAGCGAACAGGTGATCACAAAATGGGAGGTGATTGCCATAGAGGGTATCCTCAGTGGCCTATTTCGCTTCCCCGTACCCGAGGCCGGTAAACCAACCCGGCTTTCCGATGCGTTGAAACACAGGCCGTTGCTGTGAGTGAGGATACAAGGGGGATAGAAGCATGGTGACTCATGCGTCTATGGTTCAAACCAAACCGTAGTCTGCACCCTACATCGGGTTCAAGAACGGAAGAAGATGTCCGGGAGTCACACCGGGCATTTTCTTTGCCCAGATAGGCCTATTGCACCAGCCTATTTGTTGTTTCCTGTTCCATCCTGGGTGAATCTGTGGTATAAAAGGATGGAACAGGAGGTGAATACGATGCGAAGGGTATTGCTTCTGGTTGCCACCATCGTTCTTTGCCTTGGACTCGGGTCCTGCCAAATGATGACGGACGAGGAAATCCAGGCGGCGTATGATGAGGCTTTCGCCGCCGGGGCTGCCTCAGTGGATGTAACCTCACTTCTGGAAGACGCGGAAAAGTCGGAAGACCTAGAGCGCCAACTGGAAGCGAACCGAACCGAAGGATATGCGGAAGGGTTCGACCGAGGATACAAGGCCGGATATGAGAACGGAAGGAAGGACGGTCGAGCGGAAGCAGAAGAGAAACGCGACGATAACAAGGATAGCGGGTCGTCTGGATCCTATCGGCCTTATAGTTCATCCGGGGCTTCTGGTTCTTCCAATTCTTCCAGCACCAGTTCCAGTGTCTCCAATTCAGGAACTATGGTGTATGTCACAGACACGGGCAGCAAATACCACAGATATGGGTGCCAGTATCTGAGGGAGAGCTGCCACGGGATGACCCTGTCCAAGGCCAAGCAGGCAGGGTACACGGCGTGCAGCCGGTGCGATCCTCCGGCGTAACGGAGAAAATCGCTCGTGAGAAAGTCGCAGGTGAGTTTTCTTGCCTTGAGATAACTTATAAAGTTACCTTTTGGCAAAAAATATCAATCAGGTTTTCGATCTTGAGCAGATGAATCATTGTTTCGATCTCGTCACTGCCAAAAACACCCTTTTTCATTTTTTCGTAGAAGGTTTTTGACGTAATCCCGAGCTCCTTTGCGACTTTGGCTTGGGACAGGTTGTTCTTCGCAATGATGCCTCGAAGTTCATCCGTTCGAATCATTTCATCACCTCCGTAACTTTTTAAGTTGCTCTCAGTATACCACAGACAAGAAAGTGAGGATAGCAACCATGACAAGAGGCGAGAGGATACGAGCGCAAGGAGAAAAGCTCGGTATGACGCAAACAGACCTTGCAGAGGCGGCGTCCACAACGAAACAGAACATCTATAAATATGAAAACGGAATCATAACGAACATACCGTCCGACAAAATTGAAGCGATTTCAGCGGCAATGCACACAACGCCTGCCTATCTTATGGGATGGACGGAGGAACGCGAGCCAGTTGGACAAAAAGATGTTGCTCTATCTGATGCTGTAACATTGCATAGGATCCCGGTGCTCGGTCGTATCGCTGCCGGAGCCCCTATTTATGCCGAAGAAAACATAAAGGGATATACCTATACGGCCCTGAACGGCGGAAACGAGTATTTCGGTCTGCGGGTCCATGGGGACAGCATGAATGCCGCCGGGATCTGGGATGGATATACCGTTATTGTGCGACGCCAGGACGTGGTGGAAGAGGGACAGATTGCGGTTTGTTTGATCGACGGACAGGATGCCACACTGAAACGGTTTTCCCAGGAGGGGAACATTGTGACGCTGATGCCGCAGAGCACAAACCCGGAACACAAGCCTTTTGTGTTCGACATTACAAAGACCCAGGTGAAGATCCTGGGCCTGGTGGTGCGGGCGGAGTTTTCGTTGGCGTGAGGGGGTGAGGGCTTGAAAAAACTTGCGATCCTTCTTCTGGTGGTGATGGCGCTTTCCGCTGGGTGTGGAAACCGAACTTCCAGTCAAGACGTTTCACCGATTCCGGTCAGCAGTGACTACGAAGAAGGGTATGAAGATGGCGTGGAGGACGGGATGGCAAAGTGGGAGAACGAGGCGATAGAGGATTACGAAGAAAATGGCGTTGACTATAGCGAAATTTGTTCGGACGCCATGAAAGAAAAATATTGGGAGGGATACGACCAGGGATACATTGACGGGTATTTGGATGCCATCAACGGCGAGGAACCCATCTACGACATTGACTATTAAAATATAAAAAGTGCCTGCCCTCTGTGCGGTAATACAGAGAACAGGCTGGGGGCACAGTTCCATCCAGGTGACGAAGGACGTCTATATCCATATTCGGCAGAGCCGGAGAGAGAAGACGGCGGAAATGCTGAACGCGTTTTGGGTCAAAATTCAGTCGAAGACGGCGGAGGCGTTGGGGTGTAAGGGGAGAAAACATTCTTCCAAAGAAAGCCGGGCTCCCGCCCGGAGTCGGGCGGGAACCCACCTCGCAGGTGCGAACCTGCGGCAGTCCTAACGGGACCACCTATCGATGCGAGAGAACCCCCGCCGGGAGGGGACCGTTACAACCGCCTCCACTTCCCCCGGCAGAAGTACAGGATCAGCACGGCCACCGTCACCGCCCAGGAGACGGGGTAGCAGATGGAGATGCCCATAAGGGTGTTCCAGTGGGGCACCACCAGAAAGACCCACAGGATCCGCAGGCCGCAGATCCCCCCCACGCTGATGACCATGGGCACCAGGGCATCCCCGGAGCCCCGGAGGGAGTTGGCCAAAATCTCAATGCAGGTCCACAGGAAGTAGAAGGGGACGAAGTACCCCATGATTTCAATGGCGTACTGGATCACCAGCGGCTCATCGGTAAAGATGCGGAAGCAGTACGGGGCGAAGAGCATCAGCAGGATGGATAGGGCCACGGTGATGGACAGGGAGATGGTCAGAGCCACCCGAACCCCCTGCTTCATCCGCTGGTACTTGCCGGCGCCGTAGTTCTGCCCCACAAAGGCCATGATGGCCACGCCGAAGGAGACCATCAGGGCAAAGTAAACCCCGTCCACCTTGCTGGTGGCCGACCAGGCGGCCACGGCCTCGGTGCCCAGGGTGTTGATGGGCACCTGGATCAGCAGGCTGGAGGCGGCGTACATGGCGCTCTCGATGGCGGCGGGGACGCCGATGCCCAGGATGTGCAGCAGGGTGGCCTTGTGGATGCGGATTTCCCGAGGGATGAGGCGGTAGGCGTCCTGGGTGCGGGTGAGCTGGCGGAGGATCAGCAGGGCGCTGGTGAGGTTGGCCAGGGTGGTGGCGACGGCCGCCCCGGCCACCCCCATGTGGAGCCCGGCCACGAAGAGCAGGTCCAGCACCACGTTCATCAGGCAGCACACCACCAGGTAGTACAGGGGCCGCTTGGCATCCCCCACCGCCCGGAGGATGCCTGCCCCCATGTTGAACAGGAGGGTGGGGATGGTGCCCAGGAAGTACAGCCGGAGATAGAGGGTGGCGTCCCCCATGATCTCCTGGGGATTCTTGGTCCAGCGCAGGGCGTCGGGGGTGAGGAGGATGCCCACCACCGTGATGATGGCCCCTGCCAGCAGGCTGAAGGCCACGGCGGAGTGGACGGCGTGGTGGAGCTTCTCCTTGTCCCCTGCGCCGTAGCCGTGGGAGATCACCACCGTGGCCCCGGAGGAGAGGCCGGTGAAGATCCCCACCACCAGCTGCACGATCACCGCGGCGGAGCCCCCCACCGCGGCCAGGGCGTCCGCACCCACAAACTGGCCCACGATGACGGCGTCCACGGTGCTGTAAAACTGCTGAAACAGGGTCCCAATGGCGATGGGGAGGAGAAAGAGCAGGAACTTTTTCCAGATAACCCCTTCGGTCAGGTCCAGGTTGCGCTTGGCCGCTTCCACGGCGATCCCTCCTAGCAATTTGGTGGTGTCTCCTTGGGGGGAGACACAGAGAGACGCCGCAGAAGCGGCGCCTCGACAGAACTCTTGCTTTGTGGTACTATCATAGAAGAAACGGGGGGAAAAAGCAATCCCTCCCAAGAGAAAATTCCCACAGAGGAAAGAAGAGGTTCTTTATGCACATTCCCACCTGCCAGACCCAGGATCTGGAGATCCTCACCTTCCAGCAGGCCCTGGTGCCCACCAATGAGGACTACGACCGGACGAAGTGGCTCTACGTGCCGGATTACTATGCCGACTACCGGTACCTCCTGGGGACCCGGGGAGAGAATCCCCTCATCTGCATTGGCATCAACCCCTCCACCGCCGCCCCGGGGGATCTGGACAACACCCTCAAGTCGGTGGAGCGCATCGCCGCCGGGAACGGGTATGACAGTTTCCTGATGTTCAATGTCTATGCCCAGCGGGCCACCCGGCCGGAGGACATGGACCAGGTGTGCAACGCGGCCCTCCACCGGGAGAACATGGCGGCCTTCCGCTACGTCCTGGAACAGGTGGGGGCGGGGTATGCCCCTGCCGTGTGGGCAGCCTGGGGGACCATCATTGAGAAGCGCCCCTACCTCCGGGACTGCGTCCGGGACATGGTGGCCATCGGGGAGGCGTACGGGGCCCAGTGGCTGTGCGCCGGCAAGTGCTCCAAGAAGGGCCATCCCCACCACCCCCTCTACCTGCGGAAGGACGAGAAGGTGCGGCCCTTTGCCGTGGTGCCCTACCTGGACAGCCTGTGAAGGCAGGCCATCGCTTCCCCCAAAGAACATCGCCCCGCCTGGAGAACGCCAGGCGGGGCGATGCTGTTTATGAGCGGGGTTGCCGGGCAGTTTTCCCTGCCCGGTAGGACAGGGCGATGCACACCAGGGACAGGACGTTGATGGTGGTAAAGAGCAGATAGGCCGGCAGATAGCCCCCCAGGTGGTCGGCCAGGATCCCCGGCAGGCTGGAGAAGGCCAGGGCGCCGCCGGCGTAGATCACCTGGAGCCGCCGGACCACCGTGGGGTACTGCTCCGGCGCGGCCAGGTCGTTGGACCACACCGAGGGGCCCATGGTGGCGATGGGGTACCCCAGCCCCAGAAACAGCACGGTGAGCACCGCCAGCACCAGGCTCTGGGTGAAGGCCAGGCAGCACAGCACATGGCCCACCACCAGGATGCCCCCAAACAGCAGGGTGGAGCGGCCGCCGCCGATGTGGTCGGTGGCCTCCCCGAAGACCAGCTTGCCTAGGGTGATCATCACCCCGGTGCCGCTGATGATGAGGGCCACCGTGGCAGAGGAAAAGCCCTCGGAGGTAAACAGCACCGACAGGTGGGAGAAGCCGGGGTTGGCCAGGGCCCCCATAAACAGGCTGGCGCAGCCTAGGAGGAGCCACATCTGGCGGGTCATCACCCGCTGGGGGCCCAGGTTGACAGAGGCCTGGGCCGCAGCCTCCTGGGCCTGGGTCTGGCCGCAGGGGAGCAGGCCTTTGTCCGCCGGCTGGTTCCGCAGGGCCAGGAAGATCACCGCCGCCAGGAGAAAGATGGCCACGGCCTCTATCCGGAAGGTGGTGGCCATGGAAAGGTTCTCCACCAGGGCGGTGGTCACAGGGGGCAGGACGATGGTGGCGATGCCGCTGCCGGAGGCGCAGATGCTCAGGGCCAGGGCCCGGTGCTGGTAAAACCAGCGGTTAATGAGGATGGACACGGGAATCATGGAGCCCAGGCCGTAACTCACCCCCGAGATGGCCGCCCCGACGCAGAACAGGGGATAGGCCTCGGCCGCGCTGTACAGCAGAAAGGACACGCCAGCCGCCGCTGCGGCGATGGTGGTGCCCACCCGGATGGAGACCTTCTGGTAGTAAAACCCGATGACCAGCATGGACAGAAAGGACACGGCGCACCGCAGGGTGACCAGGGAGGAGGTCTGGGCGTTGGTGAGCCCCTTTTCCTCCATGATGTAGGGCAGGTACACGGAAAACCCATTGGATACCGTGCCCATGGTGACAAACAGCAGCAGGGTGCAGGTGATGCAGATCACCCAGCCGTAGTGAATTTTTTTCATAGCGTAGCCTCCCCCAGGGTTTTTGGCGAGAACCGTCGCCGGCGGTGGCAGATACCAGTATACTCCTCTTGACTGCTATGATAAAATACACATAATATATGTGAAACCATACCGGGAGGGTATTGCTATGGAATTTCGTACCTTACATTACTTCCTCACTGTGGCCCAGGAGCGGAACATCACCCGGGCAGCGGAAAAGCTCCACATGGCCCAGCCCCCCCTCACCCGGCAGATCAAGCGCCTGGAGGAGGAGCTTGGGGTCCCCCTGCTGATCCGAGGGGGCCGGCAGCTTCAGCTGACGGAGGAGGGCCGCTTTCTCCAGGCCCGGGGGCGGGAGATCCTCCAACTCATGGAGAACACCCAGCAGCAGCTGGGGCAGCTGGGCCCTGCCCAGTACGGCACCATCCGTTTGTGCACCACGGAGGTCTCCGGGGCCACGCTGCTGTCGGAACGCATCGCGGCCTTCCATGAGACGGCGCCCAACATCCACTTCCAGATCCTGGCGGGGGACAGCACCGAGAACCGGGACCGGCTGGAAAAGAACTTGGTGGACATGGGCATCGTCCGGGAGCCCTTCAACCTGGAACCCTATGACCAGATTGCCCTTCGGCGGGAACCCTGGGGCATCCTGTGCAGCCGGGACCACCCCCTGGCGGTCCAGCATCCAGAGACCGTGCCCCTGGCCTGCCTGGGGGAGGTGCCCCTGATGCTCCCAGCCCGGCAGTCCCTCCAGGCGGACATTCACAACTGGCTGGGGCAGTTCCTGCCCCGGCGGAATGTGTTCTGCCTGTATAACTCCATCTTCTCCATCCTGGGCCTGGCCCAGCGGGGGCTGGGGGTGATTCTGGCCCCCCAATCGGTGTGGGCCTTCATCGACCCGGCCAGCTTGGCCTACCGCACCCTTGTGGAGCCTGGCCACCAATCCCGGATTTTCTTGGTCAAGCGCCGGGGCCGGCTGATGCCCCCGGCAGCGGCCCGGTTTTGGGAGTTTGCGGAGGGGTACTCCGATCAGAAGGCATGAAAACAGCCAGGAAAGGGAACCTTTCCTGGCTGGAGGGGGCTTTTCCATATATAAAAGGAATCATGGAAATCAATACGCTGCCGCTTCCTCTGGAACGCTGGCGCGGAGCCGCCGGCTGATCTCCTTCACCGCGGCCTCGTAGAAGGCCTGGTACTCCTCCCCTTTGGGGTCCTGGAAGCCCAGGGAGACGTTTTTCACTTGGTAGGCCTCCAGCAGGGCGTGCTTGGCCTCGGCGGAGCGCCGGGCCGGCTCGAAGAACCAGAGGTCCCCGTGGGGGGCCCGCTCCCGCTTTTTCCGGCAGAGGAGCCACCACAGGTCCATCTCCGAGGTGTCAAACCCAAAGCCCAGGGAGTACACGTCCCCTAGGATGAAATAGTCCAGCCAGCTGAGGGCCTCCAGCTCCTCGTGGCCGGGCCACAGGGGGTAGCGCTGCTCCGGGGCCCGGTGGGTGAGGTACTCGTCGCAGCAGAAGAGGAGGTTGCCGTAGTAGTAGTGGCCCAGGATCACGGTGTTGGGCACCCTGGCCTCCCCATGGACGTGGAAGAGGGGGATGTTTCCCCGGGCCAGGGGCAGGGAATAATAGGTGTGCAGCATGAAGTATTTCTCTGCCCGGGGCACCGCAGCCGTGTGCCGCAGAAACCGCTGGGGATGGTTCAAGAAGTCCGGGAACAGGGCGCACTCCACTTCGTAGGTGAAGTTGGGGGTGAGGATGCAGTCAAAGGGCAGGGCCAGCAGCCGGTGGAGCTGCTCGGCCAGCCAGGGGTGGACTTCGCACTGGGTCAGCTCCTGCTGCAAATCCTGGAGCGAGACGTCCACATGGTCCTGGCTCAGCAGGACTGCCTGCAGGGGAAAGGGCATGGATTTTACCTGTTCAGTGGTGTAGTGGGTGCGGTTGATTTTCTCCAACAGCCCCGCCCAGGAGGCGCCGCCATAGACCCGGTTCATGCCGTTGCCCAGCAGAAGGACCTTGGGGCGGCGGTGCAGGGAAATGGTGAGGGGGGACTTGGTTCTGGTATCGTTTGCCATGGGATCTCCTTGCCGTCAAGATGGGATGGGGGAAAGGCCTTCCACCACCGCTCCATTATGCACTGCCGGACGGGGACTGTCAAGTCAGACCGCCGGGCTGGGGGGACGATTGGGAAAGCCGTCCATTGCCCCCCAGGGGGAAACATGATACAATAGGCGAAACGCAGACCAGGCAAGGGAGGCGAGCGGCAATGGCAAACCGAAAAGGGGGCAAACTGTGGAGCCCAGGCACCCTCAAAAGCCGGGGGTGGACCAAGGAACTGATGGCCCAACTGCTGCCCCGGCCCCGGTACCGGCATTGGAACGGCCGGTCGGTGCCCTGCTGGCGGCAGGAGGACGTCCAGGCGGCAGAGGCCACCGAGGTGTTTCAGAAAAAAGCCCGGGGCACTGCCCCCAAGGGCCCAGCCCTCCAGGCCGCCCAAAAGGCGGCCCAGGCCGGGGCAGCCCTGCTGGAACAGGCCTGGCAGGCCGTCTCCCCCCCGGAGGGCGGGGCGGGCACCCTGGCGGGGTACTACCACCGCGCCATGGTGGACCATCTGCCGGCGGCGGCCCGGGGACGGGGGCTGCGGTCCTCCCAGGTGACGGGGTTTCTCCGGCAGTTTCTGGCCCTGGAGACCCGGTGCGACGGGGCCCAGCTCCCGGGGGACCTGACCCACTTTGTCCAGGCGGCGGTGTGGATGGGGGCCAACCCCAAGGCGCCTTTGACGGTCCAGGTGCTGGACCGGTATCCCCAGGTCCTCTGGGGGGCGGCGGAGCAGGCCATGGAGGCCTTTGCCCAGGCCCAGCCGGAGGCCGACGGGGCGGCGTTTTTGGGCCGGGAGGACTTTCCCGTCCAGCAGCTCCTCTCCCGGACCTTGGGGACGGTGTACTCGGTGTGGTACGTTCCCCAGGCCATCCGGACCAGCCTTGCCGCCCTGCTGGCCCTGAACCCCAAGGATGAATACCCGGAGGCCCGGGCCATGGCCCGGCACTTTGTCCTCCACCTGGGGGGCACCAACACGGGGAAGACCTATGCCGGCTTCCAGCGGCTCCAGCAGGCGGCCACGGGGGTGTACCTGGCGCCCCTGCGGCTGCTGGCCCTGGAGGCCCAGGAGGTGCTCCTGGACGCAGGGGTGGACTGCAGCCTCACCACCGGCGAGGAGGAGGACTGCCGGGAGGGGGACACCCACGTGGCCGCCACAGCGGAGAAACTGAACCTGAAGCAGCCCTACGAGGTGGCGGTCATCGACGAGTGCCAGATGATTGCCGACCGCCAGCGGGGCTATGCCTGGACCCGGGCCATCCTAGGCGTCCAGGCGCCGGAGGTCCACCTGTGCGCCGCGCCAGAGGCCAAGGACCTGCTGGTGCGCCTCATCGAAAGCTGCGGGGACAGCTATGAAATCGTCTGGCACCGGCGCAAGACCCCCCTGGTGTGCATGGACCACACGGTGGACTACACCAGGGTCCAGCCGGGGGATGCCCTCATCACCTTTTCCAAGGTGGGGGTCCTCAGCGTGGCGGAGGACCTGCGCCAGGCGGGGAAGAAGGCCGCCATCATCTACGGCGCCCTGCCCTACGCCACCCGGCGGCGGCAGATGGAGGGCTTCCTGGCCGGGGAGATGCGGTATGTGGTGGCCACCGATGCCATCGGCATGGGGCTCAACCTCCCCATCCGCCGGGTGATTTTCATGGACACGGAAAAGTTTGACGGGGTGGAGCGCCGGGAGCTCCGCCCTGAGGAGATCCAGCAGATCGCCGGCCGGGCCGGGCGGTATGGTATGTATGACAAGGGCTTTGTAGGGGCCACCCAGAACCTGGGAGCCATCCGAGCGGGGCTGAACACCGTGGTGCCCCCGCTGCAGCAGGCGGTGGCCGGCTTCTCCGATCTGGTGCTCCAGGTGGAGTTTGACCTTTTGGAGGTCCTCACCGAGTGGAACAGGATGCCCACGGTGGCGCCCTATGTGAAGCTGGACATCACCCGGTACCTCGCCCTCATCTCCAAGATCCGGGAGCAGGGCTTCCGCCTGACCAAGGAGGAGGAGCTTCGGGCGGCCAACATCCCCTTCGATGAAACGGAGGAGCCGTTGCGGGACCTCTTCTTCCGGTTCCTCCGGCTCCACCTCCAGGGGGAGGCACTCCCCCGGCCGGAACTGCCCGAAGGGGGCACCCGGACCCTGCCGGAGCTGGAACTCTACTGCCGAAAGCTGGACCTCTACTTCTCCTTTGCCAAGGCCTTCGGCTGCCCGGTGGACGAGGAGGCCCTCTACGACCGCCGGGAGGAGGTGGCCGAGGAGATCAACGAGATCCTCCTTCACCGGCTGAAAAACAACATCCGCTTCTGTGCCGTGTGCGGGGCGGCGCTCCCCCTCCACCACCACGGACGGCTGTGCGAGGCCTGCTACCGCAAGCAGCGGAGGCGGTGAGGAGGGCGCTGCCTTCCCCCCAAAAGCACATATACCGCAAAAAGAGACCGGCAGCGACTTCCCAGATCGCTGCCGGTCCTTTTTTGAAAAGAGAGAAAAGAGAGAGAAAAGAGAGTGTGTAAGGTAAGTCAGATGTTTTTGGATCTCTGCTGCTTACAGGTCATAGGATACGGGACAATTGTGACAAGAATATGGGAATCCTATGGACAAATTGTGAAAGTTGTGTCCGTTTTGTAAACAATGGATGCCCGCCCTTACTCTGCCAGGAGATCCTGGAGGGTGTCCACCAGGTCCAGCAGGTCGGTCCGGCTCACCAGCAGGCGGCTCTCCCCGTTGAGGGTCACCAGGCAGCTGCTGCTGTCGTACTGGGAAAAGACCAGCGTCACCGTGGGGAAGTTCTCCTTATCCTGATAGAAGGTGAAGGCCAGCTCCTCCGTGCCGGGGGTGGCGTCGGCATCACTGCCGGTGACCGCCAGGTCTTGGATGCTGTCCAAGGCGTCGGTGATGTCCACGGTCTGGCCGTCCAGCTGGTAGACGTAGGTCTCGGTGGTGTTGCCGTCCTCGTCGGTCTCCTCCTGCACGGTTTTTTCCAGGGAGTAGGTGGTGCCGTCCAGGTTGATCTCCACGCTGGTGACGT
>OLQI01001812.1_pt1 | contig 12367 bp, 7 predicted proteins | sample 1672171 | NCBI WGS metagenome assembly OLQI01 (sample SAMEA3136655, study PRJEB25190) | human gut metagenome
GTCGGCAGCGGGGCCGGCACCGTAATGGTGAAGTCGCCGGGCACCACCGTCACCGCGTAGTTCGGATTCGCCGTATAGTTCGCCGTCAGCACGCCACCGTACACACCGGCAACCTGATCGGTGTTGGTGCGGGCGAAGGTAACCAGGCCCAGATCATTCTCGTCAACCAGGGAACCAGCGGTAATGCGACCGGTGAACGCCGGATCGGTCATACCCAGCAGCTTGGTGGCGTCGTCCACGGTGATGGTCACCGGGCGAGGCTCCACGGTCAGGGTGCCGGGAACGGTCAGCACGGTGTAGTTGTTCGTCACATCCACGTTGTTCTCGTCGAAGATGCGCATGTCGCTGATCGTCAGCTCGGTAGTACCCACATTGGTGCGCTCGCCGGTCACCGTCGCGGTGGCATGATGGGCACGATCGAGGCCCGCCACCGTGAAGTCGGTCGTGGTCAGCGGCTCACCGTCGTAGGTCTTGGTCAGCGACTCCACCGCGAAGACCGCCTCACCCATGTTGATCTTCTCGTAGTCAACGCGAATGACATTGTTGTTGTCCACGCCGATCTCGATAGCATGGTCGGTGCTGGTCAAGCGGTACTGCACATCATCGACCCGCACGACCGGCTCCGGATTAACGCTCTGAGTGCTCCCGAAGGTCACCCCCGTCTCACCCTGAGCCCAATCCTCCGGCACGTCAGTCATCTGCACGCCGTCCAGGTAATACTCAACGGTATAGGACAGATCGGTACGCTTCGCGTAGTACACATCGATAGTCTTGGTCGTCTGGCCTTCGAACTCGCCGGCCTCGGCCGCCTCAAGGGTGTAGCTCGGCTGGAGCCCTTCGACCCGAACGCGGTTGTATCCGGGGAACTTGTCCTCCGCAGCGATGGCCTCAGCATTAGGGATATAGGTGAGAGCATCGTTGATCCAGAAAGTTTCGTCGAACAGCACCGAGCTATCGGAAATCACGTTGCCGTCTTCATCCAGCTCGACATCGGGCTTCACCGGTTCGTTATCGAGCCAGTAGCGCACCGTCACCGTCAGGCCATGGGTCTGCGAGCGATCCTCTGACCACTGAGCTTCGTAGGAAGCGTCGGCCGTCACCTTGGTGTCCAGCGCAGGAGCCCATCCCTCGAACCGATAGCCCACCTCGCCAGCCACCAGCGGGGCCGCGGGAGTCAAGGTGCCGTAGTCCAGCGCCTCGTGGGTCACCGGATCGAAGACACCGTGATCGCCCGGCAGGTAGCTCACGGTCAGCTGCTGCTTGAAGTACACCTTCAAGGTCGTGGAGCCATCGCCCGCGATCGGAGCCGACTCGACGTTCGCAGCCGCGGCGTCGAACTTGTAGCCAGGACGGGTCGGGTTCTTGTCGGCATCGGTCACGGTGGCCACGGCGTCGGTTGTGCCCGTACGATTCACGATGTTATCTGTCGCGGCGGCGTACTTGCCGTCCTTCATATAGTAGTACTCAACCTTATAGGCCGTATCCTCGTTGGCCTCCCATGCGCCCGTGAACTCCACGGCGCTATTCGGCATAGCAAATGCGCCCGCATTGACGACCGCATCGGCGGTATTCCAACCCTTAAAGGTATAACCAGCCAGCACGGGAAGGGCCGCGACGTTCACGGAAGCCTTATACTTGACATCCTCGGGCGCGGGAACAGCTGGGGCAGCCGCCGGCACCACACCGGTATAGCGGTAGCTCACCTTATGCTGAGCACGCTTGTAGTACACCTTCAGAACCAGCGAGTCGTCGGCAGCAATGGATCCCTCAAGCTTGTTGTTGGCATTGTTGGTATCGAAGACAAATCCCTCGTAGGAAACCGACGTGTCGGCCTCAACGGAAGCACCTGTCGTGCCCTTAGTTTCGACATCGGTGTAGGTGGCTTCATCGGGATAGGTGCCGTCGAGATTCTCCAGATAGCGCTTAACTGTGTACTTGGTATCGGCATTGGCCGTCCAGGAGCCCTTAAGGGTTACGTCCTGGGCGGGCATCTCAAACTCAGAGCCAGCGATTCCATCGGCCATCCATCCAGAGAACTTATAACCGAGAGCCTCGGCCTCGTCAGCAACCGTAATCGTCTCGCCGTACTTGTAATCGACCGCCCCAGGAAGCGCAGAGGCGCCGGCCGGAACAAAGCCATCGTACTCGTAGGTTACCCGGTATTTGTTGCGGTCGTAGTACAGCTTCAGAACCAGCGAGCCGTCGGCAGCAATAGATCCCTCGGCAACGGTGCCCGGCGCGTCGAGATTCAGCGTAAAGCCGTCGTACTGCTTCGGCTGCGCCTTCACCGGGGCATCGGTGGTTCCCACTTCGTTAATAGTGCTAACCAGCTCGTAGCTGTTATCCAACTTCTGCTGATAATGCTGCACCTGGTAGGAAACATCGGCGCGCTTCGTATAGTAGAAGGTGATAACGTTGTTCTCAATATCGGCGGCATTGGAGCCGATAACAAGCGACTTGGTCGACGCATCCGCCTTATAGCCCTCAATGCTGCGAGCGGCCGCCGTTATCTCTTCACCGAAAGGTTTGCCTCCGATAGTTAGAGCTTCGGCCAATTCACGATCAGTGCCCTTCTCAAGGTAGCGCACCGTGTAGGAAAGATCATCGCGAATCTTCCACTGAGCAACATAAGTCGCATCTTCTGTAACCGTAGCAGCGACCTTGGGTTCCCAGCTCTCAAAGACCCAACCGAGCTCGGCATTCAGCGAGGGAGCGACGGGAGTCTGAGATCCGACAAGAATATCGGGAAACACCACCTCGGCAGGATCATTACCCACAAAGGATCCGTGCTCTCCACTCTGGTATGCAACGGTATACGTTTCCTCACAATCGGGCACACCATTGCCATTGCTGTCTTTATGGTAGGTAACAGTCACAACTTGGTCGCCCATCACGTGCTCAATGTGAACGCTCTCTTTATCAGCAACATACCCCTCAAGGAAAGGTGTGACCTGCGTAAAGCTTTCGCCCACCTTCACCGCCTTCGTAATCGAAGGAGGTAGGTTGTTCGGAGCGGGCTCACCATCTTCATTATGGTAGACGTACTCAACCGTCACATTGCACTTCGCCTTAACAGTAAGCTTTCCGTCCAGATGCCACGTCTTTTTGTCGTCTTCGTCTTCATAACCAGAGGCATTCGCCTGCACCTTCGCCGTACTCCATGTAATATCTTCGTAGTCGAACTCCATGCCCTGATTGAGGGGGAGACGATGGATGTTGCCAGAATTGACCAGCTCTTCAATTTTCTCCTGGGCCGCTTGTCCAGCCGTATCGCCAGTCTTGCAATCCGCAGCCGGACGAAGCACATCGGAAGACAGCTCAACATATCCAATGGTGTAATACTTGTCGAAGCCAACAGTGCCACCAAGGCTATTGGAGGGATCGTCGAGCTCAATGAACACATAGACACGGGTCATCGACGATTCAGGCTGGCGCTTGTCGGCAATCGTGGTCTCAAGGGGTTCTGGCGCAACCGTGACCGAAGGAGCGCTTTGAGCCTGCTTAACAACAACTGGCTCTGAAGTTACCTGGGCGGGAACTTCAACATCGGCCTCGAGCTCCTCCTCGGTCGGGGCTGGGTCGGGAGTCTCGTCGGAAGACGGGTTTTCGGGAGCCTCTTCGGGCTCCTCTTCGGGCACAACCTCAGTTTCGAGCTCTTCGGCCGAAACGGGCTCCTCCTCGATGGAATCGTTCACCTGATCAACGAGCTCGGTGCTCTCCACCGTCTCGTCTGCGCCGGCGCGCTCCGTGAACATGGTCACGTTCAGGAACGAGAACACCAGCAATACCGAAAGCAAAACCGACAGGAACTTGCCCTCAGCGGTGTTCCGCGCATCTACAAACCGCGCGATGCTCCGCATACTCCTCACCAACCTTCTCCTTCGTTTCTTCTACTGCGTTTCCGCTGCTTAAATACTGGCTTTCACCAGATACTTAATTTGGTTGAGAGCGTTTATCAGAGCTCGTTTTCCCTTCTGGAAACAGATTTATGACCTCTTGGCAAACGTTTCTCAACGTCCACTCTACAGAAATACCCTGTCCTGTAAACTGACAAAAATGACTACAAAGTCAACGAGGGGGGGGGTAGCGCGATTTTTATAATTTGAACAGGTAAAACTATTCTCGAAATCAATTTTTACTTTATTTACCATAGCAGAGATGTGACATGAATTTGATAGGGTAAAATCTCTTGCGAACGGTATAATCCTGCGATTTTGTCCTATTGCCCGCCGCCCTTCTGCTACCGATCAGAACGGCTTTCAGATGGGCTCAGGCTTCCTGTTCCCGTCGCCTGGCAAGATTGCTCACCACCGACCCCACAATGCAGAAAGCGGCCCCTATGAGAACAATCCAGCCGAGCAAAAGCTTGCCCGGTGTGGAATCCAGGGCCATGAGAAAATACCCCACGAAAGGCACCGAGGCCACGATGCGGCCCAGCACGTGCTGATAGGGAACGGGTCGGATATCCAAATCGGCGTTCGCATCACCCTTGGTGATCAACTCCCCTTCTTCGGCATTGTTCTTCTCCACCCGATGGACGATCACATCCTCGTCGCGCCAAAAAGCCGCCACGTCACCCGGCTGCAAAGAAGTCCCATCGATGGACTCGGCGTACACCAGGGTTCCCGTAGGGTAAGCAGGTTCCATAGACCCCGAGATGATGGCATAGGACTGCATACCTATGACCCGAGGCACCACCGCAGCGCCCAGCCCCACTATGGCGAGGGCGGCGAGAATCAGCACACCTATCATCGTGCACAGCCGGGCAAGGACGCGCATGCGAGACAAACGCCGCTCAACTGCATGAGAGAACGAATCAGACGTTATGTTCGCCGCTTCCTTTGCCATGGGATCAATGTATCACAAAGGGCGAGGCACCAAAGGCACCTCGCCCCTGAAAAGCTGCTGGTATAACCTCCTAGGCCTGCTGCGCCTCTTCTCCCTGTTGCTCCTTGCGGGCCCTCAGCAAGATGACCGCGATAAGGCAGGCAAGTACGGCGGCGGCCACAGCCCAGGGAATCCAAGCCGTGTTGGCCACGGGCGTCGAGGCGGCCGGCTGCTGGCCCGAAGCCAGGGCATTCTCATCATCATTGATGGTCTCCACATCGGGAGCATCCAGAGGGGTGCCATCCTCGGCGATAACCTGAGTGCCAGCATCGGTCGTGAGCGGCGTAGCCTCAATGGGGTTCGCCGGGTCGGCAGTCGCCGCACGAGTTGCCGCCTGGTTCGCAGCAGCCACGGCCTCCTGCTCGGTAATAGCAGTCGTGTAAACGCCCGTCGCGCGAGAACCGTCGGAGGTGATTACATCCACACGACCCGAGGGCTGCTGCTCGGTTGTAGTGCCTTCAGCCAAGCGCGTGTAGCGGAACGTGATCACGTTCTTCGCCTCGTCTTCAGATAGGGTAAGCAACACCACCGAAGCCTGGGGCAGGTAGTTCTCGATGTACACAGGCGTGGTTGCCGGACGATCGCCAATGTCGCCGAAGAAAGTCTGGGAGTCCATCAACGGATTGCCGTCGGCGTCCACATAGTTCACGGTATAGGCCACGCGATTGGCCAGAATGCCATAGGCCACCACGAAATCGGTGTCCTCGGTAATGGGCGCCGAGGTATTGCCCAGACCGCCGTCGGGGGTGGGCACGGCGTACAGCATCGTATCCACGCCAGCGGTGTTCACCGGATTACCCTCGGCATCGACGGTATCGGTGTTCTTGTCGGAACGAACGTTATCCAAGCCAGCCACGCGAATGCCCTTGGCGTAGTACTTCTCGTTCTCCACCGTGTACTCGATGTCAGAGAAGTCGGCTACACCGTTCAATCCCACAGCCGGATCCAGCTGAACGCTTTCGGCAGCCTGATCAGCATCGCCGATACTCACTTTGCCCTGATTGCCGGCATACACCGTCACGCGGTACTCCGTGGGAGCGTAAGCGTCGGCAGTGGCGGCAACGGCCGGCGTTACCGCCAGCGTCGCACCCAGCACGCTGGCAAGCATTACGGTCAGAGCGCGGCGGCCCCAATTCTTCATGTTCATCATCGGGCGTCGCCCTCCTTGTCGTTCCTCTTCTGTCGACGCTGGTGCAACCCCACGCTCACCAGCACAGCGGCGGCCAGCAGGGCCACGACTGCTACCATGCCCACCGCCAGCGTGTCGCCTGTTTGGGACAGCTTCTTCGGGTCGGGCTTCACCGGTTTATCGTCCTGCTTCGCAGGAGGATTCTTCGGTTGACGCGGGTCTCCTTCTTTACCCGGCTTGTCGGTAGGCTCGGCGGCAAACTGCAGCTGAATCTGGGCTGCAGAATCGAAGTACGTGTTGCCATGGGTCTCACCGTCGATGGCCACTTCCAGAGTCATGAGAGCGCGAGCCTGGGGACCTAGCGTATCGAGAAAGAAATATTCGCCCGTCGCTTCGGTCGCGTCGAACAGGCCCTTGGTGGCACCCGTACCCGCATCGCCTGAGACAACCTCGTTGGTGATGATCACCTTTTGCGCGCCGGTCGGATCGGTATAGGTAAGTTTGTAGCTATAGGAACCGCCGCTGCGCAGCGACTTTTCCATGGATTCCAGCACCTTGTTCTTCATGTACCAGTCAGCCGACTTGTCGCTTTTCTCGTACATGACCACCGTGAACTTTGCCGAGTCGCCCGGCTGCATGCCGCGCAGCTCCTTCACGATGTCGGCCGAACCCTGATCGGTCATGGCCGTCCCCGTAAACTCGACAGTCCATTCCTTCTCGATAGTTTTGGCGAAAGCCGGAGTCACGGCGGCCAATGACAAAACCACTGCCAGGATCAGACCAAGTACGGGGAGCGCTGCCAGGTTATAGGTTCTTTGTTGTCGAATCATCTGCATGGGAGAAACACCTCCCTAGCCTTCCTGGGACCAATTCAAACCCGCGGCGGCGAACGCCTCCTGGGTCATATCAACGCCCCAGGCGCTCTTGGCCGCATCCACCGCGTTGTTCACCTGCACCGAATCCACCTGGGCCTCCAGAGCCAACCAGCAATTGGAATAGTCTTCGCGCACGTCCTTAATGGAGGGATCGATGCGGATGCCCGTGACGGCGGGGTATTCAGCCGCTTCACCGGCGGGGAGCACCGTCTTGTAGTAGAACACCTCGCGCTCGGCGGTGCACTCGTTATCGGCGCGCACCCAGTACTCGTCGCTCTCGTCGGTGAACTGGAGCTGGATGAGCGAAGGATCTAGCTTGTCGGTCTTTGCCCGGGTGTCAGCCGTGGAGCCATCGCCCTCGGCCCCCTTCGCCCAGTACTTGCGCACGGTCAGGCGCACGTACTCGTCCATATCGCTCGAACGGTTCTGCACCGACAAGCGCTCACTGTACACTTCGCCGGGAATCATGAATTGATCAACATTGTCGGGGTTGTCGACCGTGGGACGCTTCAGCAGGGCCGAGCTATCGGCAATCAAGTTGCCCCCCTCGGGTACCACTGCGTCATTCTCGGTCAGGGCCACACCGATGTGCGTCTGCTGAATCTCGGCTACATATTCGCCGCTGAAATAAGTGAGGGCGGAACGGGCCGGGCTCACGGCCATCATGACCAGGCAGCCCGCTAAGGCCGCAGCCAGAACAATCAACAAGACACGCGTTTGCAGCGTAAGGTTCTTCAGTGTCTGCACCATGGATTACTCACCGTCCTTCGCGGGCATAAGCTCCATCAGAGACTTGTCGCCATCGGCGAAGGTGCCCAGGAGCGGCTCGCCTTCAACAAAGCTCTTGGCCGAGGCGCACTGCTGTACCACGGCGATATCGAACGGCTGGTTGAACGTCTCGTCTTCCAGCGTGACCTCAACAGTGAACGCGGGGGTCGTATCTCCGGGGGCCACCGCGTGAGGCCAGTATAGCCAACCGTCGCTGTTGGGAACCAGGTTGCCAGTGGTATCTTTACCCACGACGTCCTGGGTCCAAGCGGCACCTTTCTCGGTAGGAACGATCTTCACGCTCACGCCCCAGTCGTCGGGGAATTCGGGATAGAACACTTTCACACGTACCATGGCGTCCACATCGCCCGTGTTCTTCACAGCCACAGTCTTCTGCCCGGTGACTGGATCGGGATATTCCTCAACCTCAGTAGTTGGTGGGTTGGGATCGTAGCTGAACGACACCATGCCCTTGGCGTTGGTGGTGTCGGTGTAGTACGCGAATGCGGTGCCCGCCGCCGTGCCCATGGTGAGGGCCACGGCGATGACCAGGGCTGCAATGCCGCGCTTGGCGAGATGCTTCTGTGCCATGGTTAGTTCCCCCCTTCGATGGGTGCACTCGGCTGCTTGCGCTTGCCGTAGTTGTCATCGGGCGTGTAGGTAAGTTTGCCGTCGGTGTAGATGAACCCGGTGGTGTTACCGTTTTCATCAGTCACCTCGCCAGTAGGCGCGTAGCTGTTCACCACGCCGGTGCCGAAGGTGTTCTCATCGCGGAAGGTGTTCACGAATTCATGGGACACGCCAGCTTCAGCATTGTCCTCGGTCAGCTGAACCGTCCATTGATTGCGATCCGAGGGCTCCTTGAAGTTATCGCCTGCGTAGAATACCTCCTCCACCACGTAATAGCCGAGGGGGAGGTCAGTCAGCTCCTTGGTCTCGGATCCGTCTTCGTTGAAGCTTATGCTGACAAGATTCACGTAGATAGGATCGAGGTGAGCGCGGTAGGCTTCCACATCCGTATAGCCCGTCACCGTAAACATCGCCGTAGCGGAAGAGCCCTCGCGGGCATCGTCCCACCCGACCATCTTCTTAGTGAGAGACATCTTCCCCAGCTTGCTCTCGTGCTTGGAAGGCGGCTCCTTGTCGGCGGCACCCACGTCGATGTAGTCGTTACAGGCAATGGCGCCGCCGTGGGTGTTGGAGTAGTTGCCCGTGAAGAACAGCACCGCTTCGTTCTGGGCGGCCTTCTTATCCGTATCGGAGGGATGCGCCGTCAGCATCATGAGACGATCCCCCGTCACACAGGTGGTAGAGGTCTGGGTGAGCTTCTTCACCTGGGACATCGTGTAGTCACCTATCGGATCCGACGTCGTGTAGGCGCCCTTTAGCGTGGCCACTGGCTGCGCCTGGTAGTCACTCGCATTCACCGTGGTGTCCAAGTACAGGACGACAGCCTTATCGGTGGAGTCCGGCTCTACATTCCCGAACGGGTCAGTAGTGGCGTCCACACTCGTCACAAGGCCCGTCGCGCGCACCGGCTTGCGATTGTCAGAAAGATCGATGGTATTGAAGGTCACCAGGTAACCCTTGAGCGCCTCGACAGCCTCGGCCTTATCCGCGGCGATGCGCACCACCAAGGCCTTGTGCTCGGAATAGTAGAAGGTGTTCGTGACGCTGATCTTCTCGCCGCCGTTCACCTGCACGTACTTCGGCTGCCCGTCGACACGCTGGGCATAGGCCTCGCCGCCGGCGACACCGCCCGTGGTGTAGCCCTCCCAGTTGTACCAACCGCCGCCGAGCATGGTGTTGAACACCGTGCTGGTGCGGGCGCAGTAGAAGTCGTTGGCGTAGCCTTTTTCCAGCTTGTCCTTCAGACCGTAGGTGTTCTGACCGGACTGTTTGAATTCGTCCTTGCGCAGGTTGGCCTCAAGCAGCCACTGATCGCCGAACTCGTTGGGGTTCTGGGTGGCGTTCTGCTCAAGGGCCTTGTTGTCGAACACGGCAGCATCGCAGGAAACCACCACGCCGTTGGTGCAGGAAGCCACACCGCCGCCGAAACCTGCCGCCGTGTTACCCGACACGAGCGGATGGTACACCGTGATGCCCGCCGTTGCCTGGGGCGTGCCCTTGATGTCGTTGGCGTCGATCGAGGACATGAACAGACCGCCTCCACCGTAATCGAAGTAGGTGGCAGTCATGTTGTTGCTGATAATACCCTGTTTTACATAGCTGGCCTTGTCGGTGCCCGCGCAGATGCCGCCGCCCTCGCTGGTGCCAGCGTAATTCGAAGAGATACGGCAGTTCTCAACTTTCAGCACGGGAAGGGCATTCTCGTAGGCCTTCGACTCATCGAGACCTCCATTCCACTTGGAGGGAATGGTCTTGGTGCCGCCCAGAGCGTAGATACCACCGCCGCCGTCGGAGGCGAAGTTGCTGGTGATCTGGCCGCCGTTGATGATCGTTTCATCCAAGGTGAAGATACCACCACCGCCACCGCCGTAGTTCTTCCAGAAGTGCTCTTCGTTGGAGGGACCAGTGCTGCGATCCTTCTGGTGCTTGGCAGTGCGGTCATTCTCGGAACGGTTGTTAGTAATGGTAGCGTTCTCTTCGATGGTCAGAAGGTTCTTCGTGGCCGTCGAACCCTTCGCATGACCCTCGATATAGACACCGCCGCCATCGGCGTTGGCCACGTTGCCGGCTATGACCGCCGAACCGGTAATGGTCACTTCGCAGTTCTTGCGAGCATAGATGCCGCCGCCGTTCTGGGAAGTAGCGATAGTACCCTTGGTCAGGTCGGTCAGCGGCTCGCTGCCCGCTTCGTTGCCAGCGATGACGGCGTTACCGCTTACCGTCAGGGTCGCCGGAGTGCCCTTAGCCTCGCTCGACATCCAAATGGCGCCGCCGTTCTTCTTCGTCGCGTTGCCGGCGATGACGGCGTTACCATTAATGGTAATGTTCACGGCCGAGCCATTGTTGCCGCTGTTAGCGCTCACGGCGCCACCCAGACCTTCGGCCTTCACATTGGTGATGAAGCCGCCGCTCATATGGAAGGTGCCGCCCTGGTTCATGTTCACCGCATGGATGTCACCCGTGACGCCCTCATTGTAGGACAAACGGCCGCCCTCGATATTCAGCGTAGAGTCACCATTGCCCACGACCACCAGATCCTGGGCTTTCGCGGCGACGATAGCGCCCACGTTCTCCATATTCACCGTGTGCTTGATCTGGTACTCGTTGGTGCCGCCGGCGATGTGCTTGTCCTCGTAGGAACGCGTTACATAATAAGTAAGCGTATCGCCTTCGAGCGTGGCCTTCTGGCCCACCCACTTCTCACGGAACTCGCCCATGATGCCATTCACCAGGTCGCCGGCGTTGTCCTGGTTGGGCTTCGGCAGCAAAATGCCATCGGAGGCCTGATCCAAAGCTCGATACTTAGAAGCAGAGTCGTTGATGGTCAAAGTGGCCGCGCGGGACTCGTCACCTACCTTGAACAGGGACCCCTCGGCCTCGCTGATGATGGTGTGGCCGTTCAGATCGATGGTCTTGTCGCCGGTAACGACCGCCGTGCCAGTGGCGCGCACGTCGGAGGTCAGCTTTACCTTGCCCTCGCCGTCGGCAGAAAGGAAGGCAGCCAGCGCATCCCAATTATCGAACGTGTCGCCCTGGGCGTCGGAGGTGATGGTGACTTCAATGGAGCCGGTGGCATTAGCGACCTTCTGAAGCTCATCCTTAGAGATGACGTACTCGTTCTTATCGGCATCGAAGGTGACGACGATCTCGGTAGCGGTGTCGTCGGCCTTTGCCCCGCTGGTCGCAGCGAGGGGCGTGGCCTCGTCCTTCACGACCTCGGTATCAGCGGCTTCGTCGGCAGCCTCATCAGCCTTGGGGGCCACCTTCGGCCTGATTCTTCGCTTCCAGAGCGGCGGCCGTTTCGGGAATGGGCTCGACTTCAGGCACGATCTCGATCATAGCGGAGGGGTCGACGGGAGTCTGAGCCGGCTCCTCGGCTGCAGGCACGGCCTCATCGGTCACCCGCTCCTCCTGGACGGTCATCATCTGAGCCGTCGGCTGGGCACCGCTCTGCAGCAGCGCGGCCACGTCGCCGATCTCGCGATCGCTGTGAGTCGACGTCGCGGTAAAGCGCAGGTCCTCTGACACAGGGGCCCGATAGCCTTCGTCGCTCTGGGCGTCGAACTTCTCGTTTCCGACTTCCACGGTCACGTCGCTGTCCAGATTGAAGAACACCTCAACCTGGTCACCGTCGTTGGCCGCCACGGCCGGTGTGCTTCCCCATAAATGGAAATACCCCAGAGAAGCGACAAGGGCACCCGTCGCCACAACGGCGAGGGCCTTTTTCGCTCCTGTTGCCATGGCAGTCGTCTGCCGTTTGGTCACTGTCGTCATAATCCACCGTTCCTCATGCAGCTTTGTTGACAGCTCGCTATTATCCACATGTCAGTTTGGTTACAAACGAACTATACGCGCGTATAGAAGAGTTGCCTATAGATTTAAAGGGAAAACGGTCGTCATAATAGGCTATTGCCATGGTATCGAATGGGATAATCCAAGGATGAAACGGTATGAAACAGGTTCGACCTCGGGGAACTCCACCATACAAGAAACCGGGCCATATGACCCGGTTTCAGAAATTATTGGTGGAGCATAGGGGGATCGAACCCCTGACCTCAGGCTTGCAAAGCCCGCGCTC
>OLQI01001817.1_pt1 | contig 12346 bp, 10 predicted proteins | sample 1672171 | NCBI WGS metagenome assembly OLQI01 (sample SAMEA3136655, study PRJEB25190) | human gut metagenome
CGGATTTGCGGTTTCCTGTCACCGGACAGCAGGGACACGGGCACCGGATTATTCAGCATCCACTTCTTTCCTCCTTTTTCTACTGAAAGCACTTTCTATTATATATAACGAATAAATTGTACAAAAAGATAGTCAATACACCTACTTTATAAGCGTTTTTTTTTAACCACCAAAGCAGGCTCATCAGTTTTTTATCCTTTTTGCTTAGGAAAGCACACTACAATTTCAAAAACATTATTATTTAGAGAAGCACTGATAGAACCGCCCATTTTTACTGTTAAATTCTTTGCTATTGTGAGACCCAAACCGGTTGTTTTGCGGGAACGGGATAAATCTGTTGTATAAAAACGATTAAATATTTTGTCTATATCAGATTCATTTATGCTGTCTGTAAAATTCTGAAAAGAAAAATGGTAATTTTCATTATCATCATAAGATGAAAAATGATAATCACTTTTCCCATGTGACAAGGCATTAGAAATGATATTTTCAAAAATTCTGGTTACTGCTTTTTCATCTCCATAAAATGGAAAAGAAATCTCTGCAATACTTAATGCTGGAATTATTTTGCGTTCCTCAAAAGATTTAAAAAAGGAAACTGCAACAGAGCGTAAAACAGCATTTAAATCAAATGTAGTATAAGAAAATTCCATTTCATCAGCTTCTATTCGTGCAAATTCAAACAACTGATTTAGTAACTGATTTAAAACATTCAATCTTTCATTTATAACAGCTGCTGCATCTAAATCTTCCTCGGACAACTCCGGCGATTGTAGAAGCATTTGGGTATATCCTTGAATAGCAGTCACAGGTGTTCTAAGATCATGAGCTAAATTTGTAATTGTTTCTTTGATTGCCTCATCCTTTTTTTGTAATGAATATACTTGTTTGTGGTAAACTCGAAACAATTCATTTAAAGCATTTACAAGATCGGTTATATCGGAAGAAGGAAAATCTAATGTCAATTCCGCATGGGTAAATGAATGTAAAAGTGTTTGCAATTTCTGGCTTAACCGGGTTACCTCCCTACAATGAAGCAAGTAAAATGATAAAACAATAATAAGAGATAGTGTCACAATGATAGCATCGGACGGAGCGGGATTGCATTGATCATGAACCGCTACAAGGATTCAGGCTTATCATTGGATGATCTTCGGCAAATGCCAGCCTCAAAGGTGGTTGATCTCATCTATCCAAAAGAAAACCTTCGACATAAGGATATTCCACTGCCTGATTTTGAAAAAATACATGAGCAGATGATCCAAATGGGAAAACATGCTGACTTGAGTTTTCTATGGATTGATTATAAAAAAGAGCATCCCAACGGTTACCAGCTCGCTCAGTTTTATAATGCACATGACGGAGCTTATTACAGACGATGGGCATCTGTTTATGGAGAATCTATGGTAACTCTTATTGACAGGATACTCCGCAGTTCCAAGCATGAGGAACAGGCATACAACAGCTGTGCCGGTGTACTCCATTCCTGTAAAGATGTTCCTCACAGGCTGGTTCAGGAGGCTGCTGAGAAATGCGTAGAAGCCAAAGAATGTATTGCCAAGCTATGTTTGCGATTATAAAAAACGAGTCGGGTTATTTCAAAGATCTGTGGATTTAGTATAGGTTTTTATTCTGAGGGAGTATTTTTGATTTTGCTTGCTTTGTGTGATGAATTAGAAAAAGTGAGGTAATAACAAAGAAAAGGATTTGCAAAAATCAAGTTGATATATTTATATTAGAATAGTAATATTATGTTAACAACAGACAACAAGAGTGTCTGTTAAGCATTAAAGTAAGATGTTGTGCCAGAAAGCAGTATCTTAGTAGCTTAATATGGGTTTTACATTTACCGCAAGCTGGCTAGAGAGAAATTCTTGAAAGAAAATGTTAAAAGGCTCTGTTTGAACACAGGGCCTTTTTAAGTGAAAAAATTTTATTTTATTTGGATTTGCAGGAGATGACAAGCAACGAATCTGAAAAAATATACACAACTATTAGTGAATGTGTCGAATGAAAACCTTAGATAAGAATAGTAAAACCTTGCAGGTAGGCAAAGGGTAAGATATAATCAATATATATTAGACAAAGAAGGTGACGCAGTGAAGGTCGATTTTATAGAATTAACGAATTTTAGAGGTATTCAAAAACAAAGAATCAGGTTTAAAAATAAGAATTTTGTTGCGTTGATTGGTGATAATGCTAGCGGAAAGACAACAATCCTGGAGGGAATCACAAAAGGATTTGTACCGGTATTGAGAACAATTAATGTAGAAGCAATGAAAGAATGTGATCTGGCAAATAAGGATATAAGAAATGGAGCCAATGGCACAACAGTTACATTGGGGATAACATTGGATGGTGAAAAATATGTCTGGACAAATAGACGTAGACTTTCATCACAGCAGCCGTTTGAAAATAATGGAGATGTAAAAGTTGAAGATGTCAAGTCTTTAAAAGAATTAAAGGCAAAATATTCTCAATGTGTTGAAGAGAGAAAGTTGCCGTTAATTCTTTACTATGGAACAGATAGGATTATACGAGAAGTGCCACAGAGAGGTCATATAAAAAACTTTCAGGTAACAGATGCACTCAGAAATTGTTTTGATAACGTTAATTATTTTAGAGATTTTTATGATTGGTTTAAGACAGAAGAAGATATTGAACTTCGGGGACTCCGAGAGAATCCAGAATATAAAAATCCTAAATTAAATTGTGTCAGAACAGCTCTGGAAAGAATGATAAAGGGCTATTCCAATTTAAGAGTCGAGTTGGCACCGGCCAGAATGGTGATGACGAATGCAGATGGGGTAGATCTTCAGATTGATCAGTTAAGCGGAGGGTATAAAGCAGTCTTATCAGTTATTGCAGATATTGCAAAAAGATTGTCCATGGCGAATCCGGATTCTCAAAATCCATTAGAGGAAGATGCTGTTATTTTGATAGATGAACTAGATTTGCATTTACACCCAAAGTGGCAGAAAGAAATAGTTGATGATTTAAAGAGGACATTTCCTAATTGCCAGTTTATTGTATCAACGCATTCACCATTTGTTATTCAGTCATTAAATGCAGAAGAGTTATTTGATATTAAAACGATGCAGTACGCAGGAGAAGAAGGCAGCTATAAAGGTTGGAGTATAGAAGCTATTCAGGAACACAAGATGGGTGTAGAACCTAAAACCGCTATTTTTAATCAGTATCTGGAAGAATTTTCATCTGCTATGGATGATGAGAACTATGAAAAAGCCAAAACACTTTATAAAGAATTAAAAGAAATGGTGAGTCCAGGCAGCCATGAAAGCAAGATTTTAAAATTGGATATGGAGATGATTGAAGCAGATGATAAAGCTTGAACGAGGGAAAATACCAGATGAAGTCTGTGAAGAATTAAAAAGGCTGTATGCAGAAATAGCTAATTACTTAGTGATAAATAAAAATTTGTATATGTTTTTGGTATACGACTGCCAATAAAAGATTAATGAACAGAATGTAATTGGATTATGTCATTATGTAAATGAGAGAGAAAAGAGGAAGGAGAAATCCATACCCAGTAAAGGACAAAGGATGAATATTTTAATAATAGGAAATGGATTTGATTTGGCACATGGTTTGCCCACGAAATATGCGGATTTTTTGAAGTTTATAGATTTTTTTTACAAGCATAAGGCACAAGAAAGTTCAAGATTAGAACTGATTGCGGGAGAGGATATCCATTGCTATAAGTATTTTACAGACCTATTTAATAGCAAACAAGATTCTGAATTTGATCAGTATTTATATGATCAATCAAGAAAAACAATTCATGAGTTAAGTGATTTGTGCAAGGATAATGCATGGATTAAATATTTTTCAGAGGTGTATAAAAGCAGAGAGCAAAAAGGGAAAGACGGGTGGATTGACTTTGAAAGTGAAATTTCCCTGATTATACAGACATTCAACAGTGTAAGCAGGGATATACAAGAGACCATACAAAAGGGAGGCGTAGGAACGGTGCTTTCACAAAGGCAATTAAACGTTCTTGCACTATTTGTGGAAAAGATGGATAGTTCATCAGGAATGGCGACCCATGTCTGGAAAAAAGAAGAAATTGACTTTTGGAAACAGAAACTTCTGGAAGATCTGAATAAACTTACACGTGCACTTGAAATTTATCTCTCAGATTATATTAGCAATTTTATGCTGGGAAATGGACTGTCAGATATAAAAAACTTGCCATATTTGGACAAAATTTTATCGTTCAACTATACATGTGCATATCAGAGGATATACGGAGAACATCCGTTTTTGGAGTTTGATTATGTGCATGGAAAAGCTGATTTAAGGAATGATATCCAATCTACAAATATGGTGCTTGGAATTGATGAATATCTGGAAGGAGATGCGAGAGATAAAGACCTCGAATTTATAGAATTTAAGAAATTTTTTCAAAGAATACATAAGGAAACAGGGGGGTTATATGAAGGCTGGCTTGAGGAAATTCAGTCTGAGAAAAAAATATATGAAATATCAGCAATCGTTAAAGAGAATGGAATAGTTAAAAAGCATCACAGAGTAGTTAAGTACCATAAAGTTTTTATATTTGGACATTCATTAGATATTACGGATAAGGATATATTAAAAAAATTTATTTTAAACGAAAATGTTAAGATAATAATTTTTTACACTGATAAAGAGGATTATAAAAAGAAGATTATCAATCTGATAAAAATTATAGGGCAGGATGAATTGGTAAAGAGAACGGGTGGGAAAAATAAAACAATAGTGTTTCAAAAGATAAATACGTGCACATTGGAATCTGATTCCATGAGGGAAAAATAAAAAAGAATAAAGCATGGGAAGATTTGTGAATCCAGACAATAGTGCATTTCAGTTTGCTCTGAATTCCAGAATATATGTGGATAAGACAGATATTGTTAGTATGCACGATGGAGAAAGAGATGAAGAAATGTCTTGTCAATGATTGACAATCGGTAGTATATCTGCTATATTAAGACATATATCTGAGAAAAATCGTTAACCGTTCGGTTATTTAATTTCCCTGTGTGACAATATGATAGAAATGATATTCAGAAAAACATGACATATTAAAAGTAAAGGGTGATAAGATGCTTACAATTGTAAATGGAGTTACATCTAAACAGGTGCTTGCAAATGAAATTATAAATCTTTTGGAAACAATGGGATTAGACGGATATTTTTATTTGGGCTACCCTGTTTTAGGGGGAATTGATGGAAAAATTAAAGTTGATGCATTGTTAGTGAGCGAACAGACGGGTATTGTGCTTTTTGATCTGGAAACATTAGCAGAAGAAAATATGGAAGATAAAATTCAGTTATTGGATGAACTATATAATAATATGGAAGCCAAGCTGAAAAGATATGGATATCTGTCAAAAAGACGAGTTTTACAAGTGCCGATTAATGTACTGTCTTATGCACCCCTTTATAAAACGAAGAGTGATGAAATTTGTACATCAATAGAAGAAGTAAAGGAATATTTAGAAAGTCTGGAATGGAAACAGGGCGAAGAATATTATAAGAAATTACTGGAAGCGATTCAGATGATTTCACAACTGAAAAAAAGAGGTGGCAGAAAAAATCTTCAGAAGGCTTCGTCAAGGGGATCAAAATTAAAAGCAATTGAAGACCAGATTTCCTGCCTGGACAAGTATCAAAGTAAGGCAGTCATTGAAACGGTAGAAGGTGTTCAACGAATCCGGGGTCTGGCAGGATCGGGAAAAACAATTGTTCTGGCATTAAAGGTAGCATATCTGTATACTATGTATGAAAATAAGATGATAGCAGTTACATTTAACAGCCGGGCATTAAAGGGTCAATTTATTCAACTGATCACAAACTTTATTGTTGAAAATACAAATGAGGAACCTGATTGGAGCAGAATTAAAATAATTCATGCATGGGGAAGTAAAAATTCATAAGGTCTGTATTTCAATTTTTGTAAGGCAAATAATCTAGTTTGTTATGATTATATGGATGCGTGCCAGAAATATGGAAGAAATTCATCTGCTTTTGACAGAGTATGTGAAGAAGCCGTAGAATCAGTAACGAATCCCCAGCCATTGTATGATGTGATTTTAGTAGACGAAGCACAGGATTTTTCAAAATATTTTCTTCAGATGTGTTATATGTCACTCCCACATGAAAGCCGTATGCTTGTATATGCATATGATGAACTCCAAAGCCTGGATAACAAAAACGTTGAATCTCCGGAAGACATTTTTGGATACAGTAATGGACGGCCGAATGTAGTGCTTGATAACAGTAATGGTAAGGCGGAGGATATTGTCTTATCAAAATGTTATCGTAATTCAAGACCAGTTCTTATTACAGCACACAGCCTGGGATTTGGAATTTACAGAAAAAAAGAGGCACGGGAGGAAACATCGTTAGTTCAATTATTTGAAGATAAACAGTTATGGGAAGATATTGGATATACAGTGAAAGAAGGTGTGATCAGAGATGGAGAATTTGTAACGCTATATAGAACAGAAGAAACAAGTCCTGCATTTTTAGAGGATCATTCGTCAATTGACGATCTTATACAATTTAGAAGATTTGAAAATAATGTACAGGAAGCGGATTGGATAGTTGAAGATATCGAAAAAAATCTGCATGATGAAGAATTAAGATATCAGGACATTATGATCATTCACCCTGATCCCAAAATTACGAAGAGTTACGTGTCACATATCCGTGTTAAATTAATGGAAAAGGGAATTAAATCGCATATTGTTGGGGTACAGACAACACCAGATGATTTTTTTCAGGAGGATTCTATTGCAATCTCTCAGATTTACAGAGCAAAAGGAAATGAAGCAGCAATTGTTTATCTGATAAATGCGGATCTTTGCGCAAGAGGCATCAACTTATCAAGAAAACGAAATATTATATTTACTGCTATGACAAGATCGAAGGCATGGGTACGGGTTAGCGGAATCGGAGATGATATGGATCTGTTAATACAGGAGTTTAACAGCGTTAAGGAAAGGAATTTTCAATTAGAGTTCACGTACCCGGACAAATCACAACGAAAGAATATGAGAATTATTCATAGAGACATGACTCAAAATGAATTAAGAGATATCAGAAAAAGCAATTCTAATCTGGCGGATATTACCAGTAAACTTGCAAATGGAGAAATTCGAAAAGAAGATTTAGATGAAGATACTGTGAATCGCTTAAAGGATGTGCTGTATAATTGAAAGAACAAGAAAAAGTATTTCGAGAGTTAAAGAAAGTTACAAGGGAATTGATCAGATGTGGACTGGCAGAAGAATATAACTATCCTGTAATTCAACAAATGGATATTGTATGGGAAAAATATCAAAATATTTCGTTATATTTAAGGAATATGGATTACAGTACAATTTATGATGAAATAGAAAAAAATCATAATTATAATGTTAAATTGCCAGATGGCGGTATCATACAGTTGATGTATCGCTTTAATAGAACGGGAAAAGAATTGATTTCGCACAGATTGGGGTATTATCCATCACCGTCGTATGAACTTTATCAGAATGATCCGGAATTATACGATGTTGACTATATTTACGGAGATATTTTAAATAAATCTGTATTGCCTGTGATTATTCGAGCTGATTACAATCGAGATCCGGAGGAGAGCGAACTGCATCATCCATATTCACATATTACTTTAGGGGGATATAAAAATTGTAGAATTCCTGTAGATCGTCCAATATCACCGATGAAATTTGTGAAATTTATTATGGAACATTTTTATTATGTTCCGAGTTCACAGTTGGAATTCAATTTTGAAATTGAGGGTATAGTAGCTTTCGAAGAACATATTGCAGAAAAAGACATAAATAAGAGCAGAATAATAGTATGAAAATGGAGAATGAAATATGGAAATTGTTAGAGAATCTATATTCATACAAACAGCTATAAAATTATAGTGTAAATTATAGTAGAAAAGTAATTGACATATTCATGGTGGCAAGTTAATATAATATTAACAACAGGCAACAGGAGTGTCTGTCAAGCGTTGAAGTAAGGTGTTGTGCCAGGAGGCAGTGCCTTACCAGCTTTATAAGGGTTTAGCATTTACCACAATCTGGCTAGGGAGCAAAAGCTCTCAAAAGAAAATGCTGGGAGGCTCTGCCAAGTGCAGGGCCTTTCTTAATTTTATTATGAAAATAAAGGGAGTTGCGGAAAATATAGATGAGAACAGTTGTTGATTGTGTATCATCATTTATTCCTCTCTTATCAACAATCAACAGAGTATGAAATTGTTCTGGGAAGAAAAAATGTTGCGGTTAAACTTATAATAACGTTTGATAAGAAGGACTGTTTTCATTTGATGGGATTACAGGATTACATATATTATACGACAGATTGAAAAAAGATGTAAAATAGCAAGATTGCCTGATGGAAAATATTTATTCCATCAGGCAATCCTATGTAAACATTTCTTTAGTTTTGATTATTCTGCAGATTCTTTAGAAACAGAATTTTTCTTTTTTCTGGATTTACCAGAAATCATTTTATGACCGGAGTAGATAGCCATAATCATGCAGAGAAGAGAGCTGCAAGCAAAATATTTGTGAGCAGTTTTCATGTTTTTATAGCCGGTATAAAAGGTTCCAATCATGGCTGCCAATGCACCAAGTGACCAATATTTATGTGCTTTCATTTGAATATACCTCCTGCGTTTTTTTATATAATACCTCTTTTTAGAAAGCATGAAAACAGGAAATTTATAAATTCTGTTCTTTCTCAATCTGCTGTTCCTGTTCGTAGCTCTTCCCAAGGATCATATCAATATTGGCAGACACGGTACGAAACTCCCGTTCATAATTCCGGCGGTTAGAAAAATCTTCCCGTTGCATATTTCGCAATTCAATAAGTCGGTCTTTTTCAGCATAGAGGGATTTCGTGGAAGGCAGCTTATTTCCGACAGATTTTTCTTTCAGTGTTCGGAGAGCTGTATCATAAAGAGAAACTTTTTATTTTTATGGTAATAGCTGTTTAGTTTCTGACATTCAGATTACAAACCTGTTTGCGGCAGAGTTATTGATGCCGTATGAAGTCTTTCGGAAAAATTTCTTTGCACATATGAACGAATTGGAAATAACTCCCGGGAAGGTACGGTTGGATGAGGCTATCCGTCTGATTGTTTGTCAGATGAGTGATTTTTTGGTTCCTTATGTGATTAGCATAAATTAAGTCTGCGAAGCAAACGATACTCCTTGGGCTTTGCACAAGGAGATTCATATTTATTGTATTTCGCAGTGTATTACTGGACGCGGAGTGAACAGTAACCAGTAAATAAACAATTTATTGACAAATAACTGACCAGATGTAATAATACCACTCAGAGATAGTATTTGGACTCAAAACTATACTCTGGCTGAAATCACTGGAATCTTATATAAAAGCAGCCAGCCGGAATCCGGAAACGGGAACGGAGGGATGTATGTAATTTTAAAAGATACGAGCCGGTATTTATGATACAAAAAATCAGATTTCCAATAATCTATGGAATAGTAAAACATATTTTATGTATCAGAAACAGGACTCAATATACAGGGAATCAATCAGAAGCGTTTCAGGGTCAAAGTGTATCCTGATGCGCTTTTTTTGCAGATCATAAAGGTATATTTCCTTTTTATGGTGCTGCTTGACTCTGATTTTTCCCGCAGGAAAGGACTATATAAGATGACAATAGAAATGTTAAAAGGAAAAATCCACAGAGCAACTGTTATCCAGGCTGAACTGGATTATGTGGGAAGCATTACTGTGGATGAAGAACTGCTGGAAGCTGCCGGAATACTGGAATATGAGAAAGTTCAGATTGTAGATGTGAACAATGGCAGTCGATTCGAGACATACACAATCTGCGGAAAACGCGGAAGCGGTATGATCTGTCTGAACGGAGCAGCAGCAAGATGTGTAAGCACAGGTGACAAGATTATCATCATGGCTTACGCAGGATATGAGCCTGAAGAGGCACGCACTCATAAGCCTGCAGTTGTATTTGTAGATGAAGAGAATAAGATCAGCAGAGTGACCAATTATGAGAAACATGGTCTGCTGAAAGACATGGCCTGAAAACGTTGATATCAGATTAGAGGCTATCATAAGATGAAAGTGAATTCAGAAAAGAGGCTATCTCAAAAACTATGATACCGGTCCATTGACCGAGAAAGAGGAGATAACAATGCAGGTAACAAAAACAGTAGAAGAAACAAGAAAACAGATCAAAGCATGGAAAAAAGAAGGTAAAACTATAGGTCTTGTTCCAACAATGGGATTTCTTCATGAGGGACATGCAAGTCTGATCAAAAAATGCAGAGAACAGAACGACATTGTAGTTGTGTCTGACTTTGTCAATCCAACACAGTTTGGTCCGACAGAGGATCTTGAGGCATATCCAAGAGATTTCGAACGCGACAGCAAACTCTGTGAAAGTCTTGGCACAGACCTGATCTTCTGCCCTGAACCTTCTGAAATGTATCATGATCCCCATGCATTTGTAAGTATCGATACATTATCTGAGACACTTTGTGGAAAAACACGTCCTATCCATTTCAAAGGTGTGTGCACAGTTGTAACCAAGCTGTTCCATATTGTAGCCCCGGACAGAGCATATTTCGGACAGAAGGATGCTCAGCAGCTGGCCATCATCCGCAAAATGGTCCAGGATCTGAATTTTGATATAGAAATCGTAGGCTGCCCGATTGTCCGTGAAGAGGACGGACTGGCAAAATCCTCCAGAAATACATATTTAAGCGATGAAGAGAGAAAGGCTGCTCTCTGTCTGTCCAGATCCGTAAAACTCGGACAGGAAATCATTCACGCAGGCATTTCCGCAGAAGAACTTCTCGGCAAAATGCGTGCAGTGATCGAGGCAGAGCCTCTGGCAAAAATCGATTACGTTTCCATGGTAGATGCACTTACCATGCAGCCTGTGGAAAAAGCTGATCATAATGTTCTCGTAGCAATGGCTGTCTATATTGGCAAAACAAGACTGATCGATAACTTCAGCTACGAGGTATAATATATGGAAAATATTTTAAAGAAAATAGGAAAAATCAGCAGTTTTGCATCCAGATATATTGGAATCATCATCATTGCCTTTTCATGCCTTGCCTTTTTCTGGAGGGATGGATTTGCATGGATGACAAATTATACATCTGTTTTTCTGGGCGTGATCATGTTTGGTATGGGACTGACCATACGTCTGGAAGACTTCCGGGCAATTTTTTCCAGACCAAAGGAAGTGATCATTGGCGCAGTTGCACAGTATACGATCATGCCAGTCGTAGCCTGGGTATTGTGTAAAGTTATGAATCTTCCCGCAGATCTGGCTCTGGGTGTGATTCTTGTGGGATGCTGTCCTGGTGGAACAGCCAGCAATGTGATCACCTATATTGCAGGCGGTGATGTTGCACTTTCAGTAGGAATGACCATCGTTTCCACTCTGGCTGCTCCTGTTATGACTCCATTTCTTGTGTACATTCTGGCAGGTGCCTGGGTGGAAGTATCCTTCTGGGCAATGGTACTTTCTGTTGTAAAAGTAATTCTGGTTCCTGTACTTCTTGGAATCCTTCTCCGTACACTTGCAGGAGATCATGTAGATAAAGTTTCAGATGTTATGCCATTGATCTCTGTTGTAGCCATTGTTATGATCATTGGCGGAATCGTGGCAATTAATGCAGAGAAAATCTTAAGCTGCGGAGTTCTGGTCCTTGGCGTTGTTGCGATCCACAATTTCTGTGGTATGATGCTTGGGCTCCTTGCAGCAAAAATTTTCCATGTAGAATATACACGGGCAACAGCTATAGCTATTGAAGTGGGCATGCAAAACAGCGGACTGGCAGTTTCTCTGGCAGCAGCTAACTTTGTAGCCAATCCACTGGCAACTCTTCCAGGTGCTATTTTCAGTGTATGGCATAATATTGCAGGCTCCATCTTTGCAGGAATCCGCCGTTCCGGCGTAGAAAACAGGACACGCACAGGTGAAAATGGTGTGTCAGCAGCATAAATAACAAGGGAACGTAGAAAACAAAAAATCCCCGGAATCCTTGGCTTAACAGTGATAAGAAACTAATTTGCTTATCTACTGCCAGCTAACGGATTCCGGGGCAAAAATAACTACTTGAATTTTTTTGCTTTTATGACATCTATAATTATCCCTTTGTTTTTTATAAGCTTTATTCGCCAACTCTCAATTTCTCAGCATTTTGAACGGAATATCCCATATCATAGGCTTTTTTGAAAACACTTTGATTTCTGACTAATCCGGCATCCATCACGTTTGCTGCATATATCTTTCCTGCAATCTTGTATTCTTCCAGAT
>OLQI01001818.1_pt1 | contig 12344 bp, 4 predicted proteins | sample 1672171 | NCBI WGS metagenome assembly OLQI01 (sample SAMEA3136655, study PRJEB25190) | human gut metagenome
ATCACAATCGAAAGGATGTCATGGCCGAGGTTTGGCGCTTCTTTGCGCATGAGGACGATTTTGCCGATATAGACGAGGCCGGTGCGTGCGAGCGCTTGGGCCGCGTGCTGTCGTTTCCGACCATCTCGAGCATGGATGCCGAGGCGGTGGACTGGCAGCCCTTCGACGACCTGCGCGCCTATATGCAGCAGGCCTGGCCGCACGTGTTTGCGGCGGGTAAGGTCGAGCTCATCGATCATTCGCTGTTGGTGACGCTTGGCGGTTCCGATCCTGCCCTCAAGCCCATTATGCTCATGGGCCACATGGACGTGGTTTCCGTGGTACCCGGCACCGAGGCCGCCTGGACGCATGCCCCCTTTAGCGGACATGTGGACGACACCTACATTTGGGGTCGCGGCGCCATCGATATGAAAGACCAGGTCGCAGGCATTCTCGAGGCGGTTGAGTATGCGTTGGCGCATGGCTGGGAGCACAAGCGTACCCTGCTGCTCGCCTTTGGCCAGGACGAGGAAACCACGCAGTACGGCGCGGGGGCGATCGGTCGTGTGCTCGAGGAGCGTGGCGTTGAACTTGAATATCTGATCGACGAGGGTGACTACCGTATTGTTTCGGCTGCCGAGTATGGCGCGGGCGAGGGCTGGCTTATGCATGCCGACCTCGCGGAGAAGGGCTACGCCGATATCGTACTCAAGACGAAGAGTGAGGGCGGGCATTCGTCCAACCCCTACGGCGGCACATCGCTCGAGGTGCTCAGCCGTGCCATCACCGCAATCTGCGATATCGAGTGGCCGACGCGCGTGACCGACTTGCTTGCCGCCCAGCTCGTCGAGTTGGGGCTCTATACCGCAGACGAGATTGCTGCCAGCAAGGATGCCATCGTGCGCGACTGCCTTGCCAGCAAAAAGCTGTACCCGCTTGTGACCACCACCTGTGCGCCCACGCAAATCGAGGGCGGCAGCACCGGCGCCAACGTAATGCCGCAGGATATGTGGGCTAATATCAACTTCCGCATGCTCGAGGGCACGAGCGTGGCCGACGTTGTGGCGCGCTGCCGTGATGCGGTTGCCGGGGCGGACCTTGCCGGTCGTGTCGAAGTGGAGCTGGGTCCCGGCGGCTCCGAACCCTCGCCGTCCCCGCGCATCGGTGGTCCCGGTCTCGAGGTGGTTCGCTCCATCGCCGCCTGCTATTTCCGTGATCCAAAGGGGACGGAGGAAAACGGATCATTCGAGCCAGTGGCAATTGTGCCCTCGACCGTGATTGGTGCAACCGATGCCGCCAACTACCAGCGCATTTGCCACGAGTGCATCCGCTTCTCCGCCTTTGTGGTCGACGATGACGAATGCGACCGCGGCGTCCACGGCACCAACGAGCGCATCACCCGTCGCGCCTACCTCCAAGGCATCCGCTTCCTCATCGCCCTGCTCCACACGCTCTAGCATGCGACAAAGGGACTGAGCCGATTTCATCGGTAATGAGACAAAAACTGTCATAGAATAAGACTAAGATATCTTAAGAGACATATGCTGGGCTTGGTATTTCTTGAACGACTGCGGGCATGTGCCAGACTGCCTCGGCCCCCCGGGGGGGTGCCCAGGCGGGTTGCCGTGTGACGGGGAGGGAAATTATGCAGGAGCTCAGAGAGGCGACGTCTCTACTCATGAATATGGTTACCGGGGGGGGGTGTCCCAGCAGGGAACTTCTTGGTGGACATCGGCCGCGCGAGCGGTGGTCCGTCATGTCTTGTGGCCGTCGTCACGGGCTGCGCTCGGTCTCGCCATATGCGATTGTTCTGGCCCTCGCCATCGCGCTGACGGCGAGTTTCTTCCTGCCGCTTCGTGCCGAGGCGGCAATTCCGGACCACACGGTTCCGACGATTTCGCCTTCGGGGACAACAATCAACCTGTTTGATTACTGGGTGAATCCCGATAACCATCTGTCGGTTTCCGGCAACGGCGGCATCAACGCAAGCCACCGGTTCCAGTTTAACGATGGCCAGGGTCGTGAGTCGCTCAACCGTTGGACGGGCAACACGAACCCGCAGCCCGGCATTGTCAGCAACACGCTTTCAGACGGCTACCCGCAGCTTTCCGGTACCTATGGCGGCGACTCCCTCCGCTATCTGTTCGATTCCTCTGCCCAGACCGGCAAGACGTCCCATTTTGGCGTGACGGGCCTCCTCAAGGTTCAGGACGGCTACTACGTCTATGACAGCTCCGAAAACTACGCAGCCTACAACGCTGACAAGAATGCCTTCGACGTCTATGACACCTGGGGCATTGACAAAGTGGGCGATTCGTCCCATCGGGGTCAGTTCTTCCCGTTCGATGCGGCAGACAAGGTGTTCAAGGAGGAAAGCGGCCGGCTCGTCCAAAATGGCATCACGGCAGACAACGCCGGTAACCACGTCAACCACCACTTCGGCCTCTCAATGTCCACGCGATTCGTGCAGCCCAACGGCGGCCTGACGAACGATAAGAAGGACATGACCTTCGAGTTCGCCGGCGATGATGACGTCTGGGTGTTCATCGATGATGTCCTCGTGGGTGATATCGGCGGTATTCACAGCCGTGCGAGTCTGAGTATCAACTTTCATACGGGCGACATTAAGGTGAACGACAAAAGCGACGGCACGCTGCTGAGCAAGTACCAGGCGGCGAAAAAGGGCACTTCGGGCTTCGACGGCAACACCTTCAAAGACGGCACCAACCACACCCTCAAGTTCTTCTACCTGGAGCGCGGCGCCACCGACTCCAACATGGAACTCAAGTTCAACCTCGTGACGGTGCCCGAGTCCGACATCATCAAGTTCGACCAGGATGGCGGTCTGGTGGAGGGTGCTCAGTTCGCGCTGTACAAGACAGACGAGAACTTCACTGACACGACCGCTAATCAAAATAACCTACTTGGCTCCGGCACCACGAACGCGAATGGACAACTGACGCTCACAAATGACGTGGACAACGGCGTTATCAACTTCGATGACCTTTATAAAGAGTATCATTACCAGCACTACCTCCTGAAGGAAACAAAAGCGCCCAACGGTTACCGCTCGAGCCTCACGGCAACGGACGGTAACATGCAGCTCGAGTACGTGCCCGCAAGCGACAAGAAGGACGCGGGCGGCGTCATCATCAACCGCGGCGGTATGGACGCGGACAGCGTCGTGTGGAAGACCGGTGCGTTCGCCGCTGCGAAGGAGACCATCACCGCGCCGTCGACCGTGTACAAGGCAAATGATAACCTGACGAAGTCCGACAAGATCGACGACCTGGAGTCCGGCATACTGTTCGCTGTGGTGCTCAAGCGCGATAAAAGCGCAAACGCAGATATCAAAGATCAGAACAATTGGTACGCCGTGTCGGGCGACCCATCGACGGGAGCGGGGTACACCCTCGCCGAGAAGTCGAGCAAGGCCGGCGCTATCGAGGCGGCGAAGAAGGACCTGCACGCCTTCACGCTCAACACGAGCGGCCAGTACCAGGTAGAGATTCAAAATCTGCCCGGTGACATCTCCAAGTACTACTACCTGCTGAGCGGTGCTGCCCGCAAGGATGCCGAGTACACGGTGGCCATCTACTACACAGCGGCGAGCTCCATCGCCGAGGCGGATATGGACAACACGGTCCACGTGTTCAGCGATGACCTCCCCGACGGCAAGGAGAATTTCCGGCGGCAGTTCGCCACGCGCCTGCTCGTCTCGAACATCCAGAATCGCCTGTTCGTGCAGAAGACCGATACCGCGGGTAAGCCCGTTGAGGGGGCGAAGTTCGGCCTGTACACGGCCGATCAGGTGACAACAGACGCAAACGGCAAGGTCGTGCTCAAGGGCGAGCAGACCCCCTACGACACCCTGACGACGGGGTCGGTCGGCAACCCGGTCACGCTCGAAGGTGCGGGCATATTCCCGAATACGAGCAAGGAGCACAAGCCGCTTACGAAACGCACCTACTACCTGAAGGAAATCTCAGCGCCGAGCGGTTTCCTGCTCAACGACACGCTCACCAAAGTGATTGTGGACGATTACGGCGTCCATGCCGATGCCGGTACGCGCGATGACGGCGTTTCGACGTTTGTGGGCCCGGGCGCGCTGATGAAGAGCCTGGGCCAGTTTGGCGCAGAGGGCGACATCGACAACACGCTCACGTGGATCAAGGGTGTGCGGCAGACCTCGAATGGTGTGACCGATACTGACGGTAATCTGTCGTGGAGCAATGTCGATCCCGCCGGTGCCGGCGACACGGTGCACCTCAAGTACGGTGCCAACGGACGTATCTACCAGTATGGGCCCACCAAGGCGGGCGAACCCTACCGCCTGGAGACCGAGACGGGCTGGATACGTATGGGCATCACGCAGGATAAGCCTGGTGTCGCTAATGCGAAGGGCGCCCGCGCCGATCTGGGCGACATGAACCTGAATGCCCTGTTCACGGGCGCCACCTGCGTGCGCGTGGCGAACGAACGCGAGGCGAGCCTCGAGGTGACGAAGAAGGTTGACGTGCCCGATGGCCTGACGGGCAATAAGGACGCGGGGTTCACCTTCAATTTCACCGTGCCCGCGGGGAAGACGTACAAGGCCGCGGTGTTCGAGAAGGCGGGGACTGCGGGCGAGCGGCGGGTCGGCAACGTGTTCAACCTGACGAACGGCTATTCGCAAACCATCAAGGCCGACGAGACGATTCGCGTGTACGGTCTTAGCGAGGGCGACGAGTACACGGTGCAGGAGCTGACCGGCGCAGACCAGATGCCCGCGGGCTATAAGCTGACCGGCCGCAAGCAGGGTGCCACGGATCTGAAGGACGCAGGCGATAGCGTCACCGGTAAGATCGCGAAGCAAAATACCGACGGCACGTTGGCCGAAGCCAACAAGCTGGTGTTTACCAACACTTACACGGCGGAAGCCAGCGACAAACTGACCCCACAGGTAACGAAGAAGATCTCCGGCACCGAGAGGACGGACAAGAAGTTCTCGTTCACGCTGGCTGCCACGTCGAAGACGAAGGATAAGATTGACGCCGGCGATCTGGAGGATGACGGTCTAAAGGGTGACACACCCTCGGAGTCCAAGACCACGAAGGGGGAGATCACCGGCAAGGACGGTCAGCCCCTCAACTTCTCCGACATGACATTCAACAAGGCAGGCGACTACACGTTTACGCTCACCGAGGCCCACGGGGAAGATGACGATCCTAATACGACTGGTGTGCAGAACGCTGGTTGGACGATGGACGATTCCACCTACACCGTCACGGTGAAGGTTGAGGACAAGAATGCCAAGCTGACTGTCACAGGCGTGGCGGTGGAAAAGGACGGCGATGACAAGAGCGAGACGCTTGAGGTCAAGAAAGGCAAGGTGAACCTCGCCACCTTTACCAACAGCTATGCTGCGAAGGGTTCCGTGACCCTGGCGGCGAAGAAGCACTTTACGGGCGGTGCGCTCGCGGGGAACGATTTCTCGTTTGCTCTGTACAAGGGTGACAAGGCGGAAGGCACGCCCCTTGAGACCGTCACGAACGACGAGAACGGCAACATTACCTTCCAGCCCATCAACTACACCGAGGCCGGTGACTACGACTACACCATCAAGGAGGTGAAGGGCGCCGACCCGACCGTCGTCTACGACGGTCAGGAAGTGAAGGTCAAGGTCAGCGTCACCGATAACAAGAACGGCACGCTGGGCGCAACCGCCACCTACGGCGGCGATGAGGCCGTGCCGACCTTCACCAACTCGAAGCCGACGACGGACGTTACCGTCGAGGCAACGAAGACCCTCACGGGCAAGGCGCTGACGGACGGCGCGTTCGCCTTCGGCCTGTACGACCAAGACGGCAATGAGGACGCTCGCGGCACCAACGATAAGAATGGCAAGGTCAAGCTGACCGTCAAGGGCCTGAACCTGGGCGAGTACGACTACACGCTCAAGGAGGTCGCTGGCAGCGATTCGACCATCACCTACGATTCCACGGAGGTGAGGGTTCACGTCTCGGTGAAGGCGGAGGGCGACAAGGCGAAGGCGACCGTCACTTACGACGGCAAGAACGATATCCCGACCTTCAAGAACACGTATCAGCCCGCCGAGACCTCGGTGACGCTCGCGGCGAAGAAGGCCTATGTGAAGTCCGACAGCACGCCGGCTGCGCTCAAGGGCGGCGAGTTCGCCTTCGACCTGTACGAGGGCGATCTGACGGCCGAGCAGCTGAAGGGCAAGCAACCCATCCGGAGCGCCAAGAACGGCGAGGACGGCACCGTCACCTTCCCGGCCATCAACTACACCAAGGCCGGCGAGTACAAGTACACCATCGTGGAGAAGAAGGGCGACCTGTCCCACGTGACCTTCGACGACGCGGTGCACCATGCCGCGGTGAAGGTCATGGACAAAGCTGGCAAGCTGGACGCCGCCGTTGCCTACGATGGTGACAAGGCCGATGCCCCCACCTTCACGAACACCTACACCGCAAAGGGATCCGTGGAGCTGACGGCGACCAAGGTCGTTGCGGTCGCGCCGGGCTTCACGCACGACACCAAGCTGAAGGGCGGCGAATACACGTTCGAGCTGAAGGACGCCGACGGCAAGGTGCTCGACACCGCGAAGAACGAGGCCGATGGCACGGTGAAGTTCACGCGCGACTTCGAGCTCGCCGACCTGGGCGGCGCCGCGAGCAAGGACTTCGCCTACACCATCGCGGAGAAGCCGGGCGCGGAGGCCGGCATGGTCTATGACAACCATACCCTCACCTATACGGTGACGGTCACAGACGATGGCGCCGGTACGCTGACGGCCACACCGCAGGTAACGAGTGGAGACAAGACCTTCACGAACACGTACCGCCCGAAGGAGACCTCGGTAACGCTCAAGGCGACGAAGCGCTTCACGGGCGGTGAGCTCGCGGGGAGTGACTTCACGTTCCAGCTGCTCGACAAGGACGGCAGCGTGGTCCAGACTGTCCAAAACGAGAAGGACGGCAAGGTCGCCTTTGCAGCCATCGACTACGCTACGCCGGGCGACCACGACTACACCATCAAGGAGGTGAAGGGCGCCGACTCGACCGTCGTCTACGACGCGAAGAGCGTGAAGGTCCACGTCAAGGTCACCGACGAAAAGGGCGAGCTGAAGGCGACCGTCACCTACGACGGTGAGAAGGCCGTGCCGACCTTCACCAACACGAAGCCGACGGCGGACGTCACCGTTGAGGCCACGAAAGTTCTCGCGGGCAAGGACCTGACGGCCGATGCGTTCACCTTCGGCTTGTACGACCAGGACGGCAATGAGGCCGTTCGCGGCACCAACGATAAGAATGGCAAGGTCAAGCTGACCGTCAAGGGCCTGAACCTGGGCGAGTACGACTACACGCTCAAGGAGGAGAAGGCCGGCCAGTCCGTCGACGGCGTGGCCTACGACGCCAAGGAAGTCAAGGTCCACGTCAAGGTAGAGCAGAACCAGGACGACAACAACAAGACGAAGGTGACCGTCACCTATGACGGTACCGCTACGGCTCCCACCTTCAACAACACCTACACCGCAAAGGGATCCGTGGAGCTGACGGCGACCAAGACCATCAAGGTTGCGGACGGCTTCGATCACACGACGAAGCCTGCGGACGGCGAGTTCACCTTCGACCTGAAGGACGCTGCCGGCAACGTGATCGCCACCGCGAAGAACGATGCAAACGGCAAGGTCTGCTTCACGCGCGAGTTCCAGCTCTCCGACTTGGACGGCGCCGCGAGCAAGGACTTCACCTACACCATCGTGGAGCAGCCGGGCGCGGAGCCGGGCATGGTCTACGACACCCATGCCCTCACCTATACGGTGACGGTCACAGACGGCGGGAACGGAGCACTGAATGCGAAGGCGATCGTGACGAGCGCATCCGGCTCGGATACCTTCACCAACACCTACCAGCCGGCCGCGACCGGTCTGGCCCTCGGTGCGCAGAAGAGCTATGTGAAGAAGGACGACAACACGCCGATCGTCCCCAAGGACGGCGAGTTCACCTTCGATGTGTACGAGGGCAAAATGACTGCTGAGCAGCTTGCCGGGGCCAAGCCCGTCCGGACCGCGACCAACGGCGCGGACGGAAGTGTTAACTTCGACGCCTTCTCCTACGCGAAGCCGGGCACGTACGAGTACACTATCGTGGAGCGGAAGGGTGATCTGGCCTACGTGACCTACGACGACGCGGTGCATCATGCCGTGGTGACGGTTGTGGACAATGCCGGCACGCTGCAGGCGAGCGTCGCCTACGACGGCGCGGACGCCACGAAGCCCACCTTCACCAACACCTACAAGGCGAAGGCGACGAACTCCGGCGCGATCGCCCTCACCAAGAGCGTTGACGTGCACGACGGCAGCTATCAGCTAAAGGCGGGAGACTTCGCCTTCGAGCTGGTGGGGTCTGACGGTACGGTGCTCCAGACCCAGAAGAACGACGCCAAGGGCAAGGTTTACTTTAACGAGCTGACCTTCGACCATGCGGGCACCTTTCCCTTCACGGTCCGTGAGGTGCAGCCGACGGACGGCGCGCCGGGCGTGCCAGGCGTGACCTACACCGGCAAGACGTACACCCTGACCTACGTGGTGAAGGACAACAACGACGGCAAGCTGGTGGTAGAGAGCTCTACGGTGAAACCGAGCGAGGGCACCGAGAACGGCGTCACCCCCAATACCATGACGTTTGCGAACAGCTACCAGCCGGGTCAGACCTCCTACCAGATCTCTGGCACCAAGGTGCTTGAGAATGCCGACCCGGCCACCACGCGGACGCCCGCCGATGGCGAGTTCACATTCGCGCTGATTGACGTGGCCACCGGGCAGGAGATCGACCGGACCACGAACGTGGGTAAAGCGTTTACCTTCAAGGCCATCTCGTACACCGCAACTGGTTCGCATGCGTACCAGGTGAAGGAGGTTGCGGGCCAAGATGGCACCATCACTTACAGCGATGCGGTGCTGGACGTAACGGTGAACGTGACCGATGACGGCAGCGGCCAGCTGACCGCGACGGCGAACAAGACGGCTGCGGATCTGACCTTCACCAACACCTACACGCCGACGGCAACGACGGCGACGATTACCGGAACGAAGGCTCTGACCGGCCGCGACCTGGCCGAGGGTGAGTTCTTCTTCGACCTGAAGGACGCCGACGGTAACGTGGTGCAGACGGTGCAGAACGGCGCCGACGGCACGTTCGGCTTCGCGCCGCTGCAGCTGGACAAGGTGGGGACGTACGTCTACACCGTGTCCGAGCGGGCAGGGGCGACGGCGAACGGCGTCACCTACGACACGACGGTCTTTACCGCGACGGTGACGGTGACGGAGAATGCGGAGACGCACGCGCTGGAGGCGCAGGTTGCCTACAGCAAGGGCGGCAAGGCTGCGGATGCGGTGGCGTTCTGCAACAGCTACGCGCCGGCCGCGACTGAGGTGAAGCTGGGGGCCTCCAAGGTGCTGAGCGGCGAGGACCTGAAGGAAGGGCAGTTCTCCTTCCAGCTGAAGGATGCCGACGGCAAGGTGCTGCAGACCGCAAAGAACGCGGCGGACGGCACGGTGGGCTTCGAGGCGATCTCGTACGACAAGCCCGGAACGTACGCCTACAGCATCTCCGAGGTGGACGACGGTCAGAAGAACGTGACGTACGACGCGGCCGAGCACCGGGTAACGGTGACGGTGACGGACGACGGTGCGGGCCATCTGGTGGCGACGGTAACCTATGACGGCGCCGTGGCGCCGGTGTTCAAGAACACGTACACGCCGCCGACCACCCCGCCGACGGAGCCGCCCACCAATCCGCCGAGCAAGTCACCGGTGCCGAAGGAGGAGAAGCCGGGTCTGCCGTATACGGGCGATACCAGCTTGTCGCCGATGGCCCTGGGTGGCATCGCGGGCGGCGCGGTGGTGCTGATCGCCGCAGGCGTTATCCTGCGGCGCCGGAACCGGTAGCTACGGCGGCCGAGAAGGGCTTTGATTGAGGGCGGGTGGTCGCAGGGCGCGGCCGCTCGCCCTTTTTGGTGAAAGGCTATGTTAACCCGCCGTTTGCACGTCCGGCTCCAGATGGAACTCGTACTCCGGCTCCATCATCTTCTTCCGGATCTTTTCGTAGCGCCCGTCGTCGAGCTGCTCGCGCATGAGCGACGTCCTGTCCCCGACGCGTGCGGCCTCGCGCAGCCATCTGAACCACATCAGGCAGCTGTGGAGCCTGCGGGTCGATACGCCCTTGAACCTCTCGAGGAAGTGGCCGAGCGAACCCTGCGCTTCAGCATCCTCTGGACCGTGTCCCGCTCGTACCCGGTGAGCCTGCCGTGGGTCCTCGGGACCGCCCTCGCGGCGCCCTTCCCGCCCTTTCCGGACATGGCGTCCTCCGATCTCCCGGGGCCGGCCGATCCGGCCCTCAGGGTATCGGATTCCCAAATTTATCCGTATATGTGCGGATGAATGCGGGAGGCGTTCGGATGAAGTTGTATTCAAGGAAAGAGACTGACCCTTTGTCGCATTCCGTGCGGGTTATATGCAGGTATGCCTGCGCACGCTATCATGTATGGGTTAGACCGCAACTATGTACCTCATACGCGAAGGGATGCGCATGTATCTGAAGATCGACATGTTCTAGCTGGGCTTACCCCCGCAGTGGCGCCGCGCGCCCCATCAACTCTGCCGATTTTCGCCTTCACGCACATAAAGGAGTCCCGCCATGCGCGACAAGCTCGAAAAGATCATTAAGGCCTACGAGGAGCTCGAGAAGAAGCTATCTGACCCGGCCGTCGCCTCCGATATCAAGGAGTTCACGCGTCTCAACAAGGAGTACGCGCACCAGTCCGACCTCATTGCCGCCTCGCGCGAGTACATCGGCGCGCTCGATGACATCGAGGCTGCCAAGGAAATGCTGCACGATACCACCGATGCCGATGAGAAGGAGATGCTCCAGATGGACATCTCCGAAAACGAGGCCAAGCTCCCCCAGCTCGAGGAAGACATCAAGTACATGCTCATCCCGAGCGACCCCAACGACGACAAGAACACCATCGTCGAGATTCGCTCCGCCGCCGGTGGCGACGAGGCGGCCATCTTTGCCGGCGACCTGTACAAGATGTACCAGCGCTTCTGCGAGTCGCGCGGCTGGAAGACCACCGTGCTCGATTCCAGCCCCAGCGAGGCCGGCGGCTTTAAGTCCATCGAGTTCAAGGTCGAGGGCGACCGCGTCTACTCCGTCATGAAGTTCGAGTCCGGCGTGCACCGCGTCCAGCGCGTCCCCAAGACCGAGTCCCAGGGCCGCATCCAGACCTCCACGGCTACCGTCGCCGTACTTCCCGAGGCCGAGGAAATCGACGTCCAGATCAACCAGTCCGACCTGCGCATCGACACCTACTGCGCCTCCGGCCCTGGCGGTCAGTGCGTTAACACCACCTACTCCGCCGTGCGCATCACCCACCTGCCCACCAACACCGTGGTGCAGTCGCAGGAACAGCGCTCCCAGATCCAGAACCGCGAGGTCTGCATGCAGATGCTGCGCGCCCGCCTGTACGAGATGGAGCTCGAGAAGCAGCAGGCAGAGCTCGGTGCCGAGCGTCAAAGCCAGATCGGCCACGGCAATCGTTCCGAGAAGATTCGTACCTACAATCAGCCCCAGGACCGCGTGACCGATCACCGTATCGGCTTCAACTCCACCTACAACGGCGTCCTCCTGGGCGATCAGCTCGGCACCGTCATCGAGGCACTCGCCGCCGCCGAGCGTGCCGAGAAGCTGGCACAGGCTGTGTAGTGGGTTACGCGGTTTTGCCAAACCGCGTAACGGCTCGACGCTGCGCGCCGCCCAGAGCGACAATTTGTCATTCAAAAGGCAAGGCATGACCAGAAGGTCTATGCCTTGCCTTTTTCATGCCAACTTGTTCGCTCTGGACGTCGCTCGCTGGCATTGCCAAAACATCGGCGTTTTCTTGGTTGTCAAATGATCCGTAGGGAGTCATTGGGGACATTGCCTTGATATTTTATTCAGTCGGCTGTGATGGCATTTTAGTCATTGGGGACGTTCTTAAATGACTAGGTTGGGAAAATTACTTTTCGAGTTTATTTAATCTGCTTTGTTAGAAATTAAGCTGCCTACCTGCTCAAAGTAATTAACAGCCTTCATCTGCTATTGATAATATTGCTCGAAAAATCGTTCAAGAAGTCGCGGGGCGATTTTTGATGGGTCGTGCGTCAAGCGATGTGGCAAGTTCTTGGTTAGGTATTGGTCAGTTTTGGGCAACCTTGCCAAAAGCTTGACGAATGCAGATTTAGACGTCGACGAATGAACATTTTAGGCAGGTTCCAAGCAAAATTCTGGGCTGATTCTCGATAATCGCCTTCAATCGCC
>OLQI01001822.1_pt1 | contig 12280 bp, 11 predicted proteins | sample 1672171 | NCBI WGS metagenome assembly OLQI01 (sample SAMEA3136655, study PRJEB25190) | human gut metagenome
GCCGAAGAACGTGAGGTGATGGTCGAACCCCAGCCCCGTCTCGGACAGCCCCAGCCGGTGCGGGAACGCCCCTCCCGCCATGACGGCCTCGGTCAGCAGGTCCTTCGCGCCCGGCATGCTCTTGCGCGTGGTCAGCACCTCGCAGCGCGGGTTCGCCGCGTGGGCCGCGTCCACCATCGCGCGGGTTTTCGTGGCCACGGCCGACATATGGTCGAACACGTTGAGGCACACCTTCCACGCCGCATGCAGGTCGCCCGCGGTGCCGCGCACGCGGAAGAACGCCTCGCCCGCAGTCGCGCGCTCGCCGTCGCGACGCGCCTCCACCACGTCGCAGCCCAGCTTCCCCATGATACGCGCGACCACGTTCGCGCCGGCCAGCACGCAGTCTTCGCGCGTGAAGTACTCCATCTCGCCCGGCTCGTCGCCGATGCCCAGCACCGCGCACGTCAGATCGACGTACGGCACGTCCTCCGCGATGAACCCGTCGATGCGCGTATCGGAAATCCTCAGCATGCCGCCCCTTCCCTCTTCACGATTGTATTCATCCCAGAATAGACCAACGCGCCCACCGTGCCTAGCCGTACTTTGCGCACAACACCGCGCGAAAATGCTTTCACCCGAAACAAAACGAACCGATGTTTCACGTGAAACATGCGCACCGAAGCGCCGAGAACGTGCGAACCATGTCGGAAACGGCGGCAAGGCGTGTGGAAACGACGTTGGAAACAGGGGCAAACGGCATGGAACCCACGTGGGAAATGCGTGAGATTCGCAGCAGATCGAGAAAGATCTGCGCTAGATGCACGCCATCTGCACGTAAGACGAGCTCGCTATAATAGGAGGCACGAACTCGCCAGGCGGGGAGGATAGCACCCTCTTTACATCCATTTCCGAATTCTAGATAAACGGAAGGGGGTGTCCTCTATGGATGGCATATTGCTGGATCTTATCGGGGTGATCTTGCAGGTTCTCGGCCTCATCGCTGCCTTCGGCAGCCTGACGGTCGGGGTAGCCTCGCTCACACTTCAAGCGCGGCTGAAAGATACGCCCCGGTCGTCCCAAAAGGACGAACCGGGACCAAAATAAACATCCGAACCGCCGAAGCGAGTCCGAGAGCCGTGGGGAGTACCCGCTCCCTGCGGCTCGCCTGCCAGTATACGCAAAGGCCCTCCGTCAAGCAAGCCGCCCACCCGGCAGCACTCGCCCTACAGCTCGCCGATGATGCGCTTCGTGCGGGCCTCGACCTCGGCCTTCGCTCGCTCGATGTCCAGCGTGGGCCACTCGCCCTCGCGATACACCACGACCCCGTCGCACATCGTCAGGCACACGTCGGCGCCATGCCCCGCGTACACGACGTTCACCAGCGGGTTCGTCATCGGCGCCCACGACGGCCCCGACGTGTCCAGCACGCACAAGTCGGCCTTCGCCCCCACGGCCACGTACCCGCAGTCGTCGCGCCCCTGCGAAAGCGCGCCCACGCGCGTAGCGGCCGTAAGCGCCTGCTTCGGCGTGACCACGGCCGGATCGTTCGTCGACCCCTTCGCCGTCAGCGCCAGCAGGTACATATCCTGCATCATGTCGTGGTTGTTGTTCGACGCCATGCCGTCGGTGCCCAGGCACACGTTCACGCCGCGCGCGAGCATCTTCGCCACAGGGGCGAAACCGCTGCCCAGCTTCATGTTCGACGCCGGGTTCGCCGCCACGAACACCCCGCGCTCCGCCAGCACGTCGATGTCGCCGTCGTCCACCCACACGCAGTGCGCCGCCGTCACGGGCACGTCGAGCACGCCCAGGCTCTCGAAGTAGCGCACCGGCGTCAAACCGTCGTGGCGCTGCTTGCACTCCTCGTGCTCGAGGCGCGTCTCGGAGACGTGCACCTGCAACCGAAGCCCGTGCTCCTTCGCGTACGCCGCCAAATCGGCCACGGCGCGCGGGTTCGACGTGTACTCGGCATGGATGTTGCAGTCCACCACGATGCGGCCATCGCCTGCGCCCTGGACATCGCGGATGAGACGGTCGAGGTTCCCCTTCACCGGCAGGTCGTCCAACCCTTCGCCGTTGAAGGCAAGAAGCGAGTCGGACAGGTTCATCTTGATGCCGGCGTCGAGCGCGGCGCGGGCGCCCTCCTCCATGTGATAGTACATGTCCGAGAAGCTCACGCAGCCGTACCGCGCCATCTCGGCGCAGGACAGAAGCGTGCCCCAGTAGCAGTCTTCGGGCGTGATCTTCGCCTCGAACGGAAACACCATGTCGTTCAGCCACGCCTGCAAAGGCAGGTTCTCGGCGTAGCCGCGCAACAGCGTCATGGGCGCGTGCGCGTGGGCGTTGTAGAACGCAGGACACAAGAGCTTGCCACGTCCGTCGTACACCTCTCCGTACCTCGCCGCTTCCTCGCCCGCCGGAGCCGCATCCCCCACGTAGGCGACGCGCCCGTCGCGCACGCCCACCCAGCAATGGGAGCGGAAATCAAGGTTCTCATCCAACAGGTCGATATCAGCGAACAGCATGCGCGCTCCTCCGTCTCCGCGCGCGCCCGGCGCGCAGGTCGATTCCTTCCACCTAAGTATAAAGCTTATGCTATCATCCAGGTGAGACGAGTGGCGCTCCCGCCGCACGGGGGCGCTGAAAACCCAGAAAGAAGGAATCATGGCAGAAGAATGCACGCACGAGTGCAGCAGCTGCGGCGAGTCCGGATGCAGCGACCGCACCGCCCAGGGCCCCAGCACCATCGAGACGAACTCCCGCTCCAACATCAAACACGTCATCGGCGTCGTGTCCGGCAAGGGCGGCGTGGGCAAGTCGCTGGTCACCAGCCTGCTTGCCAGCGAAATGCAGAAGCGCGGGAAGAACGTGGGCATCCTGGACGCCGACGTCACCGGACCGTCCATCCCGAAGACCTTCGGCATCACGAACCCGCTGACCGCCGACGCCGACGGCATCCTGCCCGGCCAGACGCAAAGCGGCATCAAGGTGATGTCCACCAACCTCATGCTGCCGAAAGACGACATCCCGGTGGCCTGGCGCGGCCCGGTCGTCTCGAACGCCATCCGTCAGTTCTACAGCGAGACGAACTGGGGCGAGATCGACTACCTGTTCGTCGACATGCCTCCGGGAACCTCCGACGTGCTGCTCACCGTGTTCCAGTCGCTGCCGGTTGACGGCATTGTCACGGTATCCGCTCCGCAGGAGCTGGTGGCCATGATCGTGGGCAAGGCCGTGAACCTCGCGCACGACATGAACGTCGAGCTGCTGGGCCTCGTGGAGAACATGGCCTACTTCGAGTGCCCCGACTGCGGCAAGCGCCATCACATCTTCGGCGATCCGCAAGGTGCGGCCGTGGCCGAGCGCTACGACATCCCCGCCTACGCCACGCTGCCCATCGACCCCAGCTTCGCGCGCCTGTGCGACGCCGGAAAGGTGGAGGACTACGACGTAGCCGGCGCGCTTGACCCCATCATCGCGCAAATCGAGGCCGCGAAGCAGGACTAGCGCCGCATCGGGTGCAGCCGTCAAGCAAACCGCCCGCAGTTGAAAGCCTCTCCGGAACCCCGGAGAGGCTTTTTCACGCCGGGAGGCCTTACGGATGCGCGTCGAAGTAACCCGTCTGACCGCGCACTTGCCAAGCGCACACGGCTAGCGCGATGACGAACAGGCCACTCACAAGCGAGGTGAGGTCGCACGTGCCCGCGGACACGCTGCTGGCCAGCGCCCACGCCGTCAACATCGCATCGACGAACGTGATCCAGAAGAACAGGGTGATCTTGCGCGGATTCCGCGCTCCGCGAAGGCCGAGGAATCCGATGGCCAGGTTGAGGCACGCTCCCGCCATAGCCATCGCGCCCACAACGGGCTCGGCCAGCACCGAGGGCTCGACGTCAAGCACCATGCGCGCGAACAGGTAAGCACCCCACAACGCAGCGCCCAACAGCACTTCCGCGATAGCCCACACGATCACGAACAGGCAGAGACGTCGAAGCCACACCTGCCAAATCGTCATAGGAGCGCCGTTTTCGCCCACCGACTGAGGTTCCGCACGGCTATCTGCCGCCTCGACCATATCCTTCACCCCGCTTGCCGTCATCGGACGCAATGCGTGCACAATAAAAAAACGACGGATGCATCGCATCCGTCGTAGCAAATATGGTGGAGCCTAGGGGGATCGAACCCCTGACCTCATGGCTGCCAGCCATGCGCTCTCCCAGCTGAGCTAAGGCCCCGTAAAAGTGCGAAGCCTAGTATACCGGAAGAGGAAATCCGGTCAAGCACTTTTTTCGAAAAAAATTATGCAACCGCTCAAAGAGGAAAATCGATCGATGGGAGCCGCGCTGAACCTTGACCTTATCGCACCACGTCATACGCAAAAAAAGGCGCGCACATCCCCCGACAAGTCTTTCTGAGAAGGCCATGCATATGGTAAGGTAAGTTGGTATCAACCATTCTTAGACACCGTCACATCGATCGGAGCGAAGCATAGCACCGGCAAGAACATTCATCCCTTCGCGGCTTCAACCGATGATGTTTGCCTGGGCGTTCGTCATCGCGTTCACCTGTACGGTCGCAACGACCACGTATCCCGGATCCTCGCGGGCTTTCGCCGACGAGTTCGCCACGTTCGGCAAGCGCGTCGTGACCGTCGCCTACTTCGAAGACGGCGACTATATGTCCACCGACGAAGAGGGGCGCTACGTTGGGTACAACATCGAGTATCTCAACGAAATCGCACGCTACGCCGACTGGACATATGAATACGTCAAGTACCCTAGTTGGGAAGAGGCCTGTGCCGCGCTTGAAGCGAGCAAGGTGGATCTGCTTCCCATGGTGTACTACACCGAAGACCGAGAGAGGCGGATGATCTTCTCGGCATCATCGCTCTGCGAGATTTCCACCACGCTCAACGTGAGGCTCGACGACACGCGTTACGCCTACGAAGACTTCAAAACGTTTTCCGGCATGCGCGTGGGGGTAATCGCGAACAGCCAGGACGCCGAAGCGTTCGCACAATACAGCGAGAAGAACGGCTTTTCGGCGGATATCGTGGCCTACAGCGCTACCGGAGACCTGCTGAGAGCGCTCGACGAAGGAGCGGTGGATGCCATTGCCATCACGTATCTCGGGACGAATTCGCGCTTCCGAACCGTAGCTCAGTTCGCCCCCCGAGCCTTTGTACATCGCCCTCTCGCCCGAACGCACCGACATAGCCGATGAGCTCGACAGCGCGATGAGCCGCCTCAAACTGCGCGACCCCGACTTCGCCACGTTGCTGTACGACCGCTACTTCGGCATCAACACCGACCAGGATCCCGTCTTCACCGAAGACGAGTACGCCTATCTGGCGTCGGCTCCCACCCTGCGCGTGGCCTACGATTCGTATCGCGCGCCGCTTTCCTACACCGACCCCGAAACCGGCGCGTTCGCCGGCGCGGTCGCATTGCTGTTCGAAGACATCGCGCAGATCACCGGGCTGAAGTTCGAATTCGTGGCTGCGGACTGCCACGACGAGGCCGTCCGCCTCGTCGAACGCGGCGACGCCGACATCGTGTACGACGTCGATCGAGAATCCGATCCCCAGGCGATCAAAAGCCTCGACACCACCGGCCCCTATCTGCGCGACCCCATGGCCCTTGTCGCAGGACCGAATCCATCCGGTTCGCGCGTCGCGCTGCCAAGCGGCTTCTCGCTCGCCGCGAGCACGGCGTACTCTTCGTACGCCGAATACGACATCGTGTACTGCGACACCCCGAAAGATTGCTTCGATGCAGTGCTTGAAGGCAAAGCCGATATCGCCTTTGCCGATACCCACGTGGCGAACTACTTGCTGGCGGAACCCCAATACGAGAGCCTGAGCGTCACCACCATCACCTCCTTCTTCAACAGCATGAGCATCGGCGTGAGCCGCAACGCCGACCGACGACTGGTGAGCATCCTCGACCGCTGCGTGCAGTACACTGCCGAAAGCAAGATGACCACCTGGCTTTCGCAAAGCAGCCTCGCCGTACATCCCATCAGCCCTTTCGACTTCTTGCGCCAGTATCCGGTGCAATTCATGGCCGGCATCGTCGCACTGCTCGGCTCCGTGCTCGGCGTTGCCCTGTACGTCAGCCATGTGAAGCTTCGCGCGGCGCGGCGAGTGGAGGACTTCTCGTTCACCGATCCGCTGACCGAAGGCTGGAGTCTCGCCCGCTTCCGCTCCGAGGTGGGCGCTCAGATGGCGAACGCCCGCGATGGCGCTTACGCCATCGTGTACCTCGACGTAAAGAGCTTTAAAGGCTTCAACGCAGCATTCGGCTACGCCACGGGCGATCGCGTGCTGCTCGACCTCAACGGCACGCTGGCCGGCATGAAAGCAGCCGACGAACGATACGCGCACGTCATCGCAGACGAATTCGTGCTGTTGGTTCGCTGGAGAGGCTGGGACGCGCTGCTGGAGCACTTCGATGAACTGGACCGTCGCTTCAACAGCACCGAAACGCTTACCGAGCTATCGCACCGGCTCATGCTGCAGGCCGGCGTCTGCATCATCGAGCGCAGCGCCGAAACGCCGCGCATCGACGTGCAAACCATCATCGAGTTCGTGGACGCCGCACGCTACGCCCGGGACAGCATCGGGGAGGCCTCGCGCAGCACCGCAGCATTGTACTCGGCGAGCATGAAGGATCGCGACATCGCCGAACGCGCGCTGGTAGCCGCCGCGCACGACGCGCTCGAGCGCGGGGAGTTCACGGCCTATTACCAGCCGAAGGTGGAAATAGCGACGAACCGCCTCGTGGGCTTCGAAGCGCTCGTTCGTTGGGAATCGCCTGAACGCGGCCTCGTGCCGCCCGACGAGTTCATTCCCCTGTTCGAGCGCACCGGCCTGGTCGTCGACTTGGACTTGCAGGTATTTCGCCTCGTCTGCGCCCGTATCCGGGAGCAGCTGGACGCGGGAGAACACCCGCTCGTCATCGCCTGCAACTTCTCGCGCTTGCACATGCGAAACGACGCGTTCCCTGAAACGGTGAAGAGCATCGTCGACGGATTCGGCGTGCCCATCGAGCTGCTGGAGCTCGAACTGACCGAGAACATCGTCATGGAAGACCTCGAACGCGCCGAACGACTGTGCCGCCGTTTAAAGGATCTGGGCTTCCGCATCGCCATTGACGACTTCGGCAGCGGGTACTCGTCGCTGGGCACGCTGCAGAACCTGCCGATCGACGTGCTGAAGCTCGACCGCAGCTTCCTCATGAGCAGCGAGAGCGGCGAGCGCAGCCGGGCCATCCTCGAGGGCGTGGTGGGCATCGCCGAGAAGCTGCGCGTGACCATCGTCGTGGAGGGCGTGGAGACGTGCGAGCAGGCCCGGATGCTCCAGCAGCTGGACGACGCCATCATCGCGCAGGGCTACCTGTACTCGCGCCCCGTGCCGCGGGCCGAGTCCGACCGCCAGCTGGACGGCGCCGTTCTGGAGCCGAGCGAGGGGTAGCCGCAGGCAGCGCGGACGGGCGCCCGCAAACCGCGAAGCACCGCGCCTTACGCTGCCTCGCGGGCTTCGCGCAGAAGCGCTATCTCCTCCGCGAAGCCGGACAGCTCGGGGTTGGGGGTTTCCAGGTAGAACGGCAAGTCCCGCAGCTTCGGATGGTTCGTGACGGCGGCGAGCGCCTCGAGGCCGATCTGCCCCTCGCCGATGCGCGCGTGACGGTCCTTGCGCGAGCCGCGCGCGTTCTGGGAGTCGTTGAGGTGGATGGCGCGCAACCGGTCGAGCCCGATGACGCGGTCGAACTCCTCCACCACGCCGTCGAGGTCGCCTGCGATGTCGTAGCCCGCATCCCACACATGGCACGTGTCGAGGCATACGCCCACGTGGTCGGCCAGGTCAACCTGCGCGATGATGGCCGCCAGCTCCTCGAACGTGCCGCCCACCTCGCTGCCCTTCCCTGCCATCGTCTCGAGCAGCAGCGTGGTGGTCTGGTGCGGCAGAAGCGACTGGTTGAGCGCGTCGGCGATCTTCGCGATGGCCGCCTCGTGCGTCTGGCCGGTGGCGCTGCCGGGATGCATGTTGTACAGCTGGTGCGGCGTCTCCTCCATGCGCCCCAGGTCCTCGGCCAGCACCATGAGCGCGAAGTCGCGCGTCTGCTGCTTGTCGGAGGCGGGGTTCAGCGTGTAGGGCGCGTGCGCCAGGATGCGCTCGATGCCGTGCTCGGGCGCGTAGGCCGCATACGCCGCCACGTCCTTCGGGTCGATGGCCTTCGCCCGCCCGCCGCGCGGGTTGCGCGTGAAGAACTGGAACGTGTTGGCATCGATGGATACGGCGTCCTTCGCCATGTGGAGGTAGCCTTTGGCGCTCGAGAGGTGGCATCCGATGGTGAACATTGGCCGCATCCTTTCCGGTGGTTTAATCGTGACGCTTATAGTAGCATATGGAGCGGCGAACTCAGGCCGAGGCGCGGGCCTTCTGGAACTTCTCTATGGCCTCGCCGTACTCCTTGAGCGTCGCGTCGGGCGCCTCCAGGTAGAACGGCACGTCGCGCAGTTTCGGATGGTTCGCGAGCGCCGCCAGGGCGTCGAAGCCGATCTCGCCCTCGCCGATAGGCGCATGGCGATCCTTGTGAGAGCCGAGAGCGTCCTTCGAGTCGTTGAGGTGGACGGCGCGCAACCGGTCGAGGCCGATCACCTGGTCAAACTCCTCCACCACGCCGTCGAGGTCGCCGGCGAGGTCGTAGCCGGCGCCCCACACGCGGCAGGCGTCGAAGAGCACGCCCGCGTGGTCGTCGAACTTAACCTGGTCGAGGATACGCGCCAGCTGCTCGAACGTGCCGCCCACCTGCGTGCCCTCGCCCGCCATGGTCTGCACGAGCACGGGCGTCTCCTGCGACGGCGTAATCACGTCGTTGAGCGCTGCGGCAACCCTTGCCAGTGCTTCGTCCACCGGCTTGCCGAGCGCGCTGCCAGGTTGCAGCGTGTACATCGCTTGCGGCGTCTCGGCCATGCGCGCGAGGTCTTCGGCCAGCACCATCATCGTGAAATCGTGCTCGCGCTGGTCGGCGCTGGCCGGGTTCGCCGTGTAGGGCGCATATCCCAGGATGACCTCGATGCCGTGTTCGGGCGCATAGTCCTCGAACGCGGCGATATCCTGCGGGTCGAGCGCCTTCTGCGCACCGCCGCGCGGGTTGCGCGTGAAGAACTGGAACGTGTTGGCCCCGATGGACACGGCGGCCTTGGCCATGCCAAGGTATCCGTCCTTGTCCGAGAGATGGCATCCGATGGTGAGCATGGCAGCGTCCTTTCCGACCGGAGCCGATCGGGCCCGATCAAAACGACCAGGGAACAATGCCGCCCATCCTAGCGAACGGCCCGCGGGCACGTGACGCGCAGGCGTGCGACGCCGCGCATTCGTTGGCAGGCCGTTGCAGCCCGATCACCCGATATCGATGGGCGCGACGTACGCAAGCCCCATGGTGAACCCCTGCACCAGCACCGAACCATCCAAGACAAGTCACCTGCGTTTCTGCTACCGTATCCGACGACGACCATCATACCCTTGTTGCCGCGCCCGTGCGGCGCACGTCGAAAGCGAGGCACCCATGATTCGCGAAGCGCAGCCGTCCGACCTGGCAGCCGCAGCCCGGCTCGCCTCCCGCCTATGGCCCGAGCACGCGCCCGCCGACCTGGAGCCGGAGTTCTCCGAGCTGATCGAGAGCGACGAGACGGCGGTGTTCCTGCTGTTCGACGACGAATGCCGCAACGAGGGCGACGCCTGCGGGTTCGCCCAGTGCCAGCTGCGCCGCGACTACGTGGAGGGCACGTCCTCGAGCCCCGTCGGGTACTTGGAGGGCATCTACGTCGACGAGGCGCGCCGGCGTCGGGGGCACGCGCGCGAGCTGCTGCGCGCCTGCGAAGCGTGGGCGAAGGAGCGCGGCTGCACCGAATTCGCCAGCGACTGCGAGTTGGACAACGCGGCCAGCCTGGCGTTTCACCTCCACGCGGGATTCGAGGAAGCGAACCGCCTCATCTGCTTCGCGAAGCGGTTGTAACGTCGACGAACTCAGGCAGGGACGCGTCGGCCTCCACGATGCGCCTGAGTATAGGCGCGAGGGCGTCGGGCAACGCGGGAACCAGAACGCGCACGATCTCCTCGACGGATATGCGCATCCCCGTTTCAGCCCGATACGCCATGAGCCCGAGGATGCCGTTGACCACGAACTCGAGCACGATGCGAGCATCGCCCGCGAGCGCGGCTTCGGCGCCCGCGCCGAGCTCCGCCGCCCACAACTCCATGATGGCCCCTTTCACGCGCCGAGCGACAAGGGCAGACGACGCGTTCGCCAGCAGCAGGCACAGCCGGTCGATCATGGGTTGGAACGTGCGCAGGGCCATCGCGAGCTCTCGATCGTGATCCGCCGACGGGGCTTCGCCCGTGAAATGCTGCAACAGGAACGACGGCAGCTGCTTAGGCAGGTTCCGGTCGATCATGACATCGAGCATCTCGTACATATCATCGTAATAATAGTAGAAGGTGCCGCGGTTGCATCCCGCGCGCGCCGTCAGGTCGCCCACCGTCATGCGCTCGAGCGGCTGCTCTTCGATGAGCTCCCAGAACGCTGTCTGCAGGCGCTCCTCCGCCGAAGGGCCGGGCGAATCCTTGCGAGGTCGGGCCATGGGCGCCCCTTTCCGACGTGCGGCGGCGCGATAATCCGACAAGCCTTCCGCCCTTGTTCCTTTTTTCCAACAACCTGTTTGATTTATGATAGCAGAAACGGACAAACGACCGCAAAGGACCCTTCATGGAATGCGAGCAGCCGATGATAGCGTTCTCCGACGCGACCATGCGCTTCGGGCGCAAAACACCGCTAGGCGATGGGCGAAAGACCGTGCTCGACCAGGTGAATCTCGACGTTCCAGCAGGACGCATCGTCTGCCTGCTAGGGCCGTCGGGTTGCGGCAAGACCACGATGGTCAACCTCGTCATGGGCATCCTCGTTCCCACCGCAGGCACCGTGCAGGTGCTGGGCGAGCAGGCGCCCTACCCCACGGCACGCCGACGCATCGGCTTCATGCCGCAGGACACGGCGCTGTACGAGGACGTGACCGCCGTGGAGAACCTGCGCTTCTTCGGCACGCTCAACGGCTTGCGCGCGCCCGAGCTGGCCGATGCCATCGACGACATGCTGGCCTTCACGCGGCTCGACTCCGATCGAAACAGGCTGGTGGGAGCGTTCTCGGGCGGCATGAAGCGACGTCTGTCGCTGGGCGTGGCCATGCTGCACCGCCCCGACCTGCTCGTGCTGGACGAGCCTACGGTAGGCCTCGATCCCGAGCACCGTCGGCGCATCTGGGAGCGCTTCCGCGAGCTCGCCGCCGGAGGCGTCACGCTGCTCGTGACCACGCACATCATGGACGAGGCCCTCCAGTGCGACGATGTCGCGATGCTGCGCAACGGACGCGTCATCGCCTACGACACGCCGTCCGCGCTGCTCGCGCAGACCGGCGCCGAGAACCTAGAGGACGCGTTCCTCGCGTTGGCCGGCGGCGAGCGAAAGGAGGCCTCCCATGCGTAACGCTTTCGCCATCGCGCGGCGCGTCCTGTCGCAGTTCGCGCACGACAAGCGCACGCTCGCCCTGCTGTTCGTGGCTCCTATCGTGGTGCTGTGGCTGCTGTCGGTGCTGCTGGGCTCCGACGCCTACGAGCCGCGGCTGGCCACCGTAGACCTGCCGGCCAGCTTCCAAACAGCACTCGAAGGCCAGGACGCTCGCATCGTCGACACCACCGAGGCCGAAGCCGAGCGCCTGCTGCGCGCGAACGAAGCCGACGCCGCGCTGCGCATGCGCGACGACGCCACGCTGGAGCTGTGGGCCGAAGGGAGCGACTCCGCGAAGACGGCCGCAGCGGCGAACGTCGTGGCGAAAGCGCTGAGCGAGGCGCAGCAGGAAGCGGCCGACGAGATGAAAGCCGACGTCGAGGAGCGAAAGGCGGCCATCGAGGAGGCGCTTGCAGTCCAGGGAGCCACCGCGAACCCGCTGGCTGAAAAGCTCGACGGCCTCGACTTCGACATGGCGGCCCACCTCCCCGTGCAGGACGTCGAGACGACGTACCTCCACGGCACCGAGGATTGGAAGATGTTCGACTTCTACGGCCCCGTGTTCATCGGCATCTTCGTGTTCGCTTTCGTGTTCCTGACCAGCGGTATGTCGCTCGTGAACGAGCGCGGCGCGGGCACCATGACGCGCTTTCTGGCCACGCCCGTGAAGCCGGCGCAAATCCTCGGCGGCTACACCGTGGGCTTCGGCCTGCTGGCGCTCGCGCAGGCCG
>OLQI01001831.1_pt1 | contig 12226 bp, 11 predicted proteins | sample 1672171 | NCBI WGS metagenome assembly OLQI01 (sample SAMEA3136655, study PRJEB25190) | human gut metagenome
ACGTCACGCTGGCCGACATCGCACGCTTGTGCGACGCGTTCTACATCGGCGGCACGAAGGTGGGCGCGCTGTGCGGCGAGGCCGTGGTGTTCACCAAGCCGAGGCTCGACGACCACTTCTTCACGCTCATGAAGAAGCGCGGGGCGCTGCTGGCGAAGGGGCGTTTCCTGGGGCTGCAGTTCGACGTGCTGTTCGAGGAGGAGGACGGCGGGCTGCGCTACGTGAACGCCGGCCGCCACGCCGTGGCGCTCGCGCAGCGCCTGGCCGAGGGGTTCCGCGCGAAGGGCTACGACCTGCACCTCGACTCGCCCACCAACCAGCAGTTCGTCGTGCTGGACGACGCCTCCAAGGCGCGTCTGGCCGAGCACGCTTCGTTCGGCTTCTGGGAGCTCACGCCCGACGGCCGCACCGTCGTGCGCTTCGCGACCAGCTGGGCCACACGGCCCGAGGCCGTCGACGAACTGCTGACCCTGCTGTAAGGGAAGAAGGGGGCTGCCGTGCCCGATCTGATCGCCATAGCCGAGCGCCTGGCCGAGCGGCCGCCGCAGGCAGCGCTCGACGGCAGGCGCTGCCTGCGCGTGCGCGACCGCGAGTCCTCGTGCGCCGTCTGCGCCGAGACGTGCCCCGTCGGAGCCATCGTCGTGCGTGCGGCGGCCGTGGAGGGGGCCGCGCCCTACGGCTCGGTGGACGCAGTGAGGGACGCCGGCCCGCGCATCGACGACGGCGCCTGCGTGGTCGCCTGCCCCACGAACGCGCTGCTAGCGCTGTCGCCGCTCGACGATGGAGGGCTGATCGCGCAGGTGGACGCCGCTGGCACTGCGGCGCGCGAGCGGGCGGCCGCGGAAACGGCGGCCGCGGGCGCATCGAACAGCGCCGGGGAAGAAGCCGCAACGCCCATCGAGCCGCCAACCGCCGGCTTCGCCTGCGAGCGGCTGGCGCAGACCCTGCGCCTCGACGGCAGCCGCGTCGTCGTGCTGCCATGCCTCGCGTGGGTCGACGTGGCACTGCTCGTCCACCTGGCCTGCAACGGCGCCGAGCGCATCGCCGTTCCGCTTGATGCCTGCCCGTCGTGCGAACTGACCGATGCCGCGGAGCTCGTGCGCGCCGCCGTCGACGGCGCCCGACGCATCTGCGCCGTGACGGGAATCGACGCCACTTTCGAGACGGCCGACGGCGCCGGCCTGCGCGACCTCGAAGCTGCGCCCGAGGCCGATGCCACCGGCGAGCTTTCCCGCCGCAGCCTGTTCACCCAGGCAGGAGCCTCGCTGCTCGATACTGCGCGGGCAGAGACCGCCCGCCAGCTGCAATCGCTCGCGGACGCCCCTGTGGGCGACGATGCCCCGATCAAACCCGACACCCGCCGCTGGCAGCTGCTCGACGACCTGCACGCCGCAGGACTCACTAACAATAACGCAGTCGTCCCCCGCATGCTCGCCCCGCGCGTGAGCATCGACGTGGAGCGATGCTCGGGATGCGCCCAGTGCGCCCTGTTCTGCCCCACCGAGGCCCTGCGAAGAATCGGCCGGGCGCCCGGCGGACGCACCCTGCTCGAATTCGACCCCGCCCGCTGCCGCGACTGCGGCGTCTGCGAGGCCACCTGCCGCTACGGCGCCCTCACCTGCGAGGAGACCCTCACCGCCGCCGAGCTCTTCGCCCTCGACCCCCAGGAGATCCTCATACCCAAACGCCGCGTCCTCCCCGAGCGCCGATCAAACGCCTGAGCCCCGCACAGCATGCCAGCAGGCAGTTTGCGAACTTGCTTGTGATGCAATTTCTAAGCTGCACTTTATGCAAATCATAACCTCGACTTTATGATTTGCACAACCTCCGCGGTGAATTGCCCGAGCCCAACGCAGGCCGGAGCGTTTTTCGGGGGAGGGGGGGGGAGGGTTCGTCATCGCGGAAATCGCCAAGAGCTTCCTGAACGCCAGCGGCCCGATGCCCTCCCTCTACTATTACCGGGACTCGAACGGGCGCGAGATCGACCTCGTAATCGAGCAGAGTACACGGCTCTACCCCGTCGAGATCAAGAAAGCCGAACTCGCGCGTCCGGGCGATGTCAAGGCGTTTCACCTGCTCGATACTTTTAAAGGCTACGAGCGCCAACCGGGAACGGTGGTCTGCCAAACGCGCAGCCCCTTGCCACTCCCCGACGAGGCCTGGGCCTTGCCGCTCTCCTACGTATGAGGGAGCCAAACTCCCCGCTGCTTCGGAATTGCGAACGATAGCATTGACGAATCCGGCCTACCCCCGGTACTCCTCCATGAGCGCCTTGAACGCGGGCATCGAGCGCTCGATGGTGGCGCGCGAAACGCAGTAGCTCACGCGCACCCAGCCGGGAACGCCGAAGCTGTCGGAGGGCACCAGCAGGAGCTCATGGGCCTTCGCACGGTCGCTGAATGCCTGGGCGTCGTCCTCAAGCGCGCGCACCCACAGGTAGAACGCGCCGTCGGGCTCCACGAACTCGTAGCCCAGCGCGCCCAGGCCCTCGGTGAGCAGGCGGCGGTTCTCTGCATAGGATGCCACGTCGCTCGGCTCGTCGATACAGGCGGCAATCACGCGCTGGAACAGCACCGGCGCGCAGATGAACCCGAGCGCGCGTCCCGCGCCTGCCACGGCCGTGGACACCTCGGCCGCATCGTCCATGAGGTCGGACACGTAGATATAGCCGATACGCTCGCCCGGCAACGAGAACGACTTCGAGTACGAGTAGCATACGATGGTGCGCGGCCACACGCACGGCACGTAGGGAACCTCGGCGCCGTAGGTGATCTCGCGGTACGGCTCGTCGCTGATGACGTAGATCTTGCGTCCCAGCTCGGCCTCCTTGCGCGCCAGCAGTGCGGCGAGGGCCTCCAGGTTCTCGCGCGTGTACACGGCGCCCACCGGGTTGTTCGGCGAGTTGATGATGACGGCGGCCGTCGCGGGCCCGATGGCCGCATCCAGCGCGTCGATGTCCAGCTGGAAGTCGGGCACGTGCGCCGGAACCTCCACGCGCGTGCAGCCGGCGGTCTCTATCCACACCTGGTACTCGGGGAAGAACGGCGCGATGACGATAACCTCGTCGCCCGGCTGCGTGATGGCGCTGATGGAGATGGCCAATCCCGCCGCGGCACCCGCCGTCAGGTACACCTGGTCGGGCGAGGCCGGCACGTCGAAGCGGCGGCGGATATGGTCGGCCACCGCGGACCGCACGCGCGGGTCGCCGGCGGCCGGCGAGTAGCCGTGCAGCGCGCTCGGCTCCTCCTCCATGAGCTCCAGCACGGCCTGCTTCACAGCGTCGGGTGCGGGCACGCTCGGGTTCCCGATGCTGAAGTCGAACACGTTGTCGGCGCCTATCTCCGCCTTGCGCGCCATGCCGTACGCGAACAGCTCGCGAATCGCGCTCGGCTCCGCTCCCAGCCCGTACATCCTCTCGTTCACCATGTGCACCACGTCCTCGTCTTGCCGCTTGTTTTAGATGATGAACAGGGTAGCACAACGAACGGCGCGCAAGACCAGCAGCGCGTGCCCCGCCCGGCCGGGGGCGTGCCTGCCCGGCCGGGCCCTCGCGCTGAATGCCCGGTCGTGCAATGCGCCCGGCGTCTGGTCGCACTTTCGCCTGGTTGCTCGGTCGCACGGTCGGCGGACCGCACGGTTACCGAGTCGCAACTTCGAAACAGTTTGCCCGAAAGCCTTGCATCCTCCTGGACGAACTCTCATAATGAACAACGTTCATATATTGCTATTTGAAAGGAAACATATGAAGCGCCTCATCAACACGGCCCTCGTCTACCTCATTGCCGGTGCGGCCGCCGGCGTGTTCTTCCGCGAGTTCACGAAGCTCTCCGGCTTCGCCGGGCAAACCGCGCTCGGATTCATGCATCCGCACCTGCTGGCGCTCGGCTTCCTCGTGTTCCTTATCGCCACGCTGTTCGCCCTCGCCAGCGACTTCACCGGCGACCGGCTGTTCAAGCCGTTCTACCTCGTATATAACATCGGGGTTGTCATCACGGCTGGCATGATGCTCGTGCGCGGGGTGGCGCAGGTGACGGGCACGGTCCTGCCGCTGCCCGACGCGGCCCTGTCCGGGATTGCGGGTATCGGCCATATCATGGTGGGCGTGGGGCTGGTGCTGCTCGTGATCATGTTCAAGCGCGTCGTCGACCGCAAGGCGGCCGCCGCGCGCGCTTAGCACGCGTCCACCGGCCGCGCACAGCGGGGATCCGGCGGCGGCTGCCCGACGAACAGCATGCCGGCGCGTCGGGCGCTGCACACCCGCTTACGCGCCGAACAGCATCTGCTCGAACTCGGCCACCGGTACGGGACGTGAGAACACATAGCCCTGCAGCATATCGCAGTTGATGGCGCGCAGGCGAGCCGCCTGGCCGGGTTCCTCGACGCCTTCGGCCACCGTGCCCAAATCCAGCTTCTTCGCCAGGTCCACCACCGACTCCACCACGTCCCATTCGCGCTGGCCGGCATCGTCGCCAGCCGAGAAGAACGCGCGGTCGAGCTTCATCGTGTCTATGTCCACGTCCTTCAGCACATTGAGCGACGAATACCCGCTGCCGAAGTCGTCGAGCGAGCAGCGGTAGCCGCGCGCGTGCAGCAAGTTGATCACGCCCATGAACGTCTCGGGATCGCCGAACACCAGCGTCTCGGTCAGCTCGAACTCGATGAGCGATGCCGGCACGCCGTAGCGTGCGCGGATCTGCTCGTAGGGGGTGAGAAAATCCTGCTCGCGCAGGTGCGCGCGCGACATGTTCACCGAGATGGGCACCGGCTGCCGCCCCTGCTCGATCCACGAGGCCATCAGGGCGCACACCTGCTCGAACACGCACAGGTCAACGTTGATGATAAAGCCGTTGCGCTCGAAGTACGGCACGAAGTCGTCGGGCGGCACGAGACCGCGCACCGGGTCGATCCACCTCACGAGCGCCTCGGCGCCCCCGATGGAGCCGTCGGCCAAGCGCTGCTTGGGCTGGAAGTATGCCACGAACTCGCCCCGCTCGAGCGCGCCGTGCATGCGGTTCTCCATGTCCTGCTCGGACAGCAAATTCTGGCGGTCGACATCGCTGTAGAACACGCAGGTGAAATGGCGCGCATTCGACGCTTCCTTGCTGGAGCCGCGCGCGACGTTCGCCCGGTCGCGCACAAGCGTCATGGGCAGGCTCGTGTCGTCGATGGGGTACACGCCCACCGTGAACGAGAGGAAGTACGGCCGCTCCGCATCCACGTTGAAGCGGTTGACATCTTGGACCATGCCGTCGATGCGCTCGTACATGGCCTGCGTGCCCTCGTTGCGCATGAGCACATTGAAGGCGTCGGCGTTGATGCGGCCCACGCATTCGTCCCCGTCGAGATGCGTGCGCAGGCAATCGTACACGTAACGCAGCACCATGTCGCCGCTTTCCGTGCCCTGTATCTCGTTGAGCAGCTTGAACTTCTTCAGGTCCAGCGCCACCAGGGCGTAGGTCCCCGGCTCGGACCGGTCGATGGCGTGGCGGGCGGTCAGGTCGAATCGCGTTTGGTTGAAGCCCTCCGTCACGGGATCAACGAACGCGAGCCGTTCCAGCTCCTCGTTCGCTTCCTCCAGATGTTGCCGCGCCTCCACCAAGTCGGTCACGTCGGTCATGGTAGTGTAAGACAGCTGATAACCGTCCACGTACTCGTCGAGGAACGTCGAGGCGAACTTCACCCATTTATGGCCGCCCTTCACGTTCAGCCCGGCGATGCACTCGTATCCGCCCGTGTTCTTCTCGAGGGCCTCCGTCACATGCTCGGCAATAACGGCAAAGTCCTCGGGATTGTCCGCGAAGTAGAGATCGGGCCGATTGTGGAACAACGCCTCGTACTCGTCTTTGGGATAGCCGATGAAGTCGTAGTAGTAGCGGTTGGCCCACACAAGCGTGAAGTGCTCGTCAACCTTGTGCTTGCTCACGCTCAGGCGAAGCGTGTCCACAAGAACGCTGTCGCCCTCGCTCACGAGCGACGTAGGGGCCGGGCGATCGGGAACGTGCGTCATCACGAGCTTCTCTCTGCCTCCGCCCATCGAACGCTCCGACGCCACATCCGCGGGCACCGCTAAATCAACGTGCCATTTTACGCCTTTTCACCGAGCGAAGCCAGCAAGTACAACTATTAAGGCAAAGATGGAAAACAAGGTGGAGAGCCGGGGCCGATCCGCATCGGATAAGGCTCAGGCCTGCTGCTTCACCACCAGCACGTCGCAGCGCAGGTTGCGGATGAGGTAGGTGGACACGCTGCCCACGAACACGTACTTGATGTTGGAGAGCCCGCGCTCGCCGCACACTACCAAATCGGGCGCGAAGGGCTCGATAAGCTGCTCGGCCAGCGTTTCAGCCACGCGCCCCGCGCGCACCTGCACGTCGACGGACGGGATGGCGGGGTTCTCGCGCACCGCGCGAAGCTCGTCGGCGAGCTCGTCCTCGATGCGCACGACGCCTTCCGCGCACAGGGCTTCATAGTCGGCCCCGTTCGCCTCGTTGGGAACCGAGTCTACCACGTGGCCGAACAGGAGCCGCGCCCCGTTGTCGGCCGCGAGCGCCGCAGCCCGCTTGGCCACCGCCTTCTGCGTGGATGCGCCGTCGAGTGCTGCGAAGATGCGTTGGTACTGCGCCATGGATGCTCCTTGCCTCGCCTTGCCCCTATTGTACCGGTTCCGATCCCCGTCCGTGAACCCCCAGCGCACGCCGTTTCGGCAACGGAATCGACAAGCGCGCGGTTGCAGTCGCAGCAGCGGAATGCGAGCAGGAGGAGATGCCGAACCAACGCATCGGCCCTGCCCGGAAGCCCAGCTGCCGTCCGGGTCCCGCGGCGCGTACTGCAAGTAGGGCGCATGCGGCAGCAACAGACGATCGCGATGCACGGGACGGCATGCAGCGCAGGAAGGGCCCGATGCTCCACGCACCGGGCCCTTCCACTCGAACGCGCTCGTTTCCGTGCTAGCAGCAGTGGCAGCTGTGGACCTTACGGCCCTTCTTCTTGCCGTTGATGCCCTTGCCCTTGCAAGACAGGATGAGCTTCTCGGTAAGGGCGTTCAGCTGGGCCACCTCGTCGGCGGACAGGCAGTCGAGGATATCCTCGGCCGTCTTGTCGTTGGCGGCCACGCGCTTCTCGGCCACCTTGCGGCCCTCGTCGGTCAGCTTCACGGCATAGGTGTGCTTCGCGTCGCAGTCCTCGATGGTCACGTAGCCGTTGCGCTCGGCCTTCTTCACGATGCCCTTGAGGTCGCCGCGGTCCATACCCATGGTCTTCACCAACTCGCGCTGCGTGGTGCCGTCGTTCGCCAGCAGGGCGTTCAGCAGGGCGCCCTGGCCGCGCTTGTAGCTTTTCGGGCCGTTCTTGTGGAACGCGAGGCGCGTGAGCTTGCTGGCCTTCTTCAGCTGCGCCAGGGTCTTGGTTGCTTCGGTCATGAGGGGTTCCTTCTTTCGGTTCATCGTCTCTCTCTGTGGTTGACGTTGACACTATAGTCTTATTACCCGCATGCGATCTATTATTCATATAATGTTCAAAGAACAATAGTTATCCGAGATGAATATGTATAGCTATATTATTCATGAATAATATAGCGAAAGATGTTTCATGTTCCAAGCAAAACGAAACCGAGCCCCCGTCCGCCCGAAAGGGCACCCGTCGGCCAGAACCGTGGCGGGCCTATGACGTCACCAGCAGCACCACGCCGATGAACAGCAGCAGCACGTACGTGAGCTTCAGGAACTTCTCGCGGCTGATCTTCTTCTGCAGCTTGTTGCCCAGCACGGTGGCCACGATGGCCAACGGGATGCACATGACGATGATCTGCACGACATCGCCCGTGAAGTGCCCTTGCTGGAACGCGATGCACGCGTAGATGAAGTTCAGCACCGTCCAGATGAGAGAGAGCGTGATGCGGAACTCCTGCTGGTCGCGCAGCTTCTGCACGGCGTAGATAACCAGCAGCGCGCCGCCCGACACGAACATGCCTTGGATGAGGCCCGCCAGCGCCAGGATGATCCACAGCGCCCACTCCGGCAGGAACTTCTGGCGGGTGAAGATGAGGTTCTTCGCGCCGATGAACACGATCACGGCGCCGTATATCTTCAGCAGCACATGCAGCGGCATGAGCGTATCCAGCCAGATGCCCACCACCATGAACACGATCATGACGGCGATGATCTTGCCGAACTCGCGCCAGTTCACGTGCTTGATGTTCAGCACGGCCAAGAGGCCGCATGCGAAGAAGCCCATCGCGTTCAAGATAGACACCGTGGGGCTCAACCCCAAGAGCGTGGTGCCCACGGGCATGGCGAATATGTTGCCGGCAAAACCCGTGACCGCCTGCACGGTGTAGGCAAAGAAGAACGCCGCAAGAAACAGTGCTTTTTCCATATATGCTACAATCCTATCGAGATAACCGATAGATAAGTGTAGCATTGATGGGCAGAGTCATCGATGCGTACCGGTGGGCGATGCCGGTACCGGGCCCCTGCGGTCGTGCGGCGATGCGGCCGAACCCCTGCAATCGCGCAGCAGCGGCCCAACGGACGAGAAACGGAACCACATGGCGGGATTCAGCATCACCATCGCCGGCGATTCGGCGCTCAACCTGGAGTTCGCACACGCGATCTCCCCGGAGACGAGCGCGATGATCCGCCTGGCCGCGGAGAACCTCACTGCCGACCCCATCGAGGGCATCACCGAGCTCGTGCCCACGTTCTGCTCGCTCATGGTGTACTACAACCCCCTGGCGGTCACGTTCGACGAGCTGTCCGCACGCCTGCGCGGGAAGCTGCGCGACGTGGGCAAGGCCGACCTCTCCGTGCGCAAGATCGTGCAGATACCCGTGTGCTACGGCGGCGAGTACGGTCCCGACCTGGCCAACGTGGCCGCGCATGCCGGGCTCACCCCGCAGGAGGTCGTGAACATCCACACCGCGCACGATTACCTCATAGACATGCTGGGATTCCTGCCCGGGTTCGCGTACCTGGGCGGCCTCGACGAGCGCCTGCACACGCCGCGTCTCGCCACGCCGCGCACGCGCATCGAGCCCGGCAGCGTGGGCATCGGGGGCGCGCAGACGGGCATCTACCCGCTGGCCTCGCCTGGCGGCTGGCAGATCATCGGCCGCACGCCGCTGCGCCCTTACGACCCGGACCGCACCGAGCCCATTCTGTACGCGGCCGGCGAGTACCTGCGTTTCGCGCCCATCACAGCCGACGAGTACGCCGCCATCGAACAGCAGCTCGCCGCCAACACCTACGAGTACCAGATCTTCGTGGAGGACGAATAGCATGGGCCTCGTCGTCAGAAAACCCGGCGTGTACACGTCGATCCAAGACAACGGCCGCTTCGGCTACCAGGGCAGCGGCTTTTCCACGAACGGCGTTATGGACCGCCGCGCCTACGTCATTGCCAACTTGCTGGTAGAGAACGACCCGAACGCCCCCGTGCTGGAGTTCGCGCTGGCCGGCCCCCTTTTGCGCTTCACCACCAAGACGATCATCGCCATCACGGGCGCCGACTTCGGCGCCACCATCGACGGGGAGCCCGCCCCGCGCTACACGGCCCTCATGGTGAAGCGCGGCTCCATCCTGCGCTTCGGCGCCGCGAAGACGGGCTGCTACGGCTACCTGGCCATCGCGGGCGGCAGCGTGCGCATACCCGAGATCATGGGCAGCCGCTCCACGAACCTGAAGTGCGAGTTCGGCGGCTGGAAGGGGCGCACGCTCATGACGGGCGACTACCTCCCGTTCGTCACCAAGGGCGTGGACTTCCTGCCGAATTTAGGCTCGCACCGCCTCGATGCAGGTAACGACGACGCCTTCTACGGCTTCGCAAATGACGAGGTGCTCGTGCGCGTGGTGCCCGGGCCGCAGGAAGACCTGTTCACCGAAGAGGGCATCGAGGCATTCTACAGCCAAACCTACACCACCACCGCTAAGTGCGACCGCATGGGATACCGCCTGGATGGCCCGGAGATCGAGACGAGGAACGGGTCTGACATCATTTCGGACGGCATCGCGTTCGGCGCCGTGCAGGTGCCCTCGCACGGGCGGCCCATCGTCATGCTGGCCGACCGCCAGACCACCGGCGGGTACGCGAAGATCGGCACCATCGCCACCGTGGATATACCGAAGCTCGTGCAGCGCCCGCCGGGAAGCCGCGTGCGCTTCGAACCCGTGACGGTCCAGCAGGCCCAAGAGCTGCTGCGCCAGGAGGCCCGCCAGTTCGAGATGCTGGCGCTGAAGGTGCGCCGTCCCAGCGCCGACGGCATTTCGCCCCGCCGCACGGCCCGCCGCCTCACGCCCATCTTGGAGCGCCAAGCAGCGAAGACGCAGGCCGACACGCTGTGGATCGACCGCGCGAACCGCGCCGAGCGGGTGGGGAGCCGCAACGCGCTGCAATACGAGAAGACCCCCGACGAGAAGGCGGGCGCCGACAACGCCCCGCAGACCGCGAGCCGCGGCAACGGCCGCACCGCCTAGAGAAGTGCAAGGAGAGCCACCATGGACACGAAAGCCATCGAAGAACTGATCGCCATCATGGACAAGGCCGAGCTCACGGCCCTACGCGTGGACGACGGCGAGACGAAAATCGAGCTGGAGCGCAGCCACGGACCGCTGCCGTCGTCGGCCCTGCCGCTCATGGCCGACCGCGTGAGCGCGCTTCTGGCCGGCAAGACCGAGAGCCACGAGGCCGCGGCGCTCGAGGACGTGGACAAGGACTCGCTGCTGGTGCGCAGTCCCATGGTGGGCATGTTCTACCTGTCGCCCAGCCCCGACGAGGACCCGTTCGTCAAGGTGGGCCAAGAGGTGCTCTCCGGCCAGACCATGGCCATTGTGGAGGCCATGAAGATGATGAACGAGATAACGGCGCCCGCCCCCGGCGTGGTGGTGGAAGTGCTGGCCGCCAACGGGACGCAGGTGGAGTACGACCAGCCGCTGTTCCGCATCGCAACCGCCGAAGCGCGCTAGGGCGCGAGGGCTGCCATGTTCGAGAAGATCCTCATAGCGAACCGCGGCGAAATAGCCGTGCGCATCATCCGCGCGTGCCGCGCCATGAACATCAAGACCGTGGCCGTGTACTCCACGGCCGACAAGCACGCGCTGCACGTGTACCTGGCCGACGAGAGCGTGTGCATCGGGCCGCCCGCGGCGCGCGACTCGTACCTGAACATCGCCGCCATCCTGTCCGCCGCGAAGGGCACCGGCGCGCAAGCCATCCATCCGGGCTACGGCTTCTTGTCCGAGAACTCCACGTTCGCGAAGCTGTGCCGCGAGAACGACATCGTGTTCATAGGCCCCGCGCCCGAGGTCATCGACCGCATGGGTAACAAGAGCCAGGCCCGCAAGACCATGATGGAGGCCGGCGTGCCCGTGGTGCCCGGCACGAAGGAGCCGGTGCATGCGCCAGAGGAGGCGCTTGCGAAGGCGCGTGCCGTGGGCTGGCCCATCATGATCAAGGCGTCGTCGGGCGGCGGCGGCAAGGGCATGCGCGTGAGCCTGTCCGAGGACGACTTCTGCGAGCAGTTCTCCATCGCGCAGCGCGAGAGCGTGGGCGCGTTCGGCGACAACACCATGTACCTGGAGCGCTGCGTGCTGAACCCGCGCCACGTGGAGGTGCAGGTCATCGCCGACACGTACGGCACCGTGGTGGCACTGGGCGAGCGCGACTGCTCCGTGCAGCGCAACCACCAGAAGATGATCGAGGAAAGCCCCTCGCCCGTGATGACGGAGCGCGTGCGCGACGAGATGCTGGAAGCCGCCGTGCGCGCGGCGCAGGCCGTGGGCTACACGTCGGCGGGCACCATCGAGTTTCTGCTGGACGATAAGCTGAACTACTACTTCATGGAGATGAACACGCGCATCCAGGTGGAACACCCCGTCACCGAGATGGTCACGGGCACCGACCTCGTGGAAGAGATGATCCGCGTGGCGGCGGGCGACCCGCTGACGTTCACGCAGGACGACATCACGTACCGCGGCCACGCCATCGAATGCCGCGTGAACGCCGAGCAGCCCGAGCGCGGGTTCCTGCCGTCGCCCGGCACCATCTCGCAGATGCACCTGCCCGGCGGCAACGGCGTGCGCGTGGACACGGCGGCGTACGACGGCTACGAGATCACGCCGTATTACGACTCCATGATCGCCAAGGTGATCGTGCATGGACGCGACCGCACCGAGGCTATCGCGAAGATGCGCACCGCGCTGGAGGAGATGGTAGTGGTGGGCGTGAAGACGAA